>Ga0257110_1001112_pt1 | contig 12666 bp, 7 predicted proteins | sample LP_taG_7_FD_190184 | JGI IMG/M metagenome (GOLD analysis project Ga0257110, IMG submission 190184) | Marine microbial communities from Northeast Subartic Pacific Ocean, Canada - LP_J_2015_P26_10m | ecosystem: Environmental > Aquatic > Marine > Oceanic | place: Canada: Northeast Subartic Pacific... | reverse complement strand
GAGCGGTCAGCTTTCCGCAGAATAACCCAGTCGACCTTGACTTTGTGGACGACGAAAAGACTTTTGATCCAGATACTGTTTACGGCAAAAAGTAGGCCATAACAGGATGGTTATAATTTAAAACCCAGCGCTCAAAAACTCTACTGCTGGGGAACCGAAGCCTCGAGGACCGTCGCTCCTTGCTCTTCGCTCATCACGAGGACACTGAATTTACGAACCCCGCCGATTCCGCTGGAGCTTACGCTAGCATAGTCAAACTTTCCCCGTAGGTCGGTGTAACCATCTTTGAAGAACTTTACACCTTTAGCGGTATCGGCGTAAACTTTCACGTAGACTTTAGGCAGGGGCTTATCGGTCTTTTTATGACGAACGGTGAGCAAGCCCATCGAATCGCTGAGTGTCGTCTTCAGCTCATTTGCATAGACTGCGGACGAAGCTTTCTTACCAGCCCCAATCACCTCTACGATGACATTACTCGCCTGATATTCAGCAGGAAGTTGGAATGCCTTCGCTCCCTTCTTACCTTCTAGCTTCATCGATATTACTTTGTTTGGCTGAATGATCGAAAAACGGGAAGTTCCACTTGAAACAAATGGATTAGTACTAAACAAAAACTCCAAATCCATCTCGTAATAATTAACAGTCACTTCGGACACATTTTGGAAATCGAGGGTCGCTTGAACCCCCTCTACTCCAATACTCAAAGAAGGCTCGAGAGCCGCCGCCAATTGCTGTTCCTGCTCGCGATCCCCTTCTTTAATAACCTCCAGTTGTGCCCCCTGAAGCTCTTTAATTTGAGCCGTTAAATCAGCAAATCGATCGCGCCAAAGATCAACCGAATACTCCTTATACTTGGTAGCGACACGACGAGCCTTAGGAAGATCAGCTTCGTAGAAAGCTCCATAAGCTTGAAAATAATCGTATTGTATCCTGGTTTTTAGATTTGCAGGATTGACCTGCTTCAAATGAGCCAAAGCCTCGGCAACCCGATCCTGAAGAAAGAGATAATAGGTGGTGGCCAAATGATCGAGATCATCGAGATCTTTCTGTTCGCTGAGCATCCTAAGAAATTGGGAATACTGGCCACGAACGACGGGATTAAGAATTCGGTTTTCACCTCCTAAAGTGTGAGCTCGATTATTAATCAGCGGCCTGTATTCAAGATGCTCGTAGCGACGTCGATTGACCGGGTCAACCGTGATCAGATCACATGAAAGGGCGACCCCGCATTGATCAAGAAAACGCTCTTGCATCAAAAGCAGTTGACCAATCCCCTCTTTATGATTGTGCGCCACTGAATACCCCTGAATGACAGGATGATAAAAGCCACGAACATTTAAGATCTGCAGCGCTTTTCCGAAGAACTTTTCATCTTCCCGGCAACGCCATGCCATTTTCATAAGATCAATTGCATGCAGGTTTTGTTTCTCTAGGTATTTGAGAACGTCAGCCTCGTCACCCCACTGACTCATCCAAGCCCATGATGCCTGATCGATGCTCGTTGGCTTATCAACCACATTGAAAGTAAGTCCATCAGCATGGGCAATCACTGCACCAGACTTGGAAAGGTGAGCCGGATAGATCATGAATTCTCCAGAAGCAGGAAAGTAGAAGGCAATCTCAAGGCGATGTGTTGAATATGGTTCAAGCTGCACCCGCTGAGTTGCTGTGGTCTTGAACCCCCGAACTGGGATTGCACCTTTTGGTATCTGCGAAAGAATATCAATTCGCTGACGCGCACTGGTTGGGTTGGTCACAACCACTTGTGCCCCATAAACAACACCTCGAACAAATTCCTGAGTAATGAATTTGTCGATTTTTTGCCCGTCTTCCATTCGGAAGCGATCATTCAGTTGAAAGTAGCTCTGACTCACTAGAAGAGGTGGACGATTATCAGCCATACCAGCTTCCTTTACCTCACGATGGAAAAATAACACGTTCCCACCCGCCGTAAACTCGAGAGCCCCATCGTCTATCTGATCTTCATGCTTTGGCGCCTTGAATGGAAGGTCAAGGAATGACAATGCGAACATCATCTCCGTGAAGCTGCCTGAGACTTCTCCTAGATACTGCGAACCAAAACCTGGGCCCACTCCATGCCTCGCAAGATCCAGCCAGAAGCGATTTTCAACTACAAGTTCATAGGTCTGCTCACTTTGAGGAAGACGATAGTAGTTGTTTTCAGCCCATTCCTTCGTCGGCCCTAGAACACGGTAAGCTTGTTTCACTTTTTGCAATGCCTGATTCAAATCCACAAGAAATGGATCATCTCCCCCACCTTGCTTCCTTTTGGCGGAAAATTTGCTTCTAACCTCTTTGGAAGCAGACTCCTGCGATTCAAGCTGCATCGCCGCTGCTTCAGCGCTTACTTTTTCATTTCTAGCATCGGAAAAATTTTCACCTAATATTGGATTCACTGAGTTAGCCGCGACTACTTGGCCTAGCATGCTCTGCTTCTCTCCCGCATAAGTATTACCAAAGGCACCACCTCCCACCGCAGCTCCAAACCAAAGCTTCATCGAATCAAGATTTGGTGGACGCAGCGCCAATCTATCCTCAAGGTCCAAACCAAGAGCTTCCTTCCTCTCAAGATCTGATTGCACTAGCAGAATCCGCTCCACGACATTAAGTCGTGCATATTCAAACGACTGATAATATTTAGTCAAAAGATTACCCAGAAGGTAATCATCCATAAAAGTGAGGTCTTTTTTGTTAGCAAGATGAGGACGCACAACCTCTTTGAAAAAGACAGGGTCTTTGCGTGAGATGAAAAAGCTTAACTCGTGGCAAGTATACTTCGAATACCACGACAGCTTCTCCCCGACCGCTAAGCCATCCCACTCAGTAATAAAGGAAAACTCTCTCAGAGTTAAATCATTTTTGAGCGTTAAAAAGTAACGATGAACGGCCCCCAAGTGATCATAAACTTCGAATTTTGAATTAAGGATATCAGGGATCTTCAGGGTGTTCCCTTTCTTCAAAAGAGTGACTTGTTCCTGCTCGGTGAAGTGACGCTTAGGGTCTAGCGCATTAGTCAGGAGTCGCAAGTCACGAATCTTGGTCTTTGCGTCCGGTAAGGAGACGCTGCGATAAGTTGAACCTTCTGGGTCAACCAAGAGAACGTGAATATGTTGACGATCACCGAAGGCATCGATCTTCACACTAATCTGACCATTTTTGTTAGGGACTAAATTGGGGATCACAACAGGGTTCCGGCCTAAAAACTCATATGACGAAGAACCAATCGCCCTAGCTTGGGCTTTCATTTCCTTGTCCGCCGATTTCCGGCGGGCACTCGGGGCGGCAGCCGGAACTGGTGCGCGATTGAATTTATCTCCGGCTCTCAGCAATTCTCCACCCGATTCAGTATCCCGAACAGCCCATGGATTGAGGAGGATCTCGGGTCGATTCAGCATATTACCAGCAAACTTTTGGGCATAACGTCGCTCCAAAATATAACGTAGTTCGTCACCTAAATTACGCCCACTGATATAAAGGCTAGGAAGGAATCGTGCCATTCCAGTTCGAAGCCCTACCCTTTGAGAGCCTCCGAGGGCGGCAAAGGGATCATTCTCTGGAAGAAATCTCGTCGCAATGACATGCACACGAGTCAACGGATCCAAACCAGCCACATCAATCTCTAAAGTCTTATCATTAGCTTTAACAGATTTCAGATGCGAGGCCTGTCTCGCCGGCAGCTCGAGCATGCGCGCTGAGTTAAAGAGATAACCCTCCGAAACCATGCCACCTCCAACGAGCACGTTCACGCTCTGATTCGAGGCTTTCAAAATCAGGCGATAGTCACCTGGCGAAAGGGTCGCAACCAAATAGCCATCAACTAGTTTGAGACGGGAGTATTCATCCGCAACAAATGCACCGGACCTCAGGGTATATAAAGCGACCTCCCGTCGATTCAAAGAACCTACGAACGGAACTTTGAGTTGCTGATTTCCGGAAAGAGTAACGTTCTCAATTTGATCTCGCCGATCATTTCTAAGAATCCAAGTTCTCGATTTTCCACTGGGGGATTGCACCGTGAGGCTTGCAATCCCACTCAGAGGACCAAGATCAAGACCTCCTCTTTGCGTGGTCTTTAGAGTAGTTTTTCGCTGATTCTTAAAAGATCGGTGATTGAACGTCACATTAAGATTCTGCCCGGAAATCGGTTCAGCATTCCGGCCAAAACTTTCGACGCGATAGTTGCCGTCAATTTTACTCAAATAGAGGTCTCCGACGACCTCACTCTTGAGCACCTCATTCACCTTAAAAGAACTAGAATCAGTCAATTCAATGATCTCACCACCTTTACTTGCGATCTTCATTTTCACCCGAAGGGTGGCTACCAAATTTGCGAGACGGTCTGGCACTCTGAATTCATGGACGAATTCTCGATCACTCATCAATTTGAGACCTTCAACGCTCATACTCGCAGGAAATCCCTCCAGATCGGTCGACTTCAACTCCAACGCAGCACTTTCAATCTCACTGAGTGAAATCGTTTGACCCGCAACTTCCAAATTTGGGCGGAGAATTAAACGCCCCTTACCACCAGTCCGAAGTGACTCTTGATCAAGGTGCATTCCTGCCGTTATCCGATACTCTTCGCGCGGTAGAGTCAGCTTAGCCATCGTGGCATAACCACTAGAGTCTTGAATCACTGCAGAACGAATTCCTGGACTATTGGAAAAAGGAAGAATGAGGCGACCACTTTTATCGCTTTTATATTGGCTTTTCCCTACCCAAAGGGAGGCACCTTTCAAAGGTTGATTGACCTCATCAAGAATCGTAACTAATTCTCCCTGGGGAACTGTATGATTAATTAATCCAAGTGCCCCTTTCCGAATAATCGCCCTACTACTTTTACCACTACCAATAAACTCTACAACCCACAAACCTCTGCGATTAGGAATTGCCGCAACCTTAAAATCTTTTACCGTCTTTAGCTGAGGCGCTGTATCAAATTCGTGAGATTCGCGAAAGTTCGCAACTAAACCATCAAGGTTAATATCAGTGCTGATCTCGTTCCCAAGACTGCGATAATAGTTTGAAGTATTGATCTCAAAAACTTTCACAATCAGCTTAGGCACATTTTTGAGATGCATTTTTAAGATCACATCATCCTCAATGGCGTAGCTTTCTTGGTTCGTCCTATCAAATTCGATCTCCACCCGATCTTTCAGAGCTTGGAATTCCGATGGGCTCAGTAGGGCAGCCCAATCTGATGGCTTCCCAATTCCGTTAGTAATCTTACTTTCAGCAAAGACACGTCGAAGCCAACTCTCACTTAAATAAGGAGCAAACTTGGTCGTATCCCGATCATCTTTCAGGAACTTTAAAAGATAAGATTTCACCAAAAGCTCATCCCCCCCTTGCGCGGAAGGAAAAGTAGTCACCTTACGATAATCCCGGCCCAAATCCGCAGGATAACGCCATAAAACCGGTTCTTCTTCGCGCCACTTGGGATTCAAGTAACTGACATTTCGAGGAAGAGCTAGATAATCCAAAAATCGCTTTTCATTCTCTTTCCCTTGCACTCGATCATGAATGAGACGTTGATGAAGAACGTGAACCTTCAAGGAATTAAACGACGCGGGCAAGGCAGTAACAAACCTTTCAGCGCGAGTCAGATAGGCCTCACGAACAGTCTGCGATGCTGCCATAGATTCATCGGCATTAGAAAGTAACCGAGTCATGTAGGTTTCTACAAACGCAGCCGAATTAATCACGTCAGCTTTCAATAATATTAACTCTTCAAGCTGAACTTTCGTTAGCAAACGGTGAATCCGAAATTCACCAAAACCCTTACTTTCTTTACTCTTGAGATCAGTGTGAATTAGCGAAATCAAACTGGGCAGATCTGGAGTCATGGACCGGGCAAGGAGGTCTCGCAGTTCAGCGGTCGACAGCTTAGGTTCCCCTTCTAAAAATCTATAAAATGCCGACGTTTGGAGATTTTGGAGTGAACTTGAACGCCCCAAAGCATCATCAAGAAACGATTTCCAAGAGACAAATTTGCGGTCCAGAATCGAAGGGTATTTCACTTCTCTCGCTTTACCTTCCTGCTGATGATTAAGAGTCAACCCCATTTCGCGCCGGAGATAGGCCAAAGTTGCTACCGGATCATCAGAATATCGAAACAAGGCTTCGCGATTCTCAATCTGTTTCCTTTTGCCCGAATTACGAAAACGGTTTTTCCAATCTCCAAGAATACGATTTAATTCCTTGAGCTTCCTTTCATTCTGAAAATAGAGGGCATGGTAATAGTAATATTCTTCTGTTCCGGGAATCAAAAGCTGCAGTGCTTTCTCCCGATCTGAAGCCAAGGCAAAATCTTCAATGAATCCAACATCCTGCTGCGCTATGAGCCTGGAGCTTTGGCTCACAAGGATCAGAGCGCAAAGCACAATAATCCAGCGACGGCATATCCATGGTGATTCAATCTTGTTCATAAGTCGTATTGTTGGCCAAGCCCATCAGATCAACGCCGCAGTTTGGAAGTCAATATGAAGATTGTGGGTTATACCAGTAAGGAAACGCCAGCTGAAGACTTCTTGGAAGAAAATCCGCTTTTTTAACATTTCGTGAAAATGAGTGATAACTGGGAGCTCTTGAGATTCAGGTCATGAGCCCCCTGAGATTGAGCGAATCAAACAAGTCAGCCGAGATCTTTATGATTCTCGTCTGCACAACAGATACTGCAGAAGGAAGGACCGCTCGCCATTAAGCTTTAACAGAGACTAGAGCCTTTGAAAATAGCTCCGAAGGTTGAGCTAGGTTACGACCATTAATTGAAGTCACGGCCCTCAACCGCCGCAGTGCATTGCTAAGCCAAATCTCATCACAACTCTCCAAGTCCACCATCGCCCACTCCACTTCTCGCACCTCGATGTGCCGCATCACCTCTTGGCGCATCACTCCCGGAAGGCAGCCGGTTTGAAGAGAAGGTGTGTAGATCATACCAGTCTTCACGAAGAAGAGGTTGGAAATACAACCTTCGCAAATTTCCCCCCGTGTATTTGGTCGAATCACTTCATCAACACCAGACTCGCGAAGGAGAAACATGTTCTCAGCATAGGAAGTGCACTTGATTTGCGCCAACGGGCTTTTTTCATTTATTGGACAATTTGAAGTCACAACGTGGATCTCGCCCCGCTCTTTCGGCAACGGTTCAGCCGAGATTAAACACCCCTCACCTAGAGTCAGTCTCAGTTTTGCTGACAATAACTGATTGGCCACAATCACTCTACCTATCCGTTCCTGAAGAACTAACCGGTCAGGAATTTTCAGGCCTAGTTTTTCCGCAGAATAAGCCAGTCTTTCAAAATGCTGGTTCCAAAGACACGGCTCACCCTTGTCTGCGCGGATCGTTTCAAAGACACCTTCACCACGCAAAAACACCCCATCCGAAACTCGAAGGGAGAATTCCCCCCCTTCGATCAAGTGGCCATTCCAACATACGATCATAGATGGACCTTAAGCCACACTTCAAGAACTCAACAAGCTTTGAACTTCCTTGCTCACCTCCATCTCGCACAACTTACTGACGGGTCACGAATCGGAACTTTACTTGGCGACTTTATCCGCAGCACCCCATAGAGCCGACGAACCCAATTCCAGCCTGAGGTAGTCAGTAGCATAATTCTTAAACGCTGAGATATACGCAACACTTGGACGCCGAGCAAACTGGTTCAGCCCTAAGATTAGCAAGATCACCAGGCAAATACAGGAGGAAAACCGGCTGGCTGCTTACGCCCCAATTCCTAGTCTCGCCCTGACTCTTCGTGAAATCCGTCAACGCCCTAAATTCCTAACACCACTTATCGGAGCCAAAGAAGATCTTACGGATCACTATCAATATTTCACGACGGCATTCCGTAGCTTTCATCCCGAAGTGATGTCGTTCGCTCCCGAAAGAAATCCGGGTGGCCCATTGAGCTCACCATAAAAATTCCTACCCGAGATCGCACCGATCATTTCAAGTTCCATTTTTAGAGATTCACGGGCGGGGGGAGCACCTACCACTGATCTTCCGCACTGAGTAAAAGTGGCGAAACTAGCTTCATCCTCATTCCGTGAGAGTAAAGTAAGCAGCGGCCGACCAGCTTCAGTCTTCAAAATCAGAGGATGCATCCAGCAAGACGTGGGCTTGTAAAACCAGGGATGTTTCCCCTCTTTAATCGCTCGAATTTGCCAAAGACAGCGATGTTTCTCATCAAGAAAAACACAGCGGGTTTTGGGGAAATGACCCGGGAAATCATCTGCCAAACGGTCTGGTGAAGTCGCTACTGTCTCAGTCTTTAAGCGCCCATCCTCAAGCTCGATGACACCTTCGCGATCCCGGCTTAAAAACTCAGCTTCCTCGGGTGACAAAATCACCCCATCATGGCAGCAAGTCGCACGACATTTCGCAAGCTCGCAGACCGGCAAAGGCTCTTCAAACGCATGGTGGTCTACAGCGGCTTCGGCAAGGGCCGAGGCTAACCCTTTGACGGTCTCACGGAATATCGTAACCGATTCTGAAGACAAAACCTAAAACTATTACTCGTCAGAATCGGCGGCTTCCTTTTCTCCCTCACCCTCAGACTTGGTGTGCCCACCCTCTTTTTTGTCCGCTGAATGCTTATCAGCCTCACCGTGTTTAAAGAGATTGATGGTGTCACTAGATTTAGGGGTCTCAGATTCCCACTCGTGACGTTCACAAGAACATAAACTAAGAGCGATCATTGCGATAAGAACCGAAAAGATTTTCATTACAGAAGTTCGATAGTCGAGGCTGACGGAAATGGCAACTCCGCTTTTTTCCTGAAAACTAGATAATTTGGCGAGTATCGAGGTAGGTGTTAGCTAGCGCAATCGGAAATTGTTGGGCCGTTTCATCGAGAGTAACGATACCATCAGCTTTAAGTGTGGTGAGCACATCCTGCCGCTCAGCCATATAATCATGGGCCGCGAAATACCCCAGTGCGTCCTCAAAACTCATCAAATCCTTGTCCATCATTTCACCAATCCCCGATTCCCTGAGGCTGGCGAGTACGACTACATGCTTTTGGCGAAGCTTCTTTAGGGGCTCTCGGAGCTCGTCTGAATCTTCCCCACGTAGGTTAGTCATTACGACCACCATAGAGCGTCTCTCTTGATGTTTGAGAAGTCGCTCAGCAGCCTCGGAAAAATCACTTGGAAAAGGGGACGTTTCGTAATCGTATAGGTGATTGAGGACAGTCGTCATAGAGCTAATACCTTTGACCGGCGGAAGCCAACGCTCGGTTCCGCCAAAACTAAGAATTCCAACTTGGTCCCCCTGTCGCAGAGCCACATAGGAAATCAGGAGCATCGCATTCAAACAATGATCAAACTGACTAATCTCACCATCAATTGTTCGCATCCGGCGACCACAATCGAGCATCAAAATCACTGACTGATCTAGCTGCTCTTGGAAATCACGACTGATCAAACTTTGCCGTTTGGAACTTGCCTTCCAATCGATCTGGGAAAGGGAATCACCCATCTGATAATCCCGAAGCTGGTGAAAGTCACGACTCAGGCCCGCACGGTTTTTTCGAATAATTCCGGTATGCTCCTGTCGATGAGCCATTGCCATTAAGGCGTAACTCAAAACCGGCTGGTAGTTGGGATAAACTTTGACTTTTCCATTATCGCCAATCCTCACGCACCTCGACCAAAAACCGAGTAATGACGTCATCATGATGTGAGTCCTTCCAAAATCGATCTCTCCCCGTTGTAAAAGAGTAATCGAATAATTTAAGTCAAGGTAGCCACTTCTTTTAATCCAACCACGCCAAGGAAAGGCGTCACATTTGCAGCGACTCGGAATACCATCAAACACACCGACATGAAGAGGACGATGAGTTAAATTTATGATCCTTAATTTTACTTCCCCCTCTACTCCAACTGCCATCCGCCCAGGCAGAGTTCTTTCCACCAAAGGCAATTTGAAAACCAAAGCCACAATTACGTCAAATAAAGCAATAAGCGCCAAAGCTCCACCAAGAAGCCCCCACCACCCTGACACTCGAGGATACAAGGAGCCCGCCAAACCCATTAAAGTCCAGAGAGTCAAAAGCGCAATCAGCGTACGAGTAGGACGAAGAGGCATTACAAGAATTTAGAGCCTCGGAGCTACCACGGTCTTGAGAGAAGAACTCAAAAGGTCATCAACATTTTGGCCGCTAATTGCGACTTCCGGCGCAACCTGTATTCGATGCCGCAGCACCGGAAGTGAGGCCTGCTTAACATCATCGGGGATCACATAATCACGCCCCCCCATAATGGCGTAGGCCTTGGACACCTGGACAAGGCTGATTGCACCTCGCGTTCCTGCACCTAAACTTATCCCGTGCGCTTCTCTGGTCAGTCGAGTCAGCCGCAAAGCGTAATCAATAACTTCAGGGACGACCTTAACCAGGGCGGTTAAGCGTTGCGCCTCAATGATCGTAGCTGAATCACAAACCTGCTCGACGCCACGCGGGTCCAACCCTTTAGCACCTGGAGCGGATGTCACGGCAGAAACTACCTGAAGCTCTTCAGCCATAGTTGGATAGTCGATGATTACCTTCATCAAAAAACGATCCAATTGGGCCTCTGGAAGCGGGTAAGTTCCCTCTTGCTCGATTGGGTTCTGCGTTGCAAAACACATAAAAGGAGGAGCTACCGGCAGTGATTCCCCATCAATCGTCACTTGTTGTTCCTGCATTACCTCAAGAAGAGCCGCCTGAGTTTTCGCAGGTGCACGATTGATCTCGTCCGCCAAAAGAAGGTTGGTAAAAACGGGACCACGCCGGGTTTGGAAAGACTGACTCTTCATATCGAAGAGAGTAAATCCAGTGATATCAGACGGCATCATATCTGGGGTGAACTGAAGGCGACCAAACTCACCCCCAAAGGTGCTCGCGAGGGCTAGCACCATGTGAGTCTTCCCAAGGCCGGGCTTACCTTCCAAAAGAACGTGACCCCCGGCAAGAAGGGCCGCGACAATTTGATTCACAGTATCACTCTGTCCATAGACAACCTTCTGAATCTCGGAACGGAGACTATCAGTCAGTTGGCCAACTTTACTCAGGTCAGGAATCTCTAGTGTGGCTTGGGGATAGGAATTATTTTCTGTCATCGTTTAAAAAGAGTTTGGAGTTTTCGCGCCATCTTTAAAATATGGCCGGGGTCTTTGGGAGAATCGATAGTAAAAGCTTCGACTACATCATCACGGGGCAAACCGGACTCCTCGGCCAATCGATCATAGAAACTTGCAGGATCTCCCTGATTTTCCCTTTTAAGCTGTGCTCTAAGAGGCCGCATGAGGTGCTCTAGTTCCCCGGTTCGCCAAAGAAAGCGGGCCGATGTGATAAGCGACTCACCATAGGGTTGGCGCTTGACTGAGTTGTCCCGGAGAATTGGCCCAAAGCGTGGAATCCGCATCCAGAGCCAAGCAACTAGCAAGATAAGTCCCGCAATCACAACCATCCAACCCTTCTTCCAGACCAGCCCAAAAAAGGAGTTTGACGAACCGTAAAGAAAAACAATTTTACCTGAGCTGCCATACACCTCTGACAAATAATCCAAAAACTCGGCATGATCTGCCCGTGCAAGGTAAGGATTTCGGAATGGCCTTGCATGGGCGAGCACAAGCACTTCCCCGGCTCCATAATTCATTCCAACCATCCGAGATTTCCCATTTTCGCTTTCAATACAGTTTCGACCCTTTTTAATCGTTAGGCCAACCTCACCCTCAAATTCTAAGCTGTGTCCGCCGCACTCTTCCTTAGTTTTTACCAACTCCCAAGGACGTGAGAGGTGCCCTCGTTTTTTTGAATCATCGTCCGCTGCTTGATAAGAATAATAGCTCAAAGAAATCCGAAGTTGCTCCAAGACATGGTCTAAGCCAGCGTAATCGCCAGGTTCGGAAGCACCCATCCCTGAACCCGATTCAGTAAAATCATTCCTATCAGGTTCCCCTCCTTCGATTGTAATCACGAGGTTCCCCCCTTGGTTTACCCAATCCAAAACCTGAATCGCCATCCCCTTCGTCTGCAGAAAGGAACCCGGCAAAATAATCATCTGCGTCTCATCATCGTAGCTCGACCACATTCGGGAGCTCTCGACATTCCAGCCCTGCTGATCGAGATACATCTCAGCGGCTAAATAGGGATTAACACGCGCCTTACCAACATAGCCCATCGGAATTTCGTCAATCTTTCGGCCTTCTTCTTTTTGAACGCAACCCGGAAAAAAGAGTAGAACTATAGAAAGAAACCATTTCATTGACGCTCTCCTTCCTGAAATGGCCACTCTTTCCAAAGTTCATTAATGATTTTCTCATTAGGGCAACGACGCGCGTAGGCCTGGGAAATCCAGGCGTTGGTCAACAAACTAAAGTAAGAAGCACTCGCAATCTCTCCCCTGGAAACGACTCTGCGAAGGCAATCGATTTCAGTATCACTCTCCTCGATCTCCACCAACTGTCGAGTTACGAGCGATGAAATAGCTCCCCGATAGAGAAGACCAAGGGCTTCTTGATACTGTCCACTTTCCCACATCTTACGTGCCTCCGAGAGAAGATCAGACGGAAGATTTTCAGGCTCCACATTCAGACCTGCCACAGTAGTCACCTTCTTAAGTTCCCCTGCGGAACCTTCCGGACTACCTCGGAACATA
>Ga0257110_1001111_pt1 | contig 12670 bp, 11 predicted proteins | sample LP_taG_7_FD_190184 | JGI IMG/M metagenome (GOLD analysis project Ga0257110, IMG submission 190184) | Marine microbial communities from Northeast Subartic Pacific Ocean, Canada - LP_J_2015_P26_10m | ecosystem: Environmental > Aquatic > Marine > Oceanic | place: Canada: Northeast Subartic Pacific... | reverse complement strand
TATGGGCTCAATTATACGGTGCAAGCATCCAATAATCTGAACCCTTGGACTTCGGCGGCTACTTCCTTGGCGATGCAAGTGGAAGGAGCGCCGGTCGATAATGGAGATGGAACAGAATCGGTAATGGTTCGTCTCACGCCACCTGCTACTTCAAATTCTGATTGGTTTGTCCGATTACGGATAGAACAGGAGTAAAATTGGGCATAAGATTCCAAGGCTAAATCTGAATTGGTGGGACTATTTATTTTTTGATCCCTGCTTCTTAGGTTGGCCCGCATCTTCGATCCACTTCAGCGAGATAAGGAAGGCGTCGAGTTGCTTGAGCGTCTTTCTCATCACGCTGTCGTTCCCACCCCTGGCGTTAAAAAATCCGTGTTTTGCACCTTCGTATGACATGAGCTCGCAGCGGACCCCAGCGGCTTTCAACCTCTGAGTGAATATCACGGCAGTGGCGTAGGGGACCGTCGGGTCAGCGGTGCCATGGAAGACGATAGTGGGAGGATCATCTTCGCTGGTATGATGAGCCGGAGAAAGATTTTTTGGATTGGTTCCCATTCTGACTTTGAGTTGTTTGATACGCTCTTTGGAAAATACTTGTTTTTCGTCGAGGGGCGCGAGGACACAAGCTGGATTGAAGAGGAAGAGGGCATTTGGTCTAGAACTCAAAATTTCTTTTTTTGGTGGGGCGATGCAGCCAAGGCAGGCGGCAATATGTCCTCCTGCTGACCCTCCACCGGCGGCGAGACGGTCAGGTGCGATGCCGAGTTTAGTAGCGTTTTTCCTGACCCAGATCATAGCATCTCGAGCATCAGCGACACAGTCCTTGGCTGTGGTCCCATGGCGGGACTTCACTCGATAGTCAGCAGTCATAGCGACGAGGCCTTTTGAGGCAAGGTGCTTGCATTGGGGGACGAATTGTTCTGGGCTTCCACTGTTCCACCCGCCGCCAAAAAAGAAGATGACGGCAGGGCGTTTGTCTTCTGCCTTCCAGCCTTTTGGTTTAAAAGTATAGAGGTGAAGTTTTGTGTCGCCGATAGTTTTATAAAGATCCTGTTGAGCCGTGGGAATATCAGGCGGATAATTACGCTGGGCTATAAGAGGAAAAGTGAGTGCGAAAACGGCTAAGAATATTTTCATTTTCTAATTCAATAGTGTGACGGGTGGTGCCCCAAGGAATAATCTCACGATGGAGAACTTAGAAAATAAACTAGCGAAATACATTTTGCGTAAACAGGTGGTAGTTATTTTCAGAAGGGGTTGAGGCTTATGCTAAATAAGATCGGGAATAGCGCTAAATTCTCGTTTGAACTTGAAGGGCGTTCTATTTTGAAGAACCGTTGCGGCATGAGGCTGCTTATGAGACGACAGGCGTTGGAGCATGGCCATTATTGTGAATGCTGGGATTATGGAAAGAAAGTCTGCAGCGTAGAGCTGAATGACCAAGAAGTAGAGGTATCAGGGAATGCAGAAAGGCCTCTAGCTTAGTTAATCTATGAAGGTCCTACTTTTGGTTAAAAACTTTGATCTTGGTGGGACCGAGGTGCACGTTCGGGAGTTGGCGAACGGGCTGTCAGAGGCAGGACATCGAGTCTTTGTCATGTCGAGATCTGGCAGGCAGGTCGAGTATTTGAATGTGGAAGTAACCTTCATCCAGCATCGCTTCACTGACTTTGGCTTATTGGGGGCTGTATCTGAAGTGAGGAAACTCGTTCGGTCTGAAAGGATCGAGATCATCCATGGGCATCAGCGGCTTCCGATCCTAATTTCAGCGATTGTAAAAGTCCTCACTGGCATTTTTTCTGTTGCGACGATCCATGGCAGGCTATCATTAGATTCTCGCCCTGCTTTTATGCGCCGCTGGATTGACAAGATGATTCTTGTCGCTCCAAATCGGTTAAGCACCCTAAGAGAGTGTGATGCAACTCGCGCAAAATGCTCCGTGATTTATAACGGAATAAGTCTCGATGGGCGTGGACCCTCGAGGGAAAAGATTCAGGGTTTCAATCTGCTTTATGCAAGTCGGATAGACCGTCGTCATGGCCAAGCTCTGATCACCCTTTTGAAGGAGGTTTGGCCTTCGTTGCTGCGTCAATTCCCTAATGCGAAATTGCATATTGCTGGCGATGGGAACCGGCTAACGGAGGTGCAGGAAGTTGCTAAACCCTTCACCGGACCCTCAGAGCAGTCGGTGGTTTTTCATGGTTTCCTGCCATCACTCGTCCCCCTTTTCAAGGAGACTTCACTAACATTGGGGGTGGGCCGAGTTGCGATCGAATCGCTGGCACTGGGAATACCAGTGATTCCGGTCAATTATGCGCATTGGGCCCCAGTGATTTCGCGGGAAAACTATAAAATTCTAAAAGCCGATAACTTTGTGGGCCGTTCTTTTTATGAGTTTGAGCCTGAACCTCTCCTTGCGGAACTTCAACGTGTGTTAGGCGAGTTGGATGAGATTTACTGTGAAACTCAGAATTTGAGTGAGGAAGTCTATCAAGATTTTTCCTTAGCAAGGATGGTTAATCTCGTTGAAAAGGTTTATCAAGAATTGGCGGATTAAGTGGACCAAATGGTTCCGCGCTAATTCTAAGGGGCCTAGGTCGCGGGAAAATCGACGCCCTGGGACGCCAAATAATCCTCGAAATCAACGGGAGCACCGGTCTCGATAGATCGATGGGCCGCATTAGCAAGTAAATGACCCAAAATACATTCATTCCGAGGAATGTTTGTTAATCGGCCTTGTGAAAGCGCTTCGGTAAAGTCCTCGATTTCAGCGGTATACGCTTCTTTGTATCGCTCTGGAAATGACTCATTGATCGCTGGAACCTCCATTCCCTGTGAGGTGTGCATTTGCACCGTATGATTCCGCTCATTTTCAGCGATCGCCATGCCTCCCTCCCCAAAAATTTCTAACCGCTGATCATATCCATAAATCGCGTTTCGGCTCGTATCGATTGAGCAAATCAAACCTGTCTTATATTTGAGAATCACCATTACAGTATCGAGATCTGGAATCTTCCTGATGTCTTCATCGTAAGCGTGGCCATAGGCAAAAACCGAAATGGGAGGTTCGTCTCCTAAAAGAAAGATCAACATGTCGAAATCATGAATCAGCATGTCGTGGAAAATATTACCTGAAATCTTTAGGTAATCTAGTGAAGGCTGGGGGTTGTCTCGCGAGCTTGTCTTAATAATTTTTATTGGCTCAAGGGTTTCAACCTTTGATTTAAGAGCACGAAAATTTCGGTCGTAGCGCCTTTGGAATCCTAAAAATAACGCCTTTTCTTGCTTAGCTGAAAGTTCAAAACAGATTTGGATTTCAGAAAGGGATTTTCCAAGGGGCTTTTCTGTGAAGACATGTTTACCAGCTTTTAAAAATCGGGTCACACAATCAAAATGAAACTGCGTGGGCGGTGAGATGATCGCGGCATCAAGCTCGTCATCTGCTAACGCTACTTCAATGTCTTCTAGTAGGATGAAATCATTATTTTGGACGATGTCATCCTGTGTCGAGAGACCTGGATCAACAACATACTTCAATTCAATAGAATCAAGGTTCTTTATCGAAGCTAAATGGAAACGGCCGGCTCTTCCGAGCCCCACAATACAAATCTTGGTGCTGTTTTTCATTCTACTCGCGCGTCATTTCCAAGCATCTCTCTTTGCATTCAAAATGCAATCGTATCTGGCAGATATTTGGCAGCAAGGTCCTCATAAAAGGGCCGCAATTCGGCGACATTGGGAGGGACTGGCGATTTGGAATAGAGATCATAAGGATTAAAACGCTTAACCCATTCAAAGAGTGAGTGATCATGCTCATTCATCAAATGGTCATATGCTCCTTCTTTATGTTGTGCGTAAAACGAGTGATAGCGGATCATATACAAGGCAGGCTCAGGTAAATATTCCTTAAGAACGTAGTATAAATATTCGTCATGGCCCCATGAAAGCTGAACCTTATCGAGGCCGCAATTCGGCTCATAAATTCCATATTTTGTGTTAAAGCGTGGGTCGTGAAGATCGGAATTTTCCTTGAAGAATTCGGGGTAAACAATGGATTGGGAAAACTGACATCCTACTGGGAAAGTATCTCCCACTACAGCCCATTGAGGTTCCCCAAAGAGGCAGAGAACCTTGCCTAGGTCATGTAAAAATCCGGTGAGGATAAACCAATCGGGATGACCATCAGCCCGGATTGCTTCGGATGTTTGCAACAAGTGCTGAGTTTGGTCCAAATCAGTATCAGGATCAGAATCGTCGACGAGGGTGTTTAAGAACTCAACAGCTTCCCACAGGCTCATCTTCCGTTTTTCGAGCTTCGTATAGTGCTCTTTTTTCTGAAGAACGAAGTCATAGTCCTGATAAAGATGATTCAGGCGGTAAAACTCCTGCACCGTATCTCTGGCCGGATCATTATAATCTCGAAAATCCTCTTCTTCTTTATCTTCATTTTCAGGGTAGCGGCTACGCAAGTCCTCCTCCCATAGGTCTTCAATATCAAGGGTCGTATCTTTTAGGTTTTTCATGCTGGGGGCTACGGAGGTTAAAATAGGAGCGATAATGTTTGGGAAGATTTTGTAATTAGGAAAGATTCCTTGGGGACCTCTAACTAGATGAGCCAGCCTAGCCAAATGTAAATCCCCACAATGAGTATGACCAAAAAGCTGCTAAAGGCCTTGGTGTGTTTCCATTCTTCAATTTCTACAACTCCTTTATCCGTCGGTTGGAATGGATTCTGGTTTGGATAAAAATGTGTCACCGCAAACATAACAGCCATATTCAAAACAAATTCAATACCCCAAATGTGAACATAGTGAATATCGACCTTAAAAATGAATTCGGCGCTGATGTAAAACACAAGCCCCACACACATTGCGGCTTTCGCTCCTGGAGCTGAAATTTTGGGCAGGAACAATCCAGCGAGCATTACTGAAGCAATAGGAATAAAGAAGATCCCATTGAGTTGTTGAAGTAGGTCATAGAGCCCGTCTGGAGCTCCAGCTACTAAGGGAGCTGTTAAAATCGCGATGACCGCAAGAATAATGGAAACGGTCTTCCCTGCGCGCACCATTTGGCGATCATTTGCCCCGGGATTCATGAGTCTCTTATAGATTCCCATGCTAAAGATGGTCGCGGTGCTATTTAAAACACTGTTAAACGTGCTGAGGACCGCGCCCATCACAACCGCCGCAAAAAATCCTACGAAACTTAAAGGGAGGACCTGTTTGATCAGTTCTGGATAAATGAGATCTTGGTCACCAAAAAACCGTTCTCCAAAATAATAGAAACCGATCACCCCAGGTAGAACGATGATCACTGGGACAAATATTTTTAACAAGCCCGTGATTAAGAGCCCTTTTTGAGCCTCCACCAAAGATTTTGCACCCAGGGCACGTTGAATGATGGTTTGGTTCATCCCCCAGAAATAGAGTTGGTTAATCACCAATCCAGTGAACAAAGTCCCGAAAGGTAGGGCCGAATCTGAGGCCCCTACCACATTAAATTTTTCGGGGCAATACTCATAGACTTTCACTAAGCCTCCCCAGACGTTACCATCCCCGATATTCCATAGCGCCAAGATTGGGACTAATAATCCTCCTAAAAATAATCCTATGGCATTGATAGTGTCACTATAGGCGACCGCTTTGAGGCCCCCAAAAATGGCATAGCATGAACCTAAACAGCCAATCGCTATAACGGTGTACCATAACGCTGCCGACTGGCTGATCCCAAAAGTTCCAGAGATGTTAAAGATGCTCTCTAAATTAATAGCTCCCGTGTAAAGAACGATAGGTAATAGCGTGACCACGAAAGAAACGAGCAAAAACAAGGCAACCATAGTCCGGGTAGTGGCATCAAATCGTTCTTCAAGATATTGTGGGATAGTGGTCAATCCCATTTTTAAATAGGTGGGTAGAAAGTAGGTGGCTGCCACGACTAAGGCTAATGCCGAAGTGACTTCCCACGCGATGATGATGAACCCATTTTTATAAGCGCTCCCATTCATCCCGATCAAATGTTCGGTCGAAATATTGGTCAAGAGCATCGAGCCAGCAATCACGACTCCGGTCAGGCTTCGACCACCTAAGAAGTATCCATCTTGGGTAGAGAGCTCCTCTTTCCGCAAGCGGAACCACGAGTAGAATGCTACGAAAGCGGTAAAGCCTATGAATGTGATAAACACTTGCATCGCTGTATGATGCGATTTGAGGAAGCTGCTAGGAAGTTAATTCCTTGGGCTAGAAGAGGGTTGCCCGGGTCTAAGCTATTCCTCTTGTTTTGCGATCCGAAAGTAGAGGGCTTTCGGATTATCAAGGTCAGTAAGCCTGAAAGTTTTTGAGGTGGTTTCACCTTCATCGGCAAGAATTCCATCATCAAGATCGGCGTCCCAGTTGACAAGATCTGTCGAATATTTGACGGCATAGAGTTCGCCTATGTTGGAGTTCCAAGTGAGGGTGAATTCGTCCGTGATTTCGGAGAGATCAAATGAGGTAATAGCGAGTTCCTTGGCTGGCCTTTCGACCGCAAGAGGTCCACTGGTGAAGACTGTTGTAATTTCCTCGGGGCTCAGTGCCCTGTCCCACATCGCGACATCATCAAGAATACCCGTGAAGGTTTCCTTCCCACCCCGAAGATAGAGTGGAGCGGTGGTGTTGTTTACTCCTTCACAATATCCGCCCTCGCCAGCGATCCCGGTTTTTGGATTGAGGGTTCCGTTTTCGGGTAATTTGCCATTCACGTAGATGCTAGCGGTGTCAGTAGCGCTGTCATAAACGCAGACGATATGAACCCATTCCCCATCCTCGTAAGCACCAGCAGGAAGCCGGCATTCAGTCCCCCATCCGCCATAGGCCTGCCAACCACCGATCCGAAAGCGAAGCGGGCTGTCTTCGGTGCCCGTCGGGCGAACCAAAATATCGAAACCTGAGGTGCTATCAGTGAAAGACTTATCCATGATGGTTCCCCAACTGCTTTGGTTATCGATCATCCACCAAGCCAGGGTGAGGTCCTCGGTGGTTGAGATGGCCTCTGCGGGACATAAGATTTCATCGGCGCCTGCACCCTCTAAAGCGCCTGCGCCTACCTTGCCTGGCTCAAGCCAAGTTCCCCCAATAAGCGTTCCGTTATATCCCCCGATGACATCTTCCGCAATCTCTCCAGTTAGATCGTCAAAAGGCCAGTAAGCGATCAGATTGGCTTGAGCCAGGGATGCCGAGAGTAAGGTTAAAGGAACAAGCGAGTTTGTCAGTTTCATAACTAGTAGAAATTTTCTTTTGAAGAACAAGGAAGAGAGTTAGAACAACGATCCATTAAAGTAGTCCTTTTATTTAATAATTTCTGACTTTTAGCAACGTTTCATTCTTTCAGCAATCACACCGATGAATATGAAGATTCCTAGAATGACTGGGTATCTCAGCGAAAGATTAATTTGCAGATAGAATTGTTTGAGGACACTTCCTCCCGCGAGGGTTGCAAAGCCATAACCAAAAGCATTTAAAAGCACAAATCCAGTCACGCGGATGATAAAATGGTTCGGGCGTAGTAGTCTACGAAAACAACGGTCGATCGTATCACTACAGAGAACCAAGACTGTCACGATTTGGGCCAGACAGATTTCGAAGAGGTAAGGTTGCAGGAGGGTCGCAAGTTTAAGAGAGAATTGAGCGATCATCTTCTTGAAGTTCTTTATCTAATAATATTATTCAGGCGAAGTTGAAGCAGTTTCCCCGTTCGGAAAAGCTCCAAAAACACCGTTAGACTATTAAAAGTTTTCTTTTAATAAGGGGAGCCTTGAGAGTGTTTTAAGCAAATTAGATGCCTCGATGGTGGGATGAAATTTATACTTATGATGACCTAACGTGTTGATCCGCCGTCGCCCTTGGCCTTCCTTGCTTCCTTAAGAAGGAAGTCGAGAGCGGGTTTGGCTTTTGGGTCAGCGAGACGGTTTTTCTGTTCCTTTTGGTCGATGGCGAGGTTGTAGAGTTCGATTGGATGAAGCTCGCCGTTGTAGGCGAAGCGATGATCGAGGAAGAGTTTCCATTGGCCAGGGATGGGCGTAGCGTTTGAGCGCACTGCGACAACGGCGCGCTTGTCAGATTTCTTCTTGGAGGCTTCGTTATGATCGTTTGGGAAAACCGGCGCGCGCGGGCTGGTTTTTTCTCCGCGCAGCGCGGCGAGCTGCGAGTGACTATCTTCTGCGCCTTTCTCTCCCTTAGCTAGATCTGGAAGAGACTTGCCGATAATTTCTCCGAAGGTGGCGAAGAGGTCGTTGAGCGCAAGAAGCCGGCGGCTTGTTTGGCCTGGTGTTTTTGCGTTTCCATCGCCGATTTTTCCGGCGGGCCAAGATGCGAAAAAGGGCGTGCGGTGACCGCCATCGTAGGTCGATCCTTTATTGCTGCGCAGTGGGCCGGTATAGATCTTGGACCTGTTCTCTGATCCATTGTCGCTTGCGAAGATGACGAGAGTATTCTCGATGAGCTGGTGTCCCGGATTACGTGGGTCTCCATGCTTCTCAAGATAGTCGAGGATTAGACCGAGTTGCACATCGTTTTCGTAAACGAAGTCAAGGCGTTTGAGCCCCGTCTTCTTTCCACTCACAAACTTGCTCGCACCGGTAACTTTTTGTCCGGCAATCGCAACACAGGGTGTGTGTGGCGTGTGATTACTCGGGGAAGCGAAATACAGGAAGAAAGGATTACTTTCTTTATGGGCTTCGCGGAGGAATTCGAGACTAGCTTGGTGGAGCTTCGGGCCGATCTCGTTCAGGACATAAGAGCCGTCGAGTTGCTTGCCATTTTGGGTCGCACCGAGGATCTGGCGGTTTCGTATCCAGCCAGGACCGATACTTTGGTCAGGTGTGTTTCGCTTCATTCCATCTGGCCCTGAAGTGGGATGGCTACGCGATATCCCGTAGAAGAAGTCGAAACCGTGATCGCTCGGACCGTCCGCGATTCCTTTCACGAGGTCTGCGTCGTTCCAGCCGTCTGCCACCGTTCCGTCAGTTTTACGATAGCTAAGACCCAGGTGCCACTTTCCTACCATTCCGGTCCGATAGCCTGATTGGCGGAGAAAGGTGGCCAGGGTTGGGCGGTCTTTTTCGATAAGGGGATCACATTGCACCCCGAAGAGAACCCAGTGTTTGAGGGACGAGCGCCAGCAGTAACGGCCGGTCATAAGTGCGTAGCGTGAGGTTGAGCACCGGCTATGCGGTGAGTGAGCGTCAGTGAAGCGAATCCCCATTTTTGCGAGGCGTTGCATATTAGGCGTATGCAGTTGCACGTCGTCGCTATTACCGCACCAGTCCTGATAGACGGAGGTGTCACCTAGTCCCATATCATCAGCAAAATAGACGATAATATTGGGTTGCGGGGCGCCGAGAACCAAGTGGCCGGAGCTGAGGAGGAGAAAGATGACAAGAACGTGTCTCACACTAATATTAAGATGTTTGTTTGGTTGGGACTTGCAAGAAAATGCTGCAGAGTCTGATGTTTGAGGGGGATCTCGACCATCGCTGGTGCGGAGATATAGAGGAACTTAGAAGTGATAGAAAGTGGGCTTTGCAACTGGTTCTCCAAGTGACAGACTACGGTGTGACGCAGTTGATAAAGAAAGTCCGAGTCCGTCGCAATGGATTGATTGGAATGATTTTTTTTGGGGTTGTGATTGCTGGGTTTGCTTGTCAGGTGCCGGTTTTCCGTTTTGCATTGGAGCGCTGGGAAACGGACTCTTACACGCTTGTCATTGTTCCTGGTGCGAGTGGCCAGTTGTCGCCCCCTGAAAACGAGATTCTTAAATTTCTGGAACTAGGAGGAGATTCTAAAGTTGGGAATATGAACTTGGAGGTTAGGATCGAGGCTAAAAAGCTTGGGGAAAGTTCTGCCGCGACAATGCAGCTTTTCTATCCGCCAAGATCGACTGGACCGAGGCCCCTTCCAATCTGGTCAGGGGCTTTGACCATGGCAAATGCTAGGACTTTGGTTGATTCGTCTGCAAGGCGCGAAATCGTCAAGCGGCTTCTTAGCGGGGAATCTGCGGTCTGGGTCCTGATTGAGTCGGGTAGCAAAGAAAAAGATGACCGCGCGGTGATAGAGATCGAAAAGGCCTTTGCGAAAGCTGAGGCTGAATTAAAGATCCCTGATGGGGTGCTGACCGTCGCAGAGGCGCGCAAGGTTTCGGCAGAGAACGAGCGCGATTCCGATTCCACGTTACGTTCCTCAATTCCATTGAAGATCAAATTTTCTCTTATGCGGATTGCGAGGACCAGCCCAGAGGAGTCGATTTTCCGGGAGATGTTGTTGCACATGGAGGCAGATCTTGAAGCGTTCCGGAACGAGCCGATGGTGTTCCCGGTATTTGGGCGAGGCCGTGCTTTAGAGCCACTCATCTCTCGTGGAATTAATCTTGTGAACGTCTTCGAGCATTCCTCCTATTTTTGCGGAGCTTGTTCTTGCGAAATTAAGAATCAAAACCCTGGAGTCGATCTCTTGATTTCAGCGAACTGGGAAGAAGCCATCGCAGGGAATGAGGTGATTATTGGGAAATCTTTACCCCCTTTATTAGGAATTGGTGCTTTGAGCGATGAAAGCACGGACGGAGAAATGATGAGCCCCCCCCCTGGGTCTGAATCGGCAGATTTGATACGCCGGCCATGGGTGATGGGCGGTGGAATCATTCTTTTAGTATTAGCCTTCGGGAGTGTCCTGATTTTGAAGAATAATCGATGACCGCAACGTAAAGTTAAAGATGGAGGGTTTTTATGATGATTAAGGCATTTTTAAAGAGAACTATTACGGTTTTAATTTTCTCTGGCTTGGCTCTTGGGGCCGACTGGCCGATGTGGAGAAATGATACTGGGCGGACAGCTCAATCGGCCGAAGTCTTGGCCGAAAATTTGAGTCTTCAATGGTCACGTAGATTGCCTCCTTTGAAGCCGGCTTATCGTGATAATCGGTTGCAGTTCGACGCAGGTTATGAGCCGATCGTGCTTGGGAAAAGATTCGTCGTGGGATCCTCGCGAGATGACAGCGTAACAGCCTTTGACACCGAAACAGGGGACGAGGTCTGGAAGTTTTTCACCGATGGCCCGGTCAGGTTTGCTCCTGTGGGGGGCGAGGGAAGAATTATTTTTGGATCCGACGATGGCTGTCTCTATTGCGTCAGTGCCTCAGACGGATCGCTGGTCTGGAAAAAACGGGCAGTGCCATCAAAGCGGAAAGTCATTGGGAACGAGCGTATGATTTCGGTGTGGCCGATCCGGGGAGGACCGGTTCTGCACGAAGGTCGTGTTTATTTCGCTTCAGGGGTTTGGCCACTGGAAGGAACTTTTGTTTTCTGTGTCGATGCCTTGACGGGCGAAACGATTTGGCGAAACGATCGATCGTCTTACCGCTATGGAGTTCATCCTCACAATGCTAAGGCATTCGGAGGGTTAGCTCCCCAAGGATATCTTTTGATCGACGACGAAGCCAAGCAATTGATTGTCCCGAGTAGTCAGGCTTATCCGGCCAAGTTTGATTTGCAAACCGGAGAGCTGAAGTCCTTTGAACTCCCGGCTCCAGGCCGGCTTCCCGGCGGATGGTTCGCGTCAACTCCATCAGAGCTTGAACGACAGAAGTTGAAGCGGCGTGGCTTGTTGTTCGACAATGAAGTCAATTACCGGGTCCACGAAGATAAGCCGCACTTCAAGGGAGAGAAAGGAGTCCGGAACAAAATTACGGTGGCGGGACGTGAGATGCATTTCGGCGATGGGTATCTCGACATACAAGCAGGCTCGATTCACTCAATGTTGGTGGCGGACGAAAAACTTTTCGTCGTAACCAAGGCAGGAAAAATTAGCTGTTTTGGACCCGGTTTGAATCAGCCAACCAAGCACAAGGCTTCCAAAGTCAGACTTGCTAAGGGTCGGGAGCAGGGCCTTTTTTTGAACTTGGATCAGACCCATGGCTACGCGCTGCTGTTAGGCGCCGGGGAGGATTTGGAGCTTATTGAATCTCTCCTGTCGGAGACTGACTTCCGAGTGATCGTAGTCGATGCGCGGCCTGAGAAAGTCCGAGATCTGCGGGACGGCCGATGGACAAGTGCTGCAACGGGTGAGCAACTTTCAATTATCGAGGATGATCCGACTACTGTCATCCTGCCGCCTTATTTTGCCGAGTTAATCGTAATTGGTCATTCGACCAGTTTTGAACCTACCCAATTGAAGCGAGTGTATGAGTCCCTCCGTCCATTTGGAGGCAAGCTGATGGCACGATTGAATCAAGAGCTGCCGGATGACCTTGATCTTGAGGGTGCTAAGAAATTCCAGGCCGAATCTGGCTGGACTATAATCACGCGTGAGGGAGCGCTCTCTGGCTCAGCCAACTATGAAGGAAATTGGGAAGAAAGCTGGGATAAGAGAGTGCGTGGCCCTCTCGGAGTTTTGTGGTTCGACGACTCCCTGAGCCATTTCAAGCGTTCGCCGCAACCTAAATTTATCGACGGCGTGATGATTTCAACTCCAAAGGACTGGACCGATGAAACAACCCGCACTGGTAAGGTTGATTACCGTTTGCTAGCACCCGTTTTTTCCGATGTTTACACGGGAAGAATCCTGAGTGATCAAGAAGCTCCTTCATTACGAAAGTCATTTTCAAATATTGATCTCGAGACAGTCCAGCCAAGTCAGTATCGCCCA
>Ga0257110_1001109_pt1 | contig 12672 bp, 5 predicted proteins | sample LP_taG_7_FD_190184 | JGI IMG/M metagenome (GOLD analysis project Ga0257110, IMG submission 190184) | Marine microbial communities from Northeast Subartic Pacific Ocean, Canada - LP_J_2015_P26_10m | ecosystem: Environmental > Aquatic > Marine > Oceanic | place: Canada: Northeast Subartic Pacific... | reverse complement strand
CTACGGGACCTACGGGTTACACCGGATACACTGGTTATACAGGATATACGGGATATACAGGCGTTACTGGATACACTGGATACACTGGATACACTGGTTATACAGGATATACCGGCTATACAGGATATACCGGCTATACAGGATATACCGGCTATACAGGATATACCGGCTATACAGGATATACGGGCTATACTGGTCCCACCGGACCTACAGGATATACAGGCTATACAGGATATACGGGCTATACTGGTCCCACCGGACCTACAGGATATACAGGCTATACAGGATACACAGGATATACAGGATATACAGGAGTAACGGGTTACACGGGTTACACGGGTTATACAGGATACACAGGATATACAGGATACACTGGTCCCACTGGAACTACGGGTTACACAGGATATACAGGATATACAGGATATACAGGATACACTGGTCCCACTGGACCTACAGGATACACGGGATATACAGGATATACAGGATACACGGGATATACAGGTATGACTGGACCTACTGGACCCACAGGATATACAGGATATACAGGATATACAGGATATACAGGTATGACTGGACCTACGGGACCCACAGGTTATACGGGTTATACAGGTTATACGGGTTACACAGGTTATACGGGTTACACAGGTTATACGGGTTACACAGGTTATACAGGTTATACGGGTTACACAGGTTACACAGGTTACACGGGTTACACAGGTTACACAGGTTATACGGGTTATACGGGTTACACAGGTTATACGGGTTACACAGGTTATACGGGTTACACAGGATATACGGGTTACACAGGATATACAGGATACACCGGTTATACAGGTTATACGGGTCCTGCTGGACAAATGAGCGCAGGAACGGTTGATGGAAGTTTGAACATTACTGCTGATCTGTCTGTAAATGACCTAACACGCCTGGGAGGTCACGTTGAGATGTTTTCTACATTGACTGTTAATGGAGATACAGTGTTCGTGGGAGATGTATCTTTCAATAATAATGTAGATGTATGTGGTAATTTTTATGCACAATATCCTACTGATTCAATTCCGTCCGAAGCAATTTCTGGTTATCTAGAAATAGATCCGGATGTGGACTTATCATTAAACGCAAAAATATTTGTGGGAAGTGATGTGTCTTTCAATGGAAATGCATACATAGATGGTGATTTGTTAGTGAATAACAATGCGACGTTTGAGAATCCAGTAACTGCGAACAACAATGTAATCATGAAGAGTGATGCATCTTTGAACGGCAATTTGAATGTAGATGGGGACGCGTCTTTCAATAATGGTATTTTTGTGAATAATGTAATCACTGTATCTGGAGGAATTGTTCCAACAAGTGCTTTAACTTATGATATTGGAAGTGCTGAATACCCATTCCGTGATTTATATTTCAGCACAGGTTCTATTAATTTTATTGGTGACGATGGAAACAAAACCAAATTATCAATTAATAATGGTGCTGTGCAAACAGAAACCACTGATTCCGTAGGGGCTTCGGTTGGTCTAGATGTGACGCCCGTCAACGTCATTAATGAACAAGTCGTCATTAACAAGGATATTTCTTTTGCTGAAGCAAATTTCGATGTGTCTGGTAATGTGCAAATCAGTAAAGAGCTGAAAATAAATGAAATATTCGCCAAAGACAGCACTATTACCTTGGGTAGTGACGTCTCTATAAACAACGTTGTTCAAATCGGAGGGTCAACCACTTTGTTATCAACATTGAATGTGTCCAAATCAACTATCCTAGCATCCACATTGGAGGTTCAACAAGACGCATCTCTCAACGCACTTCTTTCAGTGGCCGGAGCAACGAGTCTAGATTCTACATTGGAAGTTGACCTAGGAACCACTTTAAATTCTATTCTGAATGTTTCCAAATCGACAACTCTTGCTTCCACCTTGGAAGTTCAAAACGACGCATCTTTGAATACTGCTCTTTCAGTGGGCGGAGCAACCACTCTAGATTCCACATTGGATGTAACCAAATCAACTACCTTAGCATCCACATTGGATGTAATCAAATCAACAACTCTGTCATCGACATTGGATGTAACCAAAGCGACTATTCTTGCATCCACCTTGGAAGTTCAAAATGATGCGTCTTTCAATTCTGCTCTTTCGGTAGGTGGAACAACAACTATTGATTCCACTTTGGATGTAACCAAAGCAACCACTCTGTCATCGACATTGGATGTAATCAATGCGACTATTCTTGCTTCCACATTGGAAGTGCGAAATGATGCGTCTTTCAATTCTGCTCTTTCGGTAGGTGGAACAACCACTATTGATTCCACATTAGAGGTTGACCTTGGAACCACAATGAATTCTACATTAAATGTGTCCAAATCAACAACTCTTGATTCCACCTTGGAAGTGCAAAATGACGCATCTTTGAATAGCGCTCTTTCGGTGGGCGGAGCAACCACTCTAGATTCCACATTAGAGGTTGACCTTGGAACCACAATGAATTCTACATTAAATGTGTCCAAATCAACCATATTAGATTCTACATTAAATGTGTCTAATACAACCATATTAGATTCTACATTAACTGTGTCTAATATAACCATATTAGAATCCACATTGGAGGTGCAAAATGACGCATCTTTGAACACCGCTCTTTCAGTGGGTGGAGCAACAACGATGGATTCCACTTTGGAAGTGGATTTGGCAACCACATTGAATTCCACGCTGAATGTTTCAAAAGCAACAACCATGGCATCGACTTTGGATGTGACCAAGGCAGTCACAATTTCTTCCACTTTGGATGTCGCCAAAGCATCCATATTAGCATCTACATTAGAAGTTCAAAATGACGCATCATTGAATACTGCTCTTTCGGTGGGTGGATCAACATCTCTTGAATCCACCTTGGATGTAGAATTGGGAACAACATTGAATTCCACCTTGGAAGTGAGTAAGGCAACCAGTCTGACATCTACACTAGTTGTGAGTAAGGCAACCACTCTTTCTTCTAGTTTGGAAGTGGATTTGGGAACAACATTGAATTCCACTTTGGAAGTGGATTTGGGAACAACATTGAATTCCACTTTGAATGTCATCAACGCAACAATCCTTGCTTCCACATTAGAGGTTCAAAATGACGCATCATTGAACACTGCCCTTTCGGTAGGCGGTGGTGTCATAATGGATTCTACATTGGAAGTCGAGTTGGGAACAACATTAAAATCTACATTAGAAGTTCAAAATGATGTATCATTGAACACTGTTCTCTCGGTAGGTGGTGCTGTCACAATGGATTCTACATTAGAAGTTCAAAATGACGCATCATTGAACACTGTTCTCTCGGTAGGTGGTGCTGTCACAATGGATTCTACATTAGAAGTTGACCTTGGAACAACATTGAACTCCACATTGACCGTAATTGAAACGACCTCGTTGAATTCCACATTGAATGTAAACAATGCAACCACATTAGGTTCCACATTAATTGTTACATCAGATACTACATTGAATTCTACATTAGATGTGACCAAGGCAACCACTCTTTTATCTACACTAGATGTGACCAAGTCAACCACTATTTCATCTACATTAGACGTTACGAATGCGACCATATTAGCATCTACATTAGAAGTTCGTAACGACGTGTCTTTAAATACTGCCTTGTCGGTGGGTGGAGCAACAACAATAAATTCTACATTAGAAGTGAACAGCGATAGTTCTTTCAATGGTAATGTATTTATCGAAGGAACTACAATCATATCAGGTGACATTATACCAGATGCCGAAAACGCGTATTCTTTGGGAAGCGAATCTAAACCATTTGCAGGTCTATTTATTAGTAATAATACTATCAACTTTACTGGTGCATCAGCAGAAGATGCGGGTTCATTGTCTTTCAGTGGAGGAGGATTAGAGGTGCAAGCAAGCAATGAAGCAGAAGTGCAACAAATGTTATCTGTGGTAGATAACAAGGTTGCTATTGGTAAACCAAGCAAAAATGCAACAACCAATTTGGATATTTCTGGCACCATGTGGGTAACAGATGATGTTTCCATGAATACCAACTTGAACGTAGGTGGTAATGCAAGGATTAATCAAAATCTAGATATTTCTGGAAGCATGGTAGTTGAAGGAGCAGCATCCATTCGTGGAGATTTTACGATTGATGGAAATTTGGCAGTATTCCAAACAAAAGAAACCACTACCATCAATACAACAGTGAACAACTATGAAATCATCATTACGAATGATATGTCATTGAATGGAAACTTATATGTAAGCGGAGACGCTTCTTTGAATGGAAAAGTAGCATTAACTTCAACTTTGGATGTAACAAAAGCAACCACACTTTCATCAACATTGGATGTGGATTTGGGAACCACACTTTCATCTACCTTGGATGTGGATTTGGGAACCACCCTTTCATCAACATTGGATGTGACAAACGCAACAACACTAGCATCTACATTAGGTGTAACAAATGCAACCACATTAGCATCCACTTTGGAAGTCCAAAATGACGCATCCTTGAATACTGATCTTTCAGTTGGTGGAGCAACCACTATAGATTCTACTTTACAAGTCGCTTTGGGAACAACACTGTCTTCAACTTTGGATGTGTCCGATGCAACAACTCTTTCCTCCACTTTGGACGTGACTGACGCTACTACGCTTAGTTCCACACTTCAAGTGAATCGTGCAACAACATTAAGTTCTACCTTAGATGTGACGAATACAACGACACTATCATCCAATTTGATTGTTGAGGGTGATGTTTCCATGAACGCAGTATTAGCAGTAGGAGGAGATGTATCATTCAATCGTAATACTATGTTGGAAAAACACGTTTCTATTGGCACATCGCCATTTGCCAACTCAGTTTCGGCAATAGTGAATGCTGATGAAAAATTAGTATTCACTGTGCCGTTATATTTGGATGCATTGAAATACTTCTGCACAACCCATTCACTCATGATGGGTGATATCGATTTGGATGATTCGGATAGCGAAACTGACAAAACATATTATGTGCGTATGAATACAAGTGTTTTCTCTGCTCCTTATTATTTATTCAGCACAACTCCAGACGGAACAGGATTAAACGCAGGTTCTAACTTAACGCTTTACAGAGGAAATACTTACACATTTATTAAGACGGGATCAAATACGACCCACCCTTTCAATGTGGGTTCAGCGCACAATGAAAACAATACGGGAATGTATATTGCTAGCACGGGAACGGGGTATACTGTATCTGGAACAGTCACCCACAAATACCCTCTTTCGGTTAACGGTCTAACTGAAATTGATAATCACTTATATGTAAACCGTGATTTATCGTTGAATGAACATTTGAGAGTGGGTGGAGATGCGTCTTTCAATGCAACATTGAATGTGGTTGGAACATCCACATTGGCATCTAATTTGATTGTGGAAAATGATGTGTCTATGAATACTGCTCTATCGGTTGGAGGAGCTGTCACAATGGATTCTATATTGGAAGTTGACCAAGGAACTACGCTGAATTCCACTTTAAATGTAACCAACGCGACCATTCTTGCTTCTACATTGGAAGTTCAAAACGACGCATCTTTGAACACTGCTCTTTCTGTTGGTGGAGCCGTCACAATGGATTCTACCTTGGAAGTAGATTTGGGAACCACATTGAATTCCAGTCTTAATGTTACCAATGCGACTATTCTTGCTTCTACATTGGAAGTTCAAAACGATGCATCTTTGAACACTGCTCTTTCGGTGGGCGGAGCTGTCACCATGGATTCCACATTGAATGTTACCAATGCCACTATTCTAGCATCCACAATGGAGGTTCAAAACGATGCTTCTTTGAATACTGCTCTTTCGGTGGGCGGAGCAACCACAATGGATTCTACCTTACAAGTTGACCAAGAAGCAACACTAAGCTCCACGCTGGATGTTTCCAAAGCAACTATTCTTGCTTCCACATTGGAGGTTCAAAACGACGCTTCTTTGAATACTGTTCTCTCAGTTGGTGGAGCTGTCACCATGGATTCTACATTGGAAGTGGATTTGGGAACAACATTAAGTTCCACATTAGATGTTTCTGAAGCAACAACATTAAATTCCACGCTTAACGTGAGCAATGCGACTATATTAGCATCCACATTGGAAGTTCAAAACGACGCATCATTGAACACTGCTCTTTCAGTTGGTGGTGCTGTCACCATGGATTCTACATTGGAAGTGGATTTGGGAACAACCCTCTTGTCTACTTTGAATGTGTCTAATGCGACTATCCTAGCATCCACATTGGAAGTTCAAAACGACGCATCATTGAATACATCTCTATCGGTTGGAGGAGCAACAACAATGGATTCTACCTTGGAAGTAGATTTGGGAACCACATTAAATTCCACTTTGAACGTGACCAATGCAACAATTCTTGCCTCCACGTTGGAAGTCCAAAACGACGCATCATTGAATACATCTCTATCGGTTGGAGGAGCAACAACAATGGATTCTACCTTGGAAGTAGATTTGGGAACCACATTAAATTGCACTTTGAACGTGACCAATGCAACAATTCTTGCCTCCACGTTGGAAGTCCAAAACGACACCTCTTTGAACACTGCTCTTTCCGTTGGTGGTGCGGTGTCAATGAATTCCACATTAGAAGTATTCCAAGATTCATCATTCAATAGTAATATGTATATAGAAGGAGTGATTACATTATCTGGTGATATTGTGCCAGCTCACGGAAATGTATCCAATCTGGGTAGTGTTGATAAACCATTTGGAAGTTTGTATATTAGTAACAATACTATCAACTTTGGTGGTGCATCAGCAGAAGATGCTGGTTCATTGTCTTTCAAACAAGGAGGATTGGAGGTTCAAGCAAGCGGTGCTGAAGAAATTCAACAATTACTGTCTGTAGTGGATAATAAGGTTGCTATAGGTAAAGCAAGTCAAAACGCAACAACTAATTTGGATGTTTCAGGAACAATGTGGGTAACTAGTGATGTGTCTTTCAATTCTGGTCTTTCTGTAGGTGGTGCAACAACCATAGATTCTACGTTACAAGTAGACAAAGCAACCACATTAAGTTCTACATTAGATGTTACCAAGGCAACCACATTAAGTTCTACATTAGATGTTACCAAGGCAACCACATTAAGTTCCACCTTACAAGTTGATAAAGCCACCACATTAAGTTCCACATTGGGAGTCACAGAGGCAACAACATTAAGTTCCACATTACAAGTTGATAAAGCCACCACATTAAGTTCCACTTTGGGAGTCACTGAGGCAACCACATTAAGTTCCACATTACAAGTTGATAAAGCCACCACATTAAGTTCCACATTGGGAGTCACTGAGGCAACAACCTTAAGTTCCACTTTGGGCGTCACTGATGCAACCACATTAAGTTCCACTTTGGGAGTCACTGGAGCAACCACATTAAGTTCCACTTTGGGAGTCACTGGAGCAACCACATTAAGTTCTACATTAGATGTTACCAAGGCAACAACATTAAGTTCCACATTGGGAGTCACAGAGGCAACCATATTAAGTTCCACCTTGGCGGTGACTGATGCAACCACATTAAGTTCCACTTTGGGCGTCACTGATGCAACAACATTATCTTCCACGTTAGGAGTCACTGGAGCAACAACATTATCATCAACACTGTCAGTGGCTGATAATACAACCCTTCAACAAGAACTGTATGTAACCGGTGATTCTTCGTTCAACGCCAATATGTTTGTATCTGGAAATATGGGAATCAATGCTCAACCAAACAGTACTATTGTGATGGATATCAGTTCAACCAACGCAATTCGTTTACCCAAGGGTCAAAATGCCGACCGTCCCGTTCAAAACGACGCAGATGCTTCTTACAAGGGTCTTATCCGGTATAACTCTGAACAAGACCAATTCGAAGGATTTGGTGCCGGAAATGCGTGGGGGTCACTGGGAGGCGTAAAAGACGTAGACCAAGATACATATATTATAGCAGAAACAAGTGCGGGTGCTGATAACGACCAACTACAATTCTATACTGCTGGGAGCGAACGTTTGGTAATTGAGGCAAATGGAGATGTTTCTTTCAATCATGGAGTCAATGTTGTAGGCGCAACAACAATGGAATCCACATTACGTGTTGAAAGTTATATGGGAATCAATACAGACCCCAGTAGTGGGATTGTCTTAGATATTAGTGCTTCTAATGCTATACGTTTACCCAAAGGTGCGGATTCGGACCGACCAATAAATGACGGCGCAGACGCATCATACAAAGGTTTAATTCGTTATAATACACAACAAGATATATTTGAAGGTTTCGGTACAGGTAGCGCATGGGCACCGTTAGGTGGAGGAGGAGTAACTGATGGAGATGAAGACACATATATTATCGCAGAAACAAATCCAGGCGATGATAATGACGAACTGAAATTTTATACTGCGGGGTCAGAACGTATGGTTATTAAATCAAACGGAGACGCTTCTTTCAATCACGACGTTGCTGCTATAGTAGTAAATAGCGCTCAAACCATTCAATTCTAAGATACATCAATACTGAATCATAAATAATTTCATAACACTATAAAATTATTTATAACTATTCCTATACAACAGTAGTTTTTTTATAATCTTTCCAACTTAATACTTGTTTTTGCAAATCGGTTTCTTGATCAAGAGCATTCAATAAATCAGAAGAAAAACTAATTTTATTACGTTTAATCGGCGGAAGAGAATTCAAAAACGAGAAGTTATACATTTTTCCCATATGTACAAAGCAGTTTCGATACTTAGGTTTTTCATCTTTTTCTTTGCCCGTCTCTTCATTTTTTTTGTCTTTTTCTTCCTTCTTTTGTTCGGTTTTCTTTCGTTTCAAAAAAGGAGCATCTTTTAATTTCGCCTTGAAATCATCACTTTCTTTTTTCTTTTCTCCGGAGAGCTCTTTTTTATCTTCTTCCGAGTGAATTTTGATGAGCATAGAAACGTGGTCTATATCATAATTATCAAAAAATAAATCTTGACAACGAAACGTTTTGACATATTTCATAGCAACTGCATTCAACAAATTATATGGAATTCCCGCATTGTCACTATAATAAGCAAATCCCAACTTATATGGATCATAATACATAACAATATTTCCACGAGGGGTATGTTCAAATAATATACGGCTTTTCCAAGCACTTTCAATTTCATTATTTGCATCTTGTAATACACCAGACAATAATTTTTTATCATAAAATTTGTGTGAGATAGCCTTGTTTCGGTCAACTCGTGGAAGGTCACCTTCTGAAAATCGTTTAAAACTATCTAATTGTTTTTCATAATAACGCTCGATATCAGTCTTAGATTTCTCAAGGGGAAACAAATAAGTATGAACCCGGGTGAAAATGAATCTAGATAATGGATAAGCAAATGACGCAAATGAAAAAACAAACAAAGAAGTTTGTTGTTTTTTCAAATAAGAAAATACTTGAGAAAATTGTATCATTTGGAACGGTGAGTATGTATACTTATATTCAATAAAACCATTTATATTGTTTTTGTTTTTTCTTCTTCTACTTGTTGTCTTCGTAATTCCATCAAATCAGCAATCTCTTTGTCTAAGTTATTTACTTCATGGACTTCATAAGTCTTGCTTGCATTATTGGGGTGAAGGCACACCAAACACATCTTGGTAATTTTTTTTCCATATTTGGATTCCAAAATATATTTATACACATTCAGTTGCAAGGAATAATGCCAGAAATTCTTATCTGGGAAATGAGAAATACATGATGTAAGTGCGTGTTTGGCGTATCTAGGATTATCGAAATCATATTCAATTGCTTTGCTGCGTTTCCAATCGTAAATTTCTAATTCGCCTTTTTTGTTTTGGAAGACCATATCAATCGAACCAGACAATTTCAATTCTTCGTGAAAGACCATCCATTCGGTCCTATATGGGATTAATTTTTTTTCGTGGTCTGCTTCAAAGTTCATAAAATAGTCAAATTCAGGACTTCCGTCGTGTTCCACTTCCATATCATTATAGAAGCACTCAATATTGTAATGCATTTTTGTTCCGGCCAATGCCGCTTCATTTGAACTCCACATTTCACGTATTTCTTCTTCTGTTTTTTGATAATATTTATATGTCGGGTCATTCAACCGCTTAGGATTTTTCACGACCTTTTGTAAAACTGCTTCTTTATCAAATTTCGGAAAATGACTGTGATTCCACGTAGTGACCGATGTATATGTTCCGCGCTCACCCAAAACGGTATAAATATGAGGACCTTCTTCAAAGGAAATATCTTCATCGCGAGGATGAGGATTTTTCTTCGCCAAGTAATCAGGAACGGGACCGAGTGACATGATTGTATATGTATATCATAAAAAAACTATTTATGTTTTTACATCAATTTTCTATAATACAACTAACAATATCAATCATTTTCAGTAGACAAACATTCGCACAGTTTTTTCTTGATTTTGCTTTTGCATAATCTATCCTCACTTAATATCTTTTGCCCATATTTTGGAAACAAATCTGGGTCCCCGTCGATTAATTCTTGGTTATTGCCGCACCAAATACTGAATTGACTATGAAATTCATTTGCGATCATAGTAATATACTTATTCAAATCAGCATTAGACATGAGTTTCCAACACTCTTTATCGTCAGACAAATCATAAATATACAGATTATTTTGCTTATTCGGAAAATATTGTATAGGCATACTAGACTGGTCACTTAGTTCTTCAAATACTTGCTTGAACAATGCTTCTAATCCATCAAACAATGTATATTCAAACACAGTTCGTAAGTGCGTATTAACATCAGGAAGCATATACTTTTTCAACCACTGTGAAAATGTAATCTCGGGTTTCATTTTTTTCAATATGACTAAGGGATTGCTGTCTTTGTTTGTGCGTTGCTTTAAATTTGTGTTTTCTTTTTCTAGTCGTTGGATACGCAATGCCATATCTTGTATCAACGAATACATATCCTTCATACTTGGAACGGGACCATTATTGTCTATTTCGTTGGAAACTTCTTGACGGGATTTGTAAAAGAATTCGCATGTGCTAGTATGTTTGTCGTAATTATGCTTTAGAATATATTGTTTGTCGCAATATGTACAACTATAATTAGATGTAGACGACATTTGTTTTATCGATTGATGTAAATTTGAAAGTGAATCTTAGTCTACATTTATATTATAGACTTGCATTCAATTTTGTAATGAAATTATTATTTAGCGCAAATAAAACACAGACCATAATTGACCACAAAAAACATCCTGCTCCAAAAAGTAATATAGTAAATGAAGATTTACGAATGAATATGGTAGAACGTTTAAAAAATACCAAAACTTGCACAAGTTGTGGTAAAAATAAAGTATATTGAATTTATATAATGTTCAAAAAGATCATTTCTAATCGTCGTGTAGTTACTATTGCGGTTTCTGTATTAGCTTTGTTTGCTATTACCATGGCCTTACGTCAAGTAGGTCTGTATGAAGGTATGAAGAATAAAGAGGGTATGAAGGGAAAGAAGGAGAATATGGAGGGAAAGAAGGAAAACATGGAGAACAAGGATAGCGAAGAAGAGGCAGATGAGGAGGAAGAAGCAGAGGTGGAACCTGCCGAGGGACTTCAGAACATGAAATCCACCAAGGTGGCTAAGGCATTTGTTCCCGCATAAAAGAATTTATATAATGATATTATATTATATAAAGGTCAATATGAGTGATTGTTATAACAGAAATGATATATTTATGCAACCAAAAACCGAACAATACGGAAGTCATATGATTATGACAAACGTCCATAAACCAAACAAAACAAAATACATCAATATAGATACAAGATTTAGAGAAGATTACGCATCGAGAGATCCATATCCTCTTTCCAAATGTAGCACGGGTGTTTGTGGTGAAACATCCACGCCCAATCCATCTTTTAACTACACTACTGAAGTCAATCATAACATCTATATTCCTGAACGCGTGAATGAAGTGAAATCAATGAAGGTGAACAGTGTAGAAATTCCTTGCACATTTTACAATGTATCAAGTGCTATTGGTAATAACAGTTTTAATATTATTAACAACACGGTTGCTTTTGATTCAAGTAACAATGAGATTGTAAATGTTGCTACCCAAGACGACGTGAGTCTACAAAACTCGGTAAATCCCAGTGTGACCTTTATGGGCGCTGCCGACGCAAGTGGAAACACAAATCTAACCTATTATGTAGACACAATCGTTGTTCCTGATGGTCAATATGACGCAACTAAATTAAAAGATGCTATTAATACTCAAATCGCTTTGTTAGACCGTATCGATCAGGCAGGCGACCCAATTACCACTGCTGACACTGACGATTTGGTCTTTGATATTTCTACTAACACGTTAGGCACGAAGGCATTTGTATACTCCAAAGGTTCTACAATGACTGTCGATTTTTCTGCTGATGACACAGGTGTATCGAATATTCAAAATTTTACCAGTAGTTTAGGATGGATGTTGGGTTTCAGAAGTGCAACTACCAGTGTAGAATATGATTTATTATATGAAACCGGGTACACTGGAAATGCGGGATCGAATGGCTATGGTCCTTCTGGACAACCAGTAGTAAATGCAATGTCTGTAGTAAATATGAATGTTCCTCGTTATCTGTATCTTGCGGTGGATGAATT
>Ga0257110_1001108_pt1 | contig 12680 bp, 14 predicted proteins | sample LP_taG_7_FD_190184 | JGI IMG/M metagenome (GOLD analysis project Ga0257110, IMG submission 190184) | Marine microbial communities from Northeast Subartic Pacific Ocean, Canada - LP_J_2015_P26_10m | ecosystem: Environmental > Aquatic > Marine > Oceanic | place: Canada: Northeast Subartic Pacific... | reverse complement strand
ATCAACCCTATGTTTAAATTTAACTACACTTTCTTCATCAAATTCATTCCTCTGTGGAAATACCGTTTCCATTCTTTTTATTAATTCTCCACCAAACATATTCCATTCTATAATTAATTTTACATTTTCTGAATAGAATAAATCAAAGGCTAAGATGTATAGTGTTTTTGCAAATTCTTCTATAGTATGAGAGTTACTTCTAAATCTTCCAATTTGCCTAATTCCAAAAAAGTCAACAAAACTTCCTGGTGTTGTTACACCTTTCCAATCTTTTTCATCTAACATCTTAACTTGAAAAATATTAATAACTGAAAAGTCTCCACCTGTACCTTCTGCTATATCAACCGAGAATACCCAATAATTATAATCTTCTTCTATTTCATCTAAATTAAAACCAGGTTGCCATAATAAACTAGAATAATCAATCTCAGCATCATCAAATTCTGGTATCTCTTTATGTTCAAATTCTACTTGGCCTTGTGTTAATTTTTTTAAACTAGCTGCACTTAATAGTAATGAAGAACTTGCTATAAATTGATTTCCGTATTGTCTATTAAATGCTTCATCACTTCCTAAGTTAGCAACCTCTTGTCTCATCCAAGTATCGTCTCTTCCTGGTACATCCCACCAATCTACTCGGAACGGTACATATTCACTTAATCCTTTATCAGCTGCTGTATAGATGTCATAAAACTTATTAAAACCATTTGGTGTACTAGTTATTATTACTTTTGAATTACTAGATGCAGATACCGTTGGATAAACATTTTCATAAAAAGTATTTACAAAGTTTGCAGGTATATGCGCAAACTCATCCATAAATAATAAATGAATAGTAAAACCGATTGCTGCTTTCTTAGTTGTGGTCTGGCCTATAATTCTACAACCATTATCAAACTTGGAATTAAATACATCCCATTTAAGAGTACCGGGCTTGATAAAGAACGGTAAGTGTTCTAATATAGTTTTACCTTTATCAATAATTTCTCTTGTTGTAGCACCCTTATTTGAAAGTATTAGCGAATTTTTATCAAAATTAAATACAGAATACCATGCAATAAAAATAGATGAACATATTGTTTTACCAACTTGCCTACTTGCTAAACATATATTAAATCTTTCAGCTTGAAATTGCCTTAACATATTTTCTTGGTAAGGTCTTAGTTCAATTGTCTGTAAACCTTCATCTGTCATTACAGTACAATAAGTATTAGCAAAATAAACAATATCTTTTGCACACCTTTTAATTTCTCTTATCTCTTCATCAGTATAATTAAATACAATATTACCTTTTCTTAGATTAGGATTCCCTTCATAAAAAGGTGTAGACTTTGGTTTATAACCTTCATCAATAGCCAGCATTAATTGCTCAACTTTATGACTAGTCCATGCAAAAGACTCAGCACCTTTCGATATCTTAAATTCAAATCCAGCTGATTCTGCTTGTGGTTTAGCCATTATCTTCTATTACAGCAATTATTTGATTAATGTGTATTACTTCAAATTCTGTATCATTTAAAGTTACCATTGTACCTTTGCCCATATTTTTTAATATAACATCACCAGATTTTAAATGCTTTACATTACCAGCATTAATAATCTTTGCTTTGCGATTATATTTTTCTACAGGTATAATAATACCTGAATCTGTTTTAGTTTCTTGTTGTTCGATTTCCTGAATTAACAAGTAATCATTTTTCATTTTCATTTCCATCGACGTCTTCTATATCTTCTTCTTTAATAGTATCTTGTAAAGCTCTCATTAAATCTTTAGTTCCTCTAGATTTAATACCACTTTGTTTATTGGAAGTTGAACTTTCATTACTATGATAAACATCCACATCACGGGATATCTTTTTAGCATTCTCTTCGATAGCTACCATATACATAGTTTGGCTTTTAATAATATCTAAAAGAGTTCTTTGTAAATCACTAAGTACTTCAAACATTCTAGGGGATACATCACCTTCATGTATTGTTTCCATTAATAATGTAATAGCTGTTTCACTATTTTGCATTTGTCTTATTAACATGGATAATGCAGATTCATCTAATTGAGCCTTTGCTCTAATGTATTCATGCTCTGCAATAATTTCTTCACTTAAATAAAAAGTTAATAAACTATTCATTACCTTTTCAGCCTTTGTCTTAGCTTTAACTAAAGCAGCACCTTGCCCACTGTCTACTCTTACTGGTTGTAGTTCTTCAGAATTATTTTCTAAACCTTCTACCTCATCTGGTAGATCATTTAATAAATCTCCTAAACTATCACGAAATTTACCTTTCGATGATTCTTTCATTATACCTTAAATTTATAATATATATTCCAAGTTATCTTGGGTTAGTAACTGTTGGTAACATTAATTCTGGTGAAGCATTATCTAAAAGTAAAGCTAAATGAGAATCCTTTACTACATACTGACTTAATATTAATTCTTGTAATTCTTCCTCTATTGGTTCACTCCATATTCTTATATTAGTTAAATCTTGCTCAGATCCTAATAATTTCCAAGAGTAATCATTTATTACTGCAATAGTTGGTACTGTTTGTGTATTTGTATAAACATTTGTTAAGTCAGCTGTTCTAGTTGGATTTAATGCTGCTGTATCCTCAACAGTATTATAGATAAACAATGATAATTGCTTAGCAAGATTATTTAAGTTAATAACTGCTCCATACCATTTTCCTTTTTTAAGGTTTAAGAATTTTTTGGACAAGTCATATCTATAATAATCATTTCCAAATTTAATTATAAACCAATTAGTAGTGTAAGTAATGTTTACTAAGATATTATTAGGATTTTGGTCAGTGTCATACTGAATTACAGTATTACTTACTTCTTTGTTTAATTTAGCTGTATTAGAAATAGAATTATCAATGTAAGAAATATCTAAAGTTATTGTATTAGTTGCAATATCCACAGATTTAACTGGCTGTATTCCATTATATGAAGTAGTGCCTCTTATAACTACCCAGTCACCTGGTTTTATTTCATTATCTAAAGGTAGCCCTGGTGTAGTTATCATAGGATTACCAGCATTATTACTTATCTGTGTTATTAATACATTCTTTCCTATTGGTTTATTATATTGTGGCCTAAACCAAAATGTAAATGCTCTATTTTCAGTTTCAGACCATCCATTCTTATATCTGTATTTAACAGCTAAAGTATCTTTAATTAAAGTTTGTAATGCATAATGATATTTAGAAACAATAGTCCACTGATTATAAACATTTTCCTCAGAGATGGTCATTTTTTTATTTAAAGCCCTTCTTACATAATCATTTGATTGGCTACCTATAGTATTATACTCATTAGGCTTCCTAACATCTTTAAATTCATTTTCTCTCTCAACCCTAAACTTTTCTTCTACATTAGAAACTAATGCTTCAGTAGATGCTTCTGCTGCATCACCTTCAACAGTATTTTCAAAACCTACATTTGTTCTTTGTTGATAAGTAACAAGACTTACTCTCCAGTAAGATCCAGTATACATAAAATCATCAGCTTCTGCGATTGCATCAACTTCATACATCCTATTCATAAATTGTTTAAAATATAAATAGTCCCTCATTTGAGGTTTAGAACCAATACCAAAGACTGCTTCAAATGCTGATTTAACAATATGAATTTCAAACTGAACTGGAAAATCCATCATTAATGGATTAAAGTTTATATCTCTAGTAGGTAATTCGTTATCAGGAACCATGATTTTAATTTCACCTTCCTTTATAACATCAAATAATGAATACTCTTTTAAGATAACATCTCTACTTCTTTGGTCTGCTTTAGTCTTATAATAATCTACACAAAAACCAAATAAATTACTGGCCATTGCAGATAACTGAGTATACATTTGACCAGCTCTTGATATATCATAAGGATTCCAAGTATCTCCACAACAATCAAATGCTAAGTTTAATGCACCACTACAACCATCAACACCGCCACAATCAATTTGGGGTATTTTACATATTACTCCACCATCAGTTACAATTTCTAAAGCAATAGAATTAAAAGTTAGAGTACAATCACCAACTTGTGTATATCTATATTGAATCCAAAATTTATTGGCAGGATTTAAAACTAATGCTTGTAAATTAACATCTGTAAGTTGAACCCAATCAGAATAAGTCACACCATCAATCCCCCACCTAAAATCTTTGTTATAATAACAAGAGGTGGAATCACCAGTAATAGAGTCAGTAAATCCTGCAATTTCTACTACATTTTCATACGGTGTCTTAAGACTAATTAATAGCTGATCGCCATTAGCATCTGTACTTGATCCAGTTACTGCCATTTTATGAATTTATTTGTTGGTCTTCTCCAATAGGTTTTTTCTTTCCAAAAATCTTATCAGCCGAAGCAAGACCTAAACCACCAATACATATTGCTGCTACCGCATTAACAAGGGTAGGCTCTACTGGTGTTTCAGTGTAAAGATTAATGAATAGTGCCGCACATAAAGATAAACCTGCAACAATACCAATAAATCTTTTTGAAGATGGAGTACCTTTTTCATCTTTTAAAAGGCCGCTTATCCAATTAATAATCTTTTTCATATACAAACATATTTTGTTTATATATTCATGTTCTAATACGGTGTATAGTCAGTCTTAACTAAAAGTATTGGATCATCTTCTTCTATTTTAGGATCAACTGAAGTTATAATATCAAAAGCATCAAAAACCTGTGCTTCATCCATTTCCGAAAGTATATCAAATAAAACTGTAGCTTTAATATAAAAATAAGGAGTTCTTTCAAGATACTTATTTTTCATAATTCCTACATCCATAAATCTTTTGTTAAAAGTATCTAATTGCACCCTATCTAATATTTGTGTAAGATCAAATGTACCTTCTATAATATTAAAATGAAAACTTACTATTTCTCTACCACCATCAACTTTAACCAACCTAGAAAATATTTTTTCATCTGATATTTTAAAGGTGATTTTATTAAGGTTAGCCAATCTATTGATAATAGATTGTAAAAAGAAAATAGAATTTGGTTTAAAGTTAGGATTAGGTAATAAATCCTGATCTAAAGTTTTCTTTAATTCAGCTCTTAAAAAGGCAGAGGTTTGGATTGCATGTTGGAATTCCTCTAAAGATACAATGAATTCATTTTTCTTTTTAGATTCATTTCTGCATTCTTTCTTTACTTTAGATATAATAAGATTATCAATGTAATCATTCTTATATAAAGTAAAGGCAATGTGGGTTGGAATTTCTAATTCAAATCTATTATCAACTAACATCATTACTCATCTGTTTTTCTAATACGTTTATTGCATTTTTAATTTCAGATGGCATGTGTTTCATTGCTTCTTTATAATCACGTTCACCTATTTCATTAATCTTTAAATACATTTCTAAAGCTGCTGGGTTAGGTTCCCATTTTTTTACTTTTTTAGAGGCTTTAGTCTTAGTATAAATAAAACCAGGTACTCTATTAAATTTTGATGCAACCATTCTCCATGCCTCTGCTTGTCCTACTGGATCAATCTTTAGTGCATTAAACATATTTGCTTGTATAGGAAATTTAATACTCATAAATCTGTTGGTCATAAATGAATTTTTAGATTTATCGTACCCTTTTAATTTGTCCCATTGTTGTGGTTTTCCAAACAAGACTTTTATGTAATCAAATAACTTCATTACCTTTTATTATTTATATGATGGATTAGTGTGTTTGTTTATAATTTATTCCAAGTTCGTGAATTAATTTTATCATTAGGATTTTTAGAAATTTCTATTTTTTTCTTTAATTGATAAATACTACCTTGACTTAAACTTTTTGGATTTTTTTCATATTCTTTAATACGCTCATCTATTATTTCTTTTGCTGTTGTTTGGCCCCATGACCATTCGCCAATATGTTCCACAAAATTTTCTTTGTTTTTATTGTAAAAAGAAATACACCAATCATCCACAAGATAATTTAATTTTTTATGAAAAGCTTTATATGCAGATAATACAGTAAAGAAAACACCTTCACAATATATATGTTTCTTTAGTTCTAGTAAATTTATATCTTTTAACAAAGGTAATTTATTTTCTTTCCACATATTAATTGCATCTAATAATGGTTTAGTTTTTGTTAATGAAAAAGATGCATCAAATGTTCCTTTTTTTAAATGATTAGAATTAAAAGTATAAAAATCATTCCACTTTTTCATTGGTATTTTATTTACGCTAACTTCATTTGCTTCTTGTGGAAAATACCAATTCATTTGAATCGCTAAAGCTACTTGAATGCATTCTTTATTATAATAAGTATATTCAATTAAATCATCTATGTTTATAGGAGCATTAATAATAACATCATCTTCCTGGTGCCAAATAAAATCATAATCTTTTTCTAAGTTAGTTAAAATACTATAACTCTCTTCCCATGAATTAGCTAATCCTAAATTTTCTTTTTGTAGCTTTATATAATTATAACCATGAGATTTTGCTAGATCCATTAAAAAATTATCATTCCTATCAGTAGGCATATCATCTATAAATATCCCATAAACTTCATGATCACCCCAATTTATAAATTTAGAAGATGATTCTAAGGTAGGAATTAAATATTCTAGTCTATTAGTAGACCATATAATCTTACATATTTTCATTTAAAATATTTTTCCTTTTGTTGTTTTATTTGTAATAAATGACATATCAGCTGAATCATCTGAATCACCTTTAAAGAAACTTGCTTTAAACGCAGAATTATCATCACCATCATATTTAGTTCCTTCTACTATTTTTTTCATAGTAGAAACATTAGGCAGTACTAATTCATTAATATTTATTTGAGACTCAACGGATTGAAACATTTCATCTAAAATACCTTCTGGGATAGTATGAGAACTAAGAACCATAAGATTAACGTTGGATTTTAGATTAGATATAATCTGCTCTCTACTCATATGTTTAGCTTTCATATGCCTAATAAGTATATTAGCTAAATCAGTAATATAACCTTCATCATATAGATACATATGTGATAGGGAACCATGCTTATCTTTAAATTCCTGAATAATAGCACCTGCCTTAGCTTCGCTAATACCATACCTTCTAGGATTACCATTTTTAGGAGTTGATATATGCCAATATGCAGGTGGTACATTATCACCAGAGTCACCGGTTAGAACCTTTCGGAAACGGAAATCTTCAGGGTCTACTTCTACAACTGAAACTTTCTTTTTAGAAATAATAGATGAAAGTAGTTTTTTAGATTGTGACTCTGGTGATGATGAAGTTTTTAGTACGTCAAACAAATCTGTAGAAGTTTCTTTTTCTTCAGTTGTTAGCCATTCAGAAAAACCTTGATAAGTATATAATTTTTTATGAGCAGGTGAAAATAATATAGTATGAGTATTGTTATTTTTGCTCCTATTTACTAATTGAACTAAATCTTTATCCCCAGTAAACATAATAACAGATTTGTCATTAGCTAATGATTCAGTATTCCAGGCATACATTAAATCATCACCCTCTGCTCCATTTACTTTAGAATAGATAACTCCTTGTTTAATTAATAGCTGTGTAAATTCTTCTGTAACTTTTGAAAAGTTTGCCCAGTTAATTGAACTGTCTTGTTTACGATTACCTTTATATTCTGCTTCTGGATAAAAATCCTTTCTCCATGATCTTGAATCAATGGTCCATACAACTTTGTCAATAAGACCTTCGAATAATCTAATTTGATATGCAAAATCTGTTGCAAGCTTTCTCATAAAGACAGTTGCATCTTCATCAGTAGCAAGCATTTCTGTCTTTTTTGATTTTCTAGGTAAAACATATAATGTTCTAAAAAGAAAATAATTACCGTCTATTACAAACGTATGCCTTCCTGTTTTTCTCATATTATTGTATTTAATATAATTATAACAAATTTTAATTAAAACTGAAAGTAGAATTTAAAACAATTTCCTCGCATTCTTCTTTAGTTAATTTTGTTTGTCTTAAGTCATAATATCTTTTAACTGCTGCTCCTAATTGATAATGATTAGGATATTTCTTTACTAGTTTTTCTAAAAATGGTGCTCTCATACGCCGTTTAATATTGATTGCAGTTCATAAATACAAGCAAGCATTGATACTGCAGGATCAATAACCTGTTGTCTTTGTGATTGATATTTTGCTACTGTAATAATAACCTGTGGAATAAATTGAATATAGGATTGTCTTTCCTGTTGAATAAATTCTATAAATTCTGCACCTAAAGAAGATAATACATCATCAGTTCTATTAGAATAATTTGATAACATATATTGATAATTCTTTACTGGATCTTCACCATCTATAACTAAATCATAAATATCTCTATATACAGAACTAAATTGTTTTATATCTTCAACTGTTATTTTATCTTTTCCTTGAGATTGAAAACCTTGTAACTGATTTAACATATTTCTTAAATCTGGAAATTTTCTTTTAACTAATTCTACAGCTGCATGTTTATCAATATCAATTGCTTCATCTTTACAGATTTTTAGAATCCTCATAATGTAATGTTTCATTATTTCAGTTTCTTCATCTTTAGAGAAATCAAAATCAATCATTTCAAATCTTGATTGAATTGGATCTGGTACTTTATTAATATAATTACATGTTGCTACAAATCTAGCATTTACAGCAAATTGATCCATTGTAGCTCTTAATGCTTTAAAGAACTGATCCGATACACCGTCAATCTCATCAAGTATAATTACTTTCATTTTTCCTGGCTCATCCATTATTGAACGATTGGCACAGAAATCTGTTATTCTATTTCTTACAATATCAACTGAAGTATCTGTAGAAGCATTAATATAAAGATAAGGGTGTTTAAAATGTTTAACCAATACTTTAGCAGCCGATGTTTTTCCAGTACCTGGGCTACCGTGTAATAGTAAATGCTGATAAACGCCTTTGCTTAGTTTCTCACCTACTCTTTTAGGTGTTATTAAATCCTCTAATGCCTTTGGGCGATATTTTTCAGTAAGTAAAATGTTTTGTATATTCCGCATGAATTTGTTTATTTTTATATGTAAAAATATAAGATTGTTTACATATAGAATAAATATTAAAATAAGAAAGTTATGCAAAAGAGAAGGACTGTTAGAAAAATTATACAGGAACCTAATGCTATTGAATATAAGACTAATATTCAACGTAGAAATACAAAAGAAGATAAAAGAAGCCCTTTTGTAAAACCACCATCACACTATGTACCAAAAAATATAGAATTACAAAATGCATCACAGCCTTTAATGACTAAAATAGTTTATGCCACAGTTCCTAAATTATATGATGGAGAAACTATTTATATTATTGGAGGTGGCCCGTCATTAAAAAACTTTAAATTTGAAAGTTTGCATGGCTGTAGAACCATTGCTATTAATAAGGCTATACTTTTTTATCCTGATGCAGATGTTTTATATTGGACCGACGGTAGATTTTATACTTGGTATAAAAATGAAGTAGATAATTATAAAGGATTAAAATATTCTTTAAAGGGTGGTGCCCAATATACACGAGATATTAATATTCTTAAGAAAGGAGAAGCACATGGCTTGTCAAAAGATCCTCAAACATTATCTCATGGTTTTAATAGTGGTTATGCAGCTATTAATTTAGCGTATCACTTAGGAGCAAAAAGAATAATACTATTAGGGTTTGATATGGGTAGTGATGGAACATTAACACATTTTCATGATGGATACCCAAGCAGGTCTACAGGTGAAGCTATTTATAGAGATAGATTTATACCTTCATTTAATGAATTAAAGACTGATATTAAAGAACTTAATTTAACTATATTAAATGCATCACCTTATAGTAAGTTAAATGTATTTCCAAAAATTACATTAGATCAGGCATTAAGTTTTAGATGATCGTTTAGCATAGGACATAAACTCTCTTTGTTCTTTTTTAAGGAGGTGTTTACAGTGTTTATTAAATTTGATTGATATATCTATAATTCTACCATCCACACTTTTATTCCGTGAGTTATGGGCTTTAGAACATTTACTACAAACAAAATTCTCCACCTTTTTAGAATCCATTCTAGATTTAATAGGAACTTTACAAATACCACAATTCCAATCAATAAGATCTGCATCTTTTTCTAATTCTTTAAGTGTGGTAAATGTTTCTCTGAAAGGATTCCAAATAGCTTTATTAACATTCTTTTCATGGCCATTCATATCCTCTACTTTAAATATAACTTCAAAGGCTTGAGTATCAGACTCTAACCATTTCATATGACGGTTATTTAAAAGCAATTTTTGTTTTAAAGGTGGTAGATTTTCTAGAAGAATTCCATACCGCCTTTTATACCATCCGAAATTTATTTTTCTAACCTTATACATTATCTTAAGCAAGTTTTCTTATTGTAAATTATTCCAGTGATTAAGAATATGTTTTAATTCTGTATTGGCTAATTCTACTTGAGAAGGTGTCCATACAGATTCCCACGTACTTAAACCGTTACCTACATGATTTCCATGAATATGTGTTCCATCTTCCCATGAATGAAAATCTTTATATTTTGATTGTATAGATTTTATTGATTCTTTAGAATATTCCTTTTTAATTAAATCTCTAATTTCATTATTAATTTTACCATTAAAAGATTTTTCTAAAATATTAAATAAGTAATCAAAATCTTCATGCCAATTTTCATATTTTAAAACTATCTTATTTTCATTTTCATTTTCACATTGAATAATATCCCAATAAGTTGGAATTATCCATTGACGAGATATAAATTTAATTCTTGATTCAACACTTATTAATGGCTCATTTCGATTATTAAAATCATCTTCATATAATCTTATAAATGAAATGACTACATCCCTCGGATCTCTCCATGTAGTAATTAAATAAGAATCTTTATTAGATATCTTTTCCCAAGTATGCGCACCTTTACCAGGTGTTATATCATAGCGATAATCCCAATCCTTAAAACATCTATATTCATTAAATAATTTATTAAGAATTAATCGAAGAACAGTAGTTCCAGATCTCATCATACTTTTTTGTATTAAGGTTCTTTTCATTATAATTTATTAAAAGGTTATAAATAACAAAAGAGCTAAAGTAGCCCTTTTTTGTTATATACATTATTTTAGAGTTTGTTTAACAGTTGCAACATGTACAATCACATGATGAACCACAGTTACATACTTTACAATCGCATTTCATATTAATAATTATTTTTACAGGTTTGGTCTTAATCTTGCAAATTTTTCAGATACAGATTCTGCTACATATTCAAAAGATTCTGGTATTTTACCTTTAGTTGCTTTAACATCTGAAAACATGTATTCTCGTATTTTATCTTTTCTTGCATCAGCTAATGAATTTTCCCATCCGTTAATAGTATCTTGTATATCTCTTTTCATTACTCTTTTCATCTTAAGTCTTTTCAGAGCTAATGTTTTAAGTTCTTTTTCATCAGGTGCATGAATACCTCGAATACCTTTTCTAATATCGTCTAATAACATATTAGTAAGTTGACTAGCTGTATACATGCCTTCATTAATAGATTCATTTAAATCTTTTTGTTGTTTCTGTAAATCTTTTATATTTTTTTGTAATTTTTTAATAGCATCTTCCCTAGATTTTTTAGCAGTTGCAAATGCAGCTACTGCTCGAGACGCTTCACCTTCCTCTTCAGTACCTTTAACAGAATTTAATTTTTCTATTGCTTCTGCCTTTGCTTCTTCTTCACCTTTAGCCTGTGCCTTAGCTCTTTCAATAGCAGTCATTGCATCTCCAATTTTATTACCTAATTCTTGTTTCTTTTCAGCTTTCTTTTTGTCAGCAGCTGATTGTTTAGTTTTAGGTTTTTCTTCAGCAGCAGGTTCTCCTTCAGCAGCAGGTTCTCCGGTTGCTTTAGTTAATTTTTCTTTAGCATCAGCAAGATCTTTTTTTGCTTCTGCTTGGCCTTCACCTTCAAGATCAGCTATTTTAACATTAATTTCTGCTTTCTTAACATTTATACTAGCTCTCTTTGCTGGATCTTTTTCATCAGCAAGTGAATCAATAAGAGGTTCTCTCTGCTTTCTTAATGCAGATATTTGTTCTTTTGCTTTATCGCCTCCACCAGTATCCTTATCACTAGTTTCAGATTCATAATCTTTTAATGCTTTCTGTGCATTTGTTGCTTTTTTAGTTAAAGCTTTTTGTTTAACTTTTAATCTTTTTGCTTCTTCACCATCAGCAGCCTTTAATACTATTTTGTTGGCAGCAAGATTAGATTTTGTTTTAGCTAATTTAGCAACCTTCTTTAATCCATCAGTTGTAGCTAAATCATCCATTCTCTGTGAAATATTAGATGATGTATCTGCCAATGCCGAATTCTTAGCTTTGTTTGCTTGCGTTAATACTTCTTTTTGACCATCAGTTAAATCTCCACTAGACTTTTCTTTTCTCTTGGCATAATCAACATCATTTAAAGCCTGTGCTACTTTAGCCTTTTGGTACTTCTTAGCATTATTTTTAATCTTTTTCCATTTAATAGGATTCTTAACTGCATCTATTAATGCTTCATTAACAAATTCATTATATGTTTTTAACTTTGCCATTATATTGTTTTGATTTTTTTATATATTAAGTATGTAAGAACAAAAAAGCCACTCCGAAGAGTGGCTTTCTATATAAAGATATTACTTTGATATAAATTATATCAGAG
>Ga0257110_1001105_pt1 | contig 12694 bp, 13 predicted proteins | sample LP_taG_7_FD_190184 | JGI IMG/M metagenome (GOLD analysis project Ga0257110, IMG submission 190184) | Marine microbial communities from Northeast Subartic Pacific Ocean, Canada - LP_J_2015_P26_10m | ecosystem: Environmental > Aquatic > Marine > Oceanic | place: Canada: Northeast Subartic Pacific... | reverse complement strand
TGCAGCAATACCGCAAGACAAGGCCTGCCGCCTCGAAGCGTGCTGCCACCCACGCGAAAATTATAAGACTCACTGAGCTGCACCCGCTCTTCTTGGGAACCATTCGCTCGGCTATCTCTACTGATGAGACCGCTTCGGCGCACTTCCTGGACAGAGATAATTGTGTCCTTAGGGCTCGCCTGAGCTCCTACCGGCCGAATCAGTCTATTCTCGAGATGAAGCTCACCACGGCGAAGGATGAAAGTGCTTGCCAAGAAGCTGCAAAGGTTTTTCGAGACGCAGTCATTCGAAAGAAAGCTCTGCAGGATGGGCGTGCCAAATCTCAAGCTCTCACTCTCCAGGCTAAGGAGCATGGTAGCAACACTGCCATGAACACAGTACGCCTTGTCGAGGAGCCACTTGACGATACGATGGTCAACGAGGGAACCCACGATGTGCGTCCTAAGCGCCGCATCTCTAAAGCAGAGCGCAAGGTGCTTAAGTCCGGTGATAAATATGACGCAAATCATGATCAAAGTTCAAAGCTGGAGTCTTTCCGGGCAGACGCTTACATCGAGTACGGGAATACACGCGCAGCGGAAATAGATGAGCTTCTCGATGACCATCGACAAAAGGATGACTCTGCCTCAGGTGCGGGCACTTCCATGCTCGAGTCCGCACTTCTTGACATAGCCCCAGACGACGCTTTGGACATGATAAGGAAGCGTAGTATGTATCGCTGGGATTCACGGAAACGGAAATATATTCAATCGACTGTAGCTGACCTGCTCGACGGTACCAAGCAGCGTGGTAACAAGAAGCTCAAAACGGAGTCGGGTAAAACCGTTTCTGGGGCTGTCGCTGCTGCCTCCTCTGGAGAAATGTATCGAAGGTGGTACGACAAGAACCGCAGGGGGGCCACCCATACCCTAGATGATGCTATGCAGCAGAACTTAGAAAGGAAATGCGACCACCGCAGTCGTGCCAAGGCCGGAAAGAAAAAGTCAAAACCTGCTGGTTCTAGAATCAGTAAAGTCAGCAATACCCCGCGACCAAATAATGAGCTCAAGTCCGCTGTCCAGATTGCGAAGCAGCGAAAGGAGACAGTGGCCCTCAATCAGAAAAACTTGCCTCGGGCAAAACGCCGTGCATTCGTCTTCGGGAAAGCTCGCGGCAGTACAATATGACTTCATGGACCAGATGCATGAGCTGGACGTGCAATTTCCTTGGATAGTCGTCTCATTCTACTTTGCCAAGCCCTGTAGCTAGGGAAGCACAATGGGCTGGACATAGACAACCCAGCGCATCTAAGTTCGCGACGTAGCCGTCTTCATAGCAGCCCGTGGGAAATTCAGCGCTCTCCAGTTTGGGCGGCGCCTCCCGGGGGCCCGGGGCCTGCAGCCCGGCGCCTCTACCCGGCGCCTGAGTAATGCTTCCTTTTCTATCTGCCTCTTATCTACTGCACATGAACTTCAACGCCTTAACCCGAGCTAGCAATGGCGGAATCGAGCAGTGTTGATTTCTATACAAAAGTCACCCCGAGCCATTGTGGCAGGCAAACTCCAACCAACAAAGGACAAATAATGAGCAACCAATATCCTGGCTACTAGCAGGCTACTAGGGCCATAGCAGGATTACATACATGCCCTCCTGGTACTTCTCCCCCTCCTTGTTTACGTATATTATAATAACCTCGAGCGCTATCAGCTCGTCCCAGGCTGTGCCAGCGCAGAGTCGCCTAGAGCACTACTAGTAGGGCATTAAAGGAGAGCGCCGTGACGCACTCACTTAGCTCATCCGAGGACGCCGGTCCCCCCCCACAAAGGTTAATCTAGGACAGCTCGCGTCGGCGAAACGGCGCCACGGGGCGCGCGAGCACGGCCCCAAGCGCCAAAGCAACAGCAGCCATTGAATTAAAAATAACATGAAGCCACGATGAAGGCCAACGGCTGTCAGCCGCGAGTTCAGCCGCCCTGCACAACGCTTCTGCTCGTGCATCGATGCAGCGATTCTAAGATTCGGCGCTGCGCTCGATCTGTGGACCGTGCCGCGCCTCGGGGCCCGCAGCGAATCGCTCGGGAAACGCCATCGGTCGAAGGCAACCAACTTAGCTCGCGTCGGGTCGAGCTGGCAGCGAGAGTGGGAGGTGACATCCCCTCGATTGTCCTTCTCGACTGGCTCGGCAGGGACTGCGCTGCCAGCCGCTCGGAACATGCGTTCTCGTTGCACATCGCTGCATATTCGCGGATCCGACAGACGCGTTGCGTTCTCTTGGATGATGATTGTCGCTATGTCCTGTCCATGTCTTGGCTGCTGCATACACAGCAAAAATCCTCGAATTCTTCCCATGTAGTCCGGTTCTTGTATATCGCATTCATATGCACAGACAGTGAGTTGATTCTCTGTCTCTTGTCATTCCATAAGGTGCTAATATCATGCTGCACGAAGACGGGAAGGAAGGAAAGCACCAGAGGAGCAACTCCTAGTTAGGATACTGGTTGCTCATTATTTGTTACTCTATCCAGATAGACTCAGTACCGGATCCCTTTTTCAAGTTCACTATACTGACAACGAGGAATTCCCTTTTTATGTGCAGCCCCGCAATTCCTCTTAGCATAAACCGTGGAGAAATAAGGTACGAGGGGAGAACGCACGCGTAGCAATGGCTGTTTCGCACACTGCGAGGCATTTGGAGAATGCAAAATCGTACGTAAGGTGCTTGGGGTATTTCGGGTCCGCGAAGGGGTTCTGGCACACGTGTGGCTTGGGGCGGGTCGCGTGGGCGGCGCCTCTGAGGCCCCCCGTAGGCGTGAGCGGCGGTGTTGAAGTCGCCCTTTTGCGTTTCCCCGACCCGAACCCGCGACCCACGCCTGTGACGCGTCCAAGTCGATGCAAAAACGCACTTTGCGAGCTTCAATTGACTCGATGTGATATATTCGGCCATTTTTGCCAAGGGGGCCAGAGGGATTCCAGTTTAGGCCTGGGGTTCAGGCTTTCCCGGTGCCGTTAGTTGATCTGGAACCTGTCGAGCAGCTGGCTGATGTATTTCCATGCTAGCTCGGTTCCTCGCCATGCGTTGTGTCGCTTGACTGGGGCCTCCGGGTTGAAGCCGTAGAACGAGGTCTGCTTGTTTCAAAGATCTTGGAGCGATGCGACTCATGAAAGCTTGGAGGGAGCGCACAGATACGTCGCGGTGAGGAAGATAAACAAGAGCCCCATCAGTCGAGCCTGGTGCCTTACACCGATTCGATGAAAGTGAGCTGGTACCTCCCTCTTTGTGAGCATAAGAACATCACGAATACGGGCATATCTCAGCCAGCCGGTGAGAAATGCCGTGAATACGGAGACGATGAATCCACTACCGAGGAGGAAGAGAACGACAGCGAGCCACGATTCCCTACTATCTCCGACAAGCGTCAGGAGTGAAAATGCAACTGAGAGTGCAGAAAGTGATGTGCGAACCCAGGCAAGCCACGTCCGCTCGTTTGCCAGGTGTGCCTGGATATTCTCAAATTTGATGAGCTGCTTCCGGAAGACTCCTGTCGACCTACGCCCTGCCGCCGAGACGTGCACGTTTAGCAACAACCCATCTGGGAGTGCTGCTCCCAGAGCTACGAAGCTTCCATCGCAAGGATGTCTGCAAACGATATCCGGGCCAACCAACAGCCCCAGAGCCTTAGTCACAAGCGATCGGATGGCGGCATCGGTGACCCATTCCGCACCGAACCACCTCACGTCCACGCCGTTGGTTCCATGCAACCGAAGCTTCACCGTAGTCGGATCAAGCACAGCCATCGACGCTGAGGCCGGTCGCCCGAGAAGAAATCGACGTTCGATGATATTCCGGTAACTAGTTAAGCCAGTAGGGGGGGTCGCTGAGCCCGGGTGCTCTCCGGGCTCCGCTCCGCCCCCGCTGGCGCTTGGTTTTTGGAGGCGTCCCTGGAGCGACTTCCCGGGTTAGTGGGGACGCGAAAATTAGGGGAGCTGCGTGGGGCGCCGCCCCACGGCGAATGTGCCGGTTTAGGGCTCCCCACTAAATCGTCCCGGCCGGAACCTCAGAATCCGCCCAGTCAGAGTTAGCCTCTGAGTGGGGGTTCGACAGGCCGGGTTTCCAAGAACCAGATACAGAAGCAGGAGTCTTAGCACCCATAGGGGGGGCTCGGGAGGAAGATTCTCCTGTATCTGCCCTACTGTCCTTATTTCCCCCTTCTTCCTATCATTGCAGCCTCATATCCTCCGAGTCATGAGGCTGAGTTCAGTCCCAAGGTCCCCACTTTAGTATGGGGGTCCTTCCTCCTTTCCCCAATTTCCCTCCCTTTCTCTCTTTCTATTCCACGTTACGCGGGGAATCCCATCGCGACAATGTCCCTTCGCGATTCCCCGCGCGCCCCCGAGTTGTTTTTTTTTGGGCACCAGGACCGACCAATCGCCCATCGACGCGTCGAAATGGCCCGGGTCCAGAGGCCCCGTTCGCGCCGGAATCGTGCTCGTCTCTCGAGATCGAGCGCGGCGCGTCGAAGATCGCCCGCCGCCGCGGCGCGGGCTCGAAGGCCGCCGCGGCGCCCGGCGGACCGAGCCGCCGAACGCGGCCGTCAAAGTCGGACGCGGCCCATCGGACCGGCTTCTCAGTGCGCTGGGGCAGCTAGAGATCTTTACGCCAGTGGAGGCCTCAGTGGACGGTCATCGTAATAGCCCCGGGGATTGACTAATGAACGACAAAATTAATTTCAAATCGGCGTCTTGATGACGTCTCGGAAAGACACGCTGAGTGATGACGATCGGAGGGAGAAATTCAACTCATTTCTCGATTCTGAATATGGCAACGTGTACCACGATATTCTGCACGATTTGTTCGTGGAAGACATTCAAACACCCCAACGGTTGCTCATAAACTTGGGTGATATTCGGCAGTATGATCCGAACTTAGCCCGCCACTTGCTGCAGCAACCGTTAGAATTCATCCTTCCGTGGATGGAGGCCGTCTTTCATCGAGTTCAGCGATTCCATCAAGTAGTAACCGAGGCCTCGCATGTTGAAAGACTCGCAAAACGCCCCATGCAAATACGAATTGGCTTTGTTGGCGCCTTTGGCCCAAATCAACACTCTCCTCGTACATTGCGTGCTAGCCACCTGGGGAGCCTTGTCTGCGTCGAGGGCGTAGTGACACGATGTTCCATTACACAGCCAAAGATTGTGAGCTCTGTTCACTGGTGCGGAGCTACCCATCGGTATATCGTGCGGGAACACCGCGACTCCACTACGCTCGATCTCTGCAATAGCGCTGCAGGCACGCTTCAAAGCTCCGGTGCATACCCACACCCTGAGCGTGATACAGAGGGACACCCATTGGAAATGGAGTATGGTTTGTCTGTTTTCAAGGATTATCAAAGCGTAACGGTCCAAGAATCACCAGAAAAGGCCCCCCTCGGACAGCTACCACGCTCAGTCTGCAATTCTGCGTCCCACCTCCCATCATCTCCAGTGAAATCGATATTGCAAGTCTTGCCACCCACTGGCACAGGTCGACATTTTTCTTGAGGACGATCTTGTCGACATCATCAAACCAGGAGACCGTGTCAAGTGTGCTGGTATCTATCGCGCACTTGCACAAGATGGAGTCGCGACGTCTCGACTCTTTCGCACAGTAGTATTAGCAAACTCTGTTGCCACGCAAGGTTGCGCTGTGAGCTGCATGTCTCTCACCCCGCACGATGAGGCAGACATCAAGGCCACTGTGCGTTGCATATTTGCAGTTGCGTGGCTCGTGTGATTGTCGACGATTGTAGGCGTCCCTGCTTGAACATGAATTATCCAAAGATAGAGCAGTGACACCAAACTTCGACTCAATATTGCATGCTCTCTCTGTGGCCTTTGCGCCTTCGATTCACGGTCACATGGCTATCAAACGGGCACTAGTGTTACAACTTGTCTGCCAGACTGCGCACCCCAATTTTTTGGTTGACTACAACGTCGTTGTGGCAGGTTGGTGGGGCCGAGCGGACTTTGATGAACGGCTGTAGACTGAGAGGTGATATCAATGTGCTCTTAGTTGGCGATCCATCAACAGCAAAAAGTCAACTTCTCCGTGCAACCATGCGTGCTGCGCCGATTGCCGTCAGTCGGATTCCGCGACACGTGCAATTTAGAATGCTGCCAGTGATGGTGGAAACTGGTAGGCACTACTGGCCGCGGTTCTTCTGGTGTTGGACTGACGGCGGCTATCGCCCAAGACTCAGAGACCGGAGATCGTCGCCTAGAGGCTGGCGCAGTTGTCCTTGCTGATCGTGGCGTCGTCTGCATCGACGAATTCGATAAAATGTCCACGGGTAGATGAAATTGTTAATCAAAGTGGCTCGATGAGCCATCGTTTCCAGGTGATCGCATCGCGATTCACGAGGTCATGGAACAACAGACGGTAACCATCGCCAAGGCGGGGATTCATGCATCGCTTAACGCACGATGTGCTGTACTAGCAGCAGCCAATCCTATTTATGGACAATACGACACAGACAGGCGGCCACAAGACAATATTGGACTGCGCCGCACAGTGCACCTTACATCATCGTAATGCCAACATCTCTCGTTCTAAAACTTCAGGCCTGACTCTCTGCTTTCACGTTTTGACTTACTATTCATCGTTTTAGACAATGTTGACGCCTCATCCGATCGGGAGGTTGCAGACCATGTTCTTCGCTCACATCGCCTCGGCCTGAATCAAATACCAGTATTGGATTACCATTCCGCCCACAAACACAACTTAGCATCAGATGCACGATCCAAAGAGGCTGACGTGGAGAATGAAATTGAATCTACCTCCATATGGCAAATACCGCACCGTGGGACTATCCCTTCGGCCCAGAGTCAGCTACAACCCCCCAAGGATGCAGTGCTGCATCCAAATTTTCTTCGGAAATACGTTCATTTTGCTCGCCAATTCGTTGAGGCAAATTTAAATGATGATGCGCGTCAGAGCATTGCGAATGCCTACGCAGACCTAAGAATACGAGCTGACGAAAGCACGCTACCAGCAGGACGCAGTGCCAGCTTTTTCGATACATTTGCCATGATGCTCACCAGGTCACTGCACGATGTCTCGAAGCTCTCATACGACTCTCAACAGCCCATGCAAAAGTGCGACTCTCAAGCTCGGTCAATAAGTCTGATTGTGTTGCTGCGCTTGAACTCTTATCGTTGGCTACCATGCGTTCAAACTTGTCTAGCAAACTCACATCTCATTTCAACAGGTTCGCGTTACATGGCGATTCACCTTCCCGCTGCCTTGATGTCACCGTCTCAAACGGCAAACGAGGAGGTAGTGCTGAAGTATGTACACAAGCGAGAGGGGCGATGTTGTCTAAACGGGCGTTTCTGCAGGCAGTTTGGGGGGCGACCAAACGCCCCTGTTTAGACGAAGCATTTAGTACACAAGGAGACAAGCAGACATTTAAAAGCCAAATAGGGAGCCCAGGTCGCTCTGAAACTATTCTTCGAGTATACAGCGGTCTTCTGTCGACTTATGAAGAACAGGGCAAGGTGGGACTATCTGATTTGTTGGAAGCGGCTAATTCGTCCTTGACACCACACGAGTTGGAATATCAGCTTTCAGAGGTGGAATCAATTCTTCGAAATCAACAAGATGAGAATCGTCTCATGTATGATGAATTAAATGGTCCATCTCAGAGTCCCAAGTGACGAGCTCATTTGATTTAATCTTGAATTCGAATTACTAGGTGAGATTCATTTCCTATAGCTTGCCGGGAGTCGGTTTGTCACCACACCATGGTTTCACAACAAGAACGATGGGACAAGAAGAGGGGGGGAGAAGAGGAAAATGCGCCCGCGTGCAGAAGTTCAATGCCCGAGTGCTCGGCTAGCTTCTAGATTCGCAGTCCGCCCTCCTGCGGATTACACTTTCAAGCCCCTTTTCAGATTCCCTTTTTTATAAACCGTGGAGAAGTAAAGTAAGACATCACCTTATTGACCCCCAACTCGTGCCCAAACGCGTGCGCTATGGCGTCGTCTCGCAGGAGCCGCCAGTGCGCGGTTCCTGCGACATTATATAGCTCGTCCTCCCGGCAGCCGGTGCGGAACACCCCTGGCTGCCCGTTATTCTGTCCATCCCGCGGTGCACGGGTTCGACGGGGCTGGGGTGGCTCCGCTCGGAGCCGATAGGGATTTGAGGCCATGGGAAGGGCTGTGGTGGGATCGATGGTCTCGAACGACCCGGGCAGCCTCCTGCTTCGCCGAGAGAGCCGAAAACTACCCTGGCAGAGTGCGCGAACGCGGCGGGCGCGTCTGCATCGGCTGGGGCATGGAGGCCATTTTGCTGGGGTGGCACCGAACGATTCCCGGTGCTGCATATGCTCAAAACTTAGCCAGGAGTCGTCGGGGGAGCTGAACGCGCATCTTCTCAGCCCGTAAACCTCCCGTTTGAGGCGCCACGCAGTCGCCCGGCGGTCGCGATTTCGCCGGCGGATGCTCCGCGCCCATGCGGTCCGCAAAGCCACTGTGGTCGTTGCGCGTCGCTGCAATTTCACGGGGCGGCAGGCCTGAGAAGACGAGAGAACCATTGCTGCACGAGGTTGTGTCGAGCAAAAGTAGCGTTGAAGCTTACAGCGACGTGTCAGTATCTCAAGATTGGCCGTGGTGTTGGCTTTATGCGCCTGCTATGCGCTTGCTATGCGGGTCTTATGCGCCTGCTATGCGCCTGCTATGCGCCTACTATGCGGATGTATGCCCGGGCTGCTGTATGCCTGGTGGTCGGCCCCCTCTGCCCCCACCCCCACCCCTGCGCGCGTACCTTGCCTTCCCTTAAGTATGAACCAGGCGAGTGGGAGCTAAGATGCCCCCCCCCAGGTTCGGTGGGCGGCGTGGCGGCGGCGGGGTGGGGGGGTGGGGGGGGGCTCTGCCCGCAGCCGCATCAACAGCAGCCTGCTGTACCAGAGGCTGCGCCCGGAACTGAAGCGGCTGAACTTGAGTGAGCCCCAACTTTGATCCCGTGGGAATCATTGGTGACATCATACACACCTTTCTGTATGTTTTCATATATTTTGTGAGCTGTTTGGATGAAAGCGCCCTCAACATTTCGCGCCGTTTTTGCGGAAGTCTCCATAAAGATAAGGCCATTTCTAGCGGCAAAGTCCGCACCCTCCTTAGTACTGACAGCACGGCGGTGTTCTAAATCAGATTTGTTCCCGATCAACATTACAACCATTTCTGTGTTAGCGTTGTGACGTGCTTCCTCTAGCCATCGTGTGAGATGATTGAAAGTTTCACGCCGAGTTACATCGTATACAAGCAGAGCTCCAGCTGCCCCGCGATAATATGACCGGGTGATGGAACGGAATGATTCTTGACCTGCAGTGTCCCAGATCTGCAGCTTGACTTGACGATCGTCGATTCCCACCAGTCGAGCACCAAACTAAAACATTACTGTTATGGTTAGATGATCGCGGAAACGCTAACCTCGACCCCAATCGTGAGTTCATGTATGGCTTGGAAACGTTTGTCTGTGAACTGCCAAGAAATAAGAAATGGCTATGGCTCAAAAACACACCTGCAATAGTAGGCAACTCTTACCGACACCCGTGTCGCCGATGATAATGTATTTAAACAGGTATGCGTAACTCATGGCTTGTTGGGGAGTTCTGGACCGAGATTGAGTAATTCCATTTACGTACGACCGAGGTAATCTTCCAAGGACGTAAGAGGCCGGCGGTGCACTACCCTCGGACAGTACGTAGTACTACCTAACTGCCTCTGAGTCGCGACTTGCTCAAATGGAGTGGCCAAAGCAGCTGCAACATGGGGTCAACGAAGCCTGTGAACCACCCGTTCTGGCCGGTCGGCAGCTGGAGGGCTGCTCGGCCACGACCTCCCCTCGCTCGAAATTTATGATCGAGCGTCGAAAAGCCACTTTTCCGGGATTTTTTTTACTAGGGCTCGCTCCGTGTGTACCCCGACTACCACCACCACTACCTAACCCCACTCTCAGAGCACTCATCTCAGATCGACGTGACACTAGTTAAGGTTGTTTGTGCATACCTCTTTCAAGGACGAAAACAACCATAGGGCTGGGCGCGCCCATCGAAAGAGACATTCTAAGGGTGTGGGGCCGCCGGTTCGGGTCGGAAGTCGTGCTTATAAATTCAAAAAAATGCTTACTTGAAGGGAAGTATCACCCTGGGTTATTCGTTTTCAGAATTTGATTTCGTCCTTTCGTTTTCAGAATTGGATTTCGCCCTTGTAATCCTCGATTAGCCACAAAACACCGCCCAAGGAGAGAGGCAGAGTAAGCTGCTACTTATCATCGCAGCCCATTCGATGCTCGCTCCGTATGGCCGGCCGTCTTTCTTGGCCGGCGTTGCTGAAGCGACCCACCGGCGGGATTCCGGGGGAAGGAGCATAGTGTGCTAGTAGGTCCCGGGCCGGGGGCTGGTGACTCGGGCCAGCGGCGGCCGCTCGCGCGGCCGATTTTCTGAGTCAGGAGGTTTAGTACACGTCCCGCCCACCGCCGGCGGGGAACAATAAACAATACTTACCTACTTATTTCGAGTGGGCCAGCCTCTGGCCGGCCTAGGCGCACGTTGTCTGCCAAACTACGTGCCACACTGCCCGCGGCCAACGGCGAGGCCGATACCGGGCCCCAGGCTGACGACGTCCCGCTACGACGTCCCCATGCATGTGGGTCCGCATGCTGGGGTCAGATCTGCGTTGCTCTACATTGGTTGGTTGGCGGGGGCGATGGGCACGCTCGCGAGCGCTGCTCGCGAGTCGCTTTCGCGAGTCGTCTCTGCGGGCCCTTTTAGTAACTCTGAAGATTAATATTAGGCTGAGTCTTGCATCTTAAGTTTTCTGCCGTTTCTGGTCGTGGATTACAATATCTTCGTTGTCAACACTATCAGCCTGCTTTTGCGAGGACTGCTGGCTGCTGAACCATGGCATCAGTAATGCTGCTGCAGCAGATGGTCTTTCATTTGCATCGATGGCTGTCAATCGACGAATAACGTCTTTGGCACCTTCACTAATATCCTGCCATACACCCTCACTGAACGAACATGTCGTCCACTTATTTTCAACTTTGGAATTTGCTGGTTGTGTTCCAGACAACAGAACAAATAGAACGACGCCTAAACTCCAAATGTCGGCTGCAGCCCCATCATAACCACCAGTTGCTAGATTATCTTCGTTCTGGCGTTCCATGACTTCTGGTGCAAGGTACCTGGCTCTTTTAATAATGCATTTGACAAGAAGTCACACGACACTTACTGAGGCGTGCCACAGAAAGTTCTACATCCATGAGGCCCAACCTACGCAGACAATCATTTGAGGAAGGTTGTACGAAATTGGCGCCGAATATCCATCAGGGGATTTGTATATTCAGAAACTGCAGTGCCTTTGGCCAAGCCAAAATCAGTGAGAAGAACATCTACATCTGAGTCTACTGTACGAAGCAGTATGTTCTCTGGCTTAATGTCACGATGAGCAATGCCGCGGGCATGGAGGTATGCTAGAGCTGAAAGCAGGTGGCTCATCACGTCACGTGCATCTCGTTCGCGATATCGCTTTCGCTTTACAATGCGATCGAAGAGATCACCGCCTTCAACAAGTTGCATGACGATAGCAAACGATGCATCTTCGCTGTACGCATCACGAACTGTGACGATTGCAGGATGTGACACATTACGCAGCATACGGGCCTCTTGTAGTAAATCATTGGCCGAAAAGGAACGTTCAAACGCAAATTGCCGCGTGGGGATTATTTTGGCAGCAAAAGCCTTATCTGTGCTTCGTTCGATGGCACGATAGACCTTGCCAATGGAGCCGCTCCCAAGTTCTTCTCGTAGCTCATAGTCATTCTCGAGGTGTCTGTTCGTGGACGAAGCAGCCAGTGTTAAAGATCGCTCAGAAATGCGAGCATCTGGACCGACCGCAATCTGCGGGATAGCTGTTAGACTCTTATCGGTGAGGCTTACATACACATAAGCCGTCCGACGCGCCTCTGAAATTTTAGGAGAAAGGAATGTTAACTCATCACCTGTACAGAGTTGCCGTCTTTCGCGCCGTTTCAGCTTATTCTTATTCAGGAATGTGCCATTTGAACTAGTGTCTTCCAAATATACCATCAATCGACTGGATAGACCAGGTCTTTGTTCCCAGCTACGATAAATACGACAGTGGCAACCACTCACTCTTGAGTCGTCAATGACGACATCGCACTTACGATTTCGCCCAATCGTGTACGTATCGACCTCCGTTGGCTTAAAGTTCACATCTTGTGCCTCGTGGGACAAGTTGCGCGGCACGAAGTCGTGAGACCCTACGCTCGAGGACGCGGCATATGATGGAATCAAGCGTCCCCATGGTGCGGAATCATCAGTGTCAAAATCAGCACAGCTAGAGTGTGGACTCTCTAGTTGGCTGTCGAAGACGGGTTGGGTGCACTCGTGGCTGTCCATGTTACTGTAAATATGCTCGCTGGGTCGCCCTACCCCAGTAGGTACTAGGAATGCCTAGTAAAACGCGTACGTCCGAGGCCAAACAAAGGGGCCGGTTCGGAACTTTGCGTCCGGGAGTCCGGCGTCGGCGCCCGGCCGCGTCCGGACTCGCGTCCGGCGCCGGCGTCCGGCGGCGTCCGGGAAACTTCAACTTGCGTCTACATTTTGGCCTGGTACACAGCTAGAGTGTTAGAATCCGAACTCGTATGCTAGTATGA
>Ga0257110_1001104_pt1 | contig 12697 bp, 8 predicted proteins | sample LP_taG_7_FD_190184 | JGI IMG/M metagenome (GOLD analysis project Ga0257110, IMG submission 190184) | Marine microbial communities from Northeast Subartic Pacific Ocean, Canada - LP_J_2015_P26_10m | ecosystem: Environmental > Aquatic > Marine > Oceanic | place: Canada: Northeast Subartic Pacific... | reverse complement strand
TTGTGTATCCTAAACCTAATCCGGGCGCAACTTGTTTTTCTTCAAAAGGGTTCACATTCGCCATTCGCATACTAGGATTAATGCGGGACTTGACAAAATCTGTTTGATTGGGGGTGCCATGAGCCCATTGAACATTGTCATCGGGGGCGAATAAAGGGGATTGTTCTTGTTTGGTAACATCTTGAGAACCACTTCCGGTATAAGAATCTAATAACCCTTCGTATGAATTAGCGTCTTTTGCGGTACCGCGAATATTACCACCAAAATAAGGGGTCATGTTATTATGTTCAAAATAGTTTCCTGCTACACGTTGTCCACTTAGTGAAACATAATCTAAGTTCTTATTTGACTCGGTGGATTTATTTTGAGAAGGCTGGAAATACTTATCAGTGTATACTCCTGATTGGTTATTGAATTTGTTCAATACGGTTAATTCCGCGGTTTTATCCAATTCGGATGATTCAACACGGTCTTCTTGTAAATAGTTAACATCTGCTATATTGGTGTTAGGTAAATCACCCTGATTTTCAAAATTTTCATGTTCTTCCTCTTTTTTTTGCTTATCTATTAAATATAAACCTGTTAAAGCAAATAATGGTACGACTACTTCCATTTATATTATGTAAATATAAATTTATATATTATATATTTACAAAACAATACTTCGTTTGAATATTTTGTTTCTTTACACGCATTCATCTATTTTTCCATTGGTGCATATAGAAGAACCAGTGAGATAGAAAGAATTTGCGCTATTTACGACAGGAACTTTCGGTTTGAAATGGTCTTTCTCTAAAATTCTAGTTTGAAGATTGTTAGGGAATCTTTTCTCGAGATTTGCTTGAGGGTCCAACATAGGTTGCTCCCAACGGGATTGTTCTAAACCTCTTAATTTCCAGGCAGGATGAGTTGTGCGGGTCTCATCTACTATTGGTGCAGCGTCCTTATAATTGATTGACGAGGTTGATACTGCTTGGAGTGTGTGATTGTTTTGATTCACTAAATCGCGATTCAAAGGTCTTGTTAAACCCATCAAATCGCTTTCCAAGTTGATTGTATTATTTCTTAGATTGGCGCCCCATTTTTGAAGTCGTAACTGAGGGTCTTGTGCGAAAGGTAAATCGACTCCTTGACCAGGGGTATTCAGCATATATCTTCCCGTGAAAGTCGTTTCTTCAAGTTGTTTTTTGATGCGATAAGGGTCATCGTGAAATCGAGTGAATGACATATTATAAACTAGTATATAGTTAGAAAAAATAAAGTTAAAGAGTGTTTTTTTATTCACTACATACAAGAATGCCTAAAATATGCTTGAATATGATAGTCAAGAATGAAAGTAAAATCATTACCAGGTTCTTCGATTCTGTTCTTCCGTTCATTGATGGGTATTGCATTTGCGATACAGGCAGTTCTGATAATACTAAGGAAGTGATTCGAACATATTTTAAAGAAAAGGATATACCAGGTAAAGTGGTAGAAAAAGAATTTGTGGATTTTTCTACTAATCGCAATTTTGCTTTACAGGCATGTCATACTATGAAAGATATGGATTACGTATTATTATTGGATGCTGATATGAAACTAATCTTTGATAATATCGATATTAATCAATTCAAAACTACTATGGACAAAGATGCGTATTTTTTATTTCAGGGAAACGATAATTTTATGTATAAAAATATCCGTATTGTCAAAAATAGTCCAGACTATTCATATTGGGGAGTAACCCATGAATATATGAATCTTCCCAAAATATGTCAGCAACATAGTATCCTCAAGAACGATATGTTTATTCACGATATAGGAGATGGAGGTGCGAAAGATGACAAGTTTGCACGCGATATTCGTTTATTGAAGAAAGGTTTGGAATCTGACCCAACCAATGACCGCTATTTGTTCTATCTTGGAAATAGTTACTTGGATTCAGGACAATATCAAGGCGCAATCGATACATACAAAAAACGTATTCAAGTCGGTGGATGGAAAGAAGAAGTATGGTATTGTTATTATTCAATAGGCCGAGCATATAAATCGTTGTATTTTTCAAACAACTTGTGCAACTCTAATTATATTTTTCATGCTATCCATTATTGGATGGAAGCATATGATTATTATCCAGAACGCATTGAGAACCTATATGAAATTGTCAAACTGTATCGAGAACAATCTAAATATAATTTGGCGTATCAATTCTATTTGATGGCAGATTATCAGCGGACGCATCATTACAGCGATGACCATTTATTTCATGAAAAGGCGATATATGATTATAAATTAGATTACGAATTGTCTATTATGGCCTTTTATATAAAGCCGATGTCAATTGATATTCATAAAAAATTTTATAACCTCTTGTCAAATAACTCTAACACTGATAGTTCTATTTTCAAAAATATATTGTCGAATTATAAATTTTATACTCCTCGTATTTCTGATCATGACAACGGAGAACATCCTGAAAGTTATATTCAACAATTATGTAGAAAATACCTGAATACACAACCAGATTTTTCAATGTCAACTCCCTCTATAATTCGACTTCCTGGGGGAGAATTTGGGATTAACGTAAGATTTGTAAACTATCAAATAACCGATACCGGTAAATACGAGAACAAGGACAATATAATTAGTCATAATAATATCTATGTTCTCAACGATGATAACAAAACGCTAAAAAATACGATAGAAATACAGCATAATAGAGAACTAGATAACTTATATATGGGTCTAGAGGATGTGAAATTAATGTATTATAAAGATCAGATGCATTATATATGTAATCGAGGAATAAATGCTAACAAAATAGAGGTAGAGAGTGGTGTTATAGACAAAAATGGGTTATGTAAATCAAATATTTTAAAATTAGAAAATCAAAATGCCATAGAAAAGAATTGGGTTCTCTTCCATCATAATTCTGAAGACGCTTTACATTTTGTTTACAACTGGTATCCTTTACAGTTAGGAAAGATTATAGACAATTCTGAAACCGATGCAACGAGAACCTACAACACATTTATTTATGAATATCATGACACCCCGAGACTGTTTAGTCAGGTTAGAGGGTCAACAAACGGTGTATACGTCGATAATGAGTGTTGGTTTCTATGTCATATAGTAAGTTACGAGAACATACGATTTTATTATCATTTATTTGTGGTTCTCGATCCAGATGATAATTATAAGTTAAAAAAACACAGTAAAATGTTTACATTTGACAAATGTCCAGTAGAATATACAACCGGTTTTGTATATGACGATCATAAAAAACAGTTTATGATTGGTTATAGTAAAAATGATAATATAACAAAATTTGTAAATATTGATAGAAAATATATAGATTCCTTGTTTATATAATAATTCGTTCAATATGTCCTTTACACGGGGCATATGATTTTCGGTGCCACTGAGTAATACCGTGTTCTACAATACCTTCTCTATGTGTCTTCGTTGCATAACCCATATTTGTATGAAGTCCGTAACGAGTAGAAAGTTCTTCGTGTTCTTCACATAAATCCAATACATATTCATCCCGAGAAGTTTTTGCCAATATACCAGCAGATGCAATACCCATAAATCGTCCGTCACCTTTTTCAAACGTGTATGATTCTAGTGGCACCAACATTTCTTTTTGTTCGTCAAATACGCTATATGGTTTGAAGTAATTGCCATCAATCAATGCTGCGAAGTCGTCTACAGTAAGAGAATTGTCTTGTTTTTGGAAATGCAAAATAGTTTCACGGATGCATTTATGCATTCCTAGCATGACTGCCTGAAGAATGTTTACTTTATCTATTTCTCGTGAATCCAAGTGTGTAACGTGATAATACAATGCATGTTCTTTGATCGTATTCGCAACTTCTTTAATTTTCTTTTTAGACGTGAATTTCTTACTATCTTTAATGTTTTCTCCTGGAAACGCATTTTCATCTTTAGGTAAAACAACGCAAGCTATATACACATGTCCAAATAAACATCCACGTCCTGCTTCATCTACACAAATTTCATATTTGTGCTTGGTTGGTTCATAACATCTGGCTAACATATTGAAGAGTTGTTTTATATATAGAAAAATAAAACAATTCAATTTTCATAGAAACGATTTTTTTCGGGTTATAAGGTATATTGAATAATAATGAAATTAAATATGAAATTCAAAATGACGCCTCTGGTTATTTTCATGATTTTACTCGTGGTATTAGTAATTTCTATGTTTATTGGACGTTCTATGCGCGAAGGATTATCTTCTACCATGATGTCTAAAAAAGTAAACGAATATTCTACTACTAAGGATCTGTATGTGTTGCACGAGAACCTTATGTTTGATAATGAAAATGGAAATTTAGTAGAGACTCAAGGAACCGATGCTTCCGGAAATAAGATTGAGGGAGATATATTTATTACTCCTAGGTCTGGTTCTGTAACTTACTATACCGATGGTTCGGATGCTTCCAACAATGCAAGTGTCACCATGGGCAGTGTAAGTCCTTCTCATGCCTCTTGGGAATACCCTAGTCAAACTACCGGCATGGGTAATAAGAATGCATATTATATTGGATGGGGAGAACAAACATATTTGATGATTCACGACAAAGATGAGAATAAACTAGTAGGTTCCTACTTGTTTGATGGCAAGAAAAAACAAGTGGCAGATAATACCGAAACACCTATTATGTTAACTCATTATCGCGCTATAGCAAACGCATCCAATAATGGACTTGTAAGTGAAACTCTCTACACTGAGGACCGCGACGTATATCAGATTGCCGAGAATGTTAAATTTGATTTCAAGACAGGTGACCTGATTGTGAAGACTGGTTCAAGCGATATCAAGATTTACAGACGTGGCGAAGGATTAATTACCACTGATGCGGATATTATTAAACAACGCACCAACGTTTCCATGTCTGAGTTTACGCCAATGTATGCTTTAGATGAACTTGGTCAAAACCTGATTGTGTATTTGCCTTACAAACAACAAACTATGGTTGTGCTGCTTGGTCATGAAGGTTCTGCGAGTGAAGTGTTGGTGATGAAGTCCATTACAAAATTCACGGAAAATGGCACTGAAGGACCCAATTCAAAGACAATTTTAGAATTAAAGAGTGCAAATGGCGAGGTTGTAGAAGACGAGAAGGCAACCGAAGAATCTAGTCAAGATATCACATCCGAAGACTACATTCTGAAGACGCAAATTGTTCCTCCTGTATGTCCAACTTGCCCATCTTGCCCTAAGGAAGTCACTTGCACTAACTGTGGTGGACAAGGAGGTTCTGGAACTATGGGAACTGACGGAACGTCTTTAGTGAAGGAAGAGAAAAAAACCAAATCGGAGACTCCAATTAAAAATGCGGCAACCGGTGTAGTTGGTGGCGTAGGAGAGGTTGCTGGAAAAACTGTGGGTGGCGCTGGAGAAGTTGCTGGTAAATCTGTCGAAGTAGTGGGCGATGTTGCCGGAAAAACTATTGATACGGCGGATAGTTTAATTCGTGATACTGCCGGAACAGCAGGTGGCCTTGTGAAGGATACTGCTTCTGGTATTGCTGGATTGTTCAAAATGTCTCCTACTGGTGTAAAGCAAACGCCAGAAAAGAAGGATATTCTCCCTGGACTACAGACCGGATTAGGAACTCGTACTAATAACACTGCACTTCCAAACAAGAACCATAGAACCGCCGAGTTTGATTATATGGGTGCTGTTCCCCAAAAGAAATCTTCTCAGTATATGCCGGTGACTGCTGATTTCAGTGCGTTCTCCAGATAAATAATCAGAGATAGACTAGATAAATTTATTATATTATAGAAAAAATATATAATAAATTATAAAGAATATTTCATAAACACATGACAAATTCATATATAATGAATGATGTAAATATCCATCTTGAAAGGACTCATATAGCAAACGAATTAAAATCTTTATTGTTAAATTTTGATAATTCATTGAACGATATGACATATAAAAGGGGATTTTATATATATGGTTCACCTGGTTCTGGTAAAACGAAATTCGTATTAGATGCGATTAGTGAAATAGGATATGATGTTATCAAATATGATGCGGGTGATGTACGAAATAAAAATTTAATTGATACGATTACCAGTAGTAATATTGCATCTCAGAATGTATTGCAAATGATGGAAAAGAAAAAGAAACGCATTGTGATTTTGATGGATGAAATTGATGGCATGAATAATGGCGACAAAGGTGGGATTAATGCTTTAATAAAATTAATACGCCAGAAGAAAACAAAAAAACAGAAATTAGAAAGTTGCACTAAGAACCCGATTATCTGTGTAGGGAATTACAGTATAGATAAGAAATTGAAAGAATTGATGAAAGTATGTAATTTGTTCGAGCTGAAATTACCGAATCAAGGCCAAATACACAATTTATTAACCCACAATATCCCCAATTATAATATTGTAGACGAACATAAACAAACAACGATTTTGAATTATATTCAAGGAGACCTTCGTAAATTGGAATTTGTTAGTAAACTGTTGAACACGCCCGACTCAATCGATACTGACAAATTAAACATCATTTTCAAACGTAAATCGGTAAATGAAGATGCGAAAAAAACAACGCAACAACTGATCAATTATCAATATAAATTAGAAGACCATGCACGAATAATGAATGAAACTGACCGAACAATTATATCTTTATTATGGCATGAAAATATAGTTGACGTGTTAGAAGAACAACCAAAAGAAAAGAGTTTTCCGCTATATTTACAATTATTAGACAACATTTGTTATGCTGATTATATTGACCGTATTACTTTTCAAAGTCAAATATGGCAATTTAACGAAATGAGTTCACTTATTAAAACGTTTTATAATAACAAATTGTATCACGAATATTTCGATAAGAAACCTACATTCAATCCACCCGAGGTGCGTTTTACGAAAGTATTAACCAAATATTCGACTGAATATAACAATATGGTATTCTTGATTAATTTGTGTCAAAATCTGGATTTGGATAAAAAAGACATGTTGGCGATGTTTCAAGAGTTGCGGGTATTCAAGGGTAAAGATTTTTACGAAAAGAATGATATATTAAATGCAGTGGAAAAAATGTTTCAAGATACCAACATTACTAAGTTAGACATCAAACGTGTTTACAGATTCTTAGATAAGAACGTAAAGAAAGATGTGTTAATCGAAGATGATGAATAAATATACAATTATGATTTGAAGTGTATATTTATTATGAAAATTAAGCATTAATAACTGGTTCTGATTTATTCACAGGAATTTCACTTGTAGGTTCTACAAAAGACACCTTTTTCTCAACAGGACTAGTAATTGTATGCATATCAGAAAGTTTGACTTCTAGTTCCTTCTTTTCGCTTTCAATTGCCTCATTTTCCTTACGTAAAGTAACCGTTTTATTGTGCAATTCAACTAATTTGTGTTTCATTAACTCCGATAATCGGTCCATTTCTGCCCGGTCTTTCTTCATTTGCTCAATTTCTCCTTGTTGTTGCTTAATAATTTCGACAACCTGTTTATTGGACAGTTGCACTTGTCCCTCGGGACGATTCAATATAATCGGTCCATTTTCCTTCTGCTTTTCTAACATTTCTTGCTTCATTGCCTCACGCTTTGCTTCAATTTCCTTTATTTGTTTCAGTACATCTGGTTTCATGTTTGGACGTCCGGGTTCATAATATTTCAACATATTATCAATTTCCTCTAAAAAGAACTTCTTGATATTTTTTTCATTCTTTCTGCGAATGAAATTGTTGACCACTTTACCAGATTCTTTGAAATATTTGGGGTCTTGTTGCTGATCAAACATTTTTCGCTTATCAAATGTATTGTGATCGTGTGAAAATACCAAAATAGTTTTCATTGGGTCTAATTGAGCAAAAGGAACAGTATAATCTTTCAAAAATGCACGTTCCTCTGCGAGAGCAGCATGGTCTTCGTATTTTGTCTGCTTAATCAAGTCTGTTCTAAAAGCAAATGTTCCCGCAGTGGCGTGATTTGGTCCATAAGGACCACATTGCATCATTTTATTCATTCCTTTAAAATAAATATAAATCTCACTGGAACCAGCGCATAATGCATCTGGATTATCTAACAAAGTTTCGACCGCATGAGAAACGCGCTCAGGTGGATAGTAATCATCATCGTCCATATAAACAATAATATCACCCTTTACTTGTTGGTGCATAAAATTACGCTTTGCTCCCAGAGGCATCTTGTTATTGACTTCATAGTATTTTATCTGTGGAATATCGGCCGCCTTTATCATATCCCCGATTTTATCAGTTCCATCATCAACAATAATCCACTCCATTTTGGACTTCGGATAATCTTGATTGCGAAAACACTCAAACATGTTTTGAATAAATGGACGACGATTGAATGTAGGAGTACATATACTCACAAGTGGAAGAACTCTCTGCTTCTTCTTTCCCATAACGATTTGGATAATATTTACATTGAAAAGTGTTTATTTTGTTTTAATGTAAATATAATTATTTGTGAATCCATTGTTAATAAATTGACTCGGCTGTCTGAAAAATATAGGCAAATGGGTTTTCCATTAATGTGCTTAGTCCAATCATCAAAGCGAATGTAAACGGTATTATCATATTTTTCAATCGTTCACTCTTCATATTTGCGTAATAATCACTACAAGCGACACCAAACAGAATGATAAACGCCAAATAATGTAAATTCTTATATGAAAAATGGGCCATTCTATTTAAATAGAATGCAATGTCACTAAAAATCCCCGTTTTGCGACAATTGCTTTTCTCTGGCATTTCATAATCGGTCATTTCTTGGGTCACCATCTTATTCAATTCTTTCACTAATTGAAATGCTTTACCTATATTGAAATCAGCAAAGAACCATATAGAAACCGTGCTTAGAATTAAAAACATAATCAAAAATATCATCGCACCAATAATTGGACCTAAAAAAATGAAAAATATGAATTGAAGAATAGTCATAATACCCCAGGCAATTAAGAAATAGGTATTGGTTTTTAATAGTTCGATGCGTGATTCACTTATAGTAGAAAAAGACATTGCGAATACCCATATAATACCAATCAATGGAATATACATCAAGGGATTATTGAAGTCACCACTCATTGTTGAACCTACTATACTCTGCATCATTCCGACCCCATGACGAGACATGAAAAAAGCAAACATAAATATCATCAAATACAACGCATTCACATTGAACAAGTCAGTAAGATATTTGGGCGCACTTTCAATGAAACTTCCGAATGAGTCCGCAAGAAACAATGGTCCTGCTAAAAAATAGTGTGGAATTTCCCATTCAGGAACAGCGTCTTTTTGTATTTCGGGTGCCTCGCTTTTCATTTTACGTATATATTGTTCGGTATAGCGATAAAATACTGGATATCCAGGAGCAAAATTAGATGTATCAAAGTTTTTATCATATGGGTCGTATTCGGCAATACCTAACCGTTTTCCATCAATACGCAAAAACATAGTCACACATAAGTTGGTAGTTAAATACAGCGCGACCAATATGGCAAAAAAACTATATACGTATTCTTTCATGATTTTTTTATCTGATTCATACACTTTTTCAACAGAAAATGCACGAATTAAGGTTTCAACTACTTTATCACCAAACGCATCTATGCTTAGGAAGAAATCACCTATTTTTTCTTTTGTTGATTTTCCGTCACCTTCATCTTTGTCTTTTTCCGGAACCTCTTGTTTTGGTGGTGGAGTAGCTGGTTCATAGATATCATCTTTACCACCTTCAAAATCGTCATCTTTGAATTGCGCAATCGGATTCGTTGGTAATCCTTCAATTACTGTATCGTTCGATGGGTCAGTTGTAACGTCGTCATGTATATTTTTCAATTGTTCAATATTTTTATAATTATACATCTTCTTTTTCTTTTTCTTAACTGATTGTATCTTATGTTTCATATTTTCTACTTGGAATTCAGATGTATTACGTACAGGTTCTTTACTAAATGTTTTCTTATTTGATTTCTTTTCTGTGCTATTTATCTTTTCCATATGTATAATTTCTTTTTTATAATATACACTCTTATAAAAAAGCGGTCTAATCCTACTCATTATTTCGCATATAACATACCTGCGTTTCCACCCACAAAAGAAAGCACATTATATCGCTCCTCAAATAAAGTGAGATTGTAGTTATAGTCGTATAGGCGCCAATTTGCTTTACGAATACCGATAGCATTACCACAAATATCACAAATAATATCAAAATTAGAGTTATCACTCACGGGAGGAATGTAAGTAGTCATCTCCAGCTCAATATTTTTGAATTTACTCAAATTGATAGCACCTGATGGTTGGTAATCAAATGGACTGGTATTTAAGCAGAAGTTATAACAATACAAACCCTCTTTTGCATTACCCTTCGTGCGGGTATACTTTTCTACATATTCATACACACCGTGTGTTAAAATATTTTCACGATATTCTCCATCTAACACAATACCCATAGTTTCTAATATATGAGAACGGTTATCCACGGCGTAGTCACCTGTGGTATTAATACCAGTATTCACTGCATTAATGGGATGAATGTTTGGATAAATTGTGCTACCGTCACCTTGAGGAATTCCTACACTGCTGGAATTAACCGAATAATTCGTAATATTTACGGGTAATTGCTCATATGGCCAATTTGAATAGTTATCCCATTCATTTCTTAGATTGACGTCGTTACGCTGTAAATACCACATCCAACTCGCAACCATCCCACTTGTTTCCAATTTGACTTTTTTGGTGCCTGTAATATTTTCAAACTTGTATTGATGAACATCTTTGACTAAATATACGTGGTCTTTTGCTGCGAAAGTTTGCGATTCTTCCTTAGATAAGAAACAATATGTGGACAATAAATGCACGTCCGCGTTCCATGTTGACACTTTGTTTTCATAATTCACTGGACTAATGTCAGCAGATGGGGGTGTCTGTAAGAATCGATACATTTGATAACGAGAGTCATTGAAATCTGGTTGTACATATGGGAAATTATACGTAATATCATACACATCTCTTACTTGAAATAAATCTCTAATAGGTCGCATAGTGACATTGATAGTGAGTTCGTTATACTGTAGGGCAATCAATGGAAAAGCAGCACCATTATTTAGACAAAACCAACTATTCAAAGGAATATACAAATTACGTCCACGAATAGACGGTTCTGCTCCAGCGGAATTAGACGTATAATATGCCGAAGGATACGTATTCAAACGCTGATGAGAACTTCCCGGGTCATTCAATTCACTTACATTGCCCGTCATTTTATTAAACAAGTCTTTTTTCTCGTCACTAAAATCCCTCTCCACCATAGAAGCAATATATTCTCCACTGTAACGTTGTAGATTCATAGAACCACAATTGATTTCTACTTCTTTAATCATCATCGCCCCTAAGTTTTTAATCCAACGGTATTCATAAGGCACCCAATTATTATTTGTACCAGTGCCATCGGTTTCAGATGTAGGATGATGAATTGGACTCCAAATATCAGGTATAGTGACAACAATATAGGTATCCATCAATAATTCCGCATAACGCGGTATTTTGAAAGTAAATGTTGATGGTTCATTTAAACGTAATTCTCTTAATCCATTATAATCAATACGAAATTTTTGTAATCCAAAATTGCTATATTTGCTATATGTTACTTTGAAAAATGTCTTGGTAGGATTTCCTGTTAATATGACATTATTATTTCCTGTAGATACGATATTTAGTAATCCTCCTGCCATGTGTTCTATGGGTATATATAATATAAGGTATTATATTCTTGTTTGTTAAAATATATTATGTGTATATTATAAATAACCAATGAAGTTACAAACAATTATAAGCGTAGTGAGTGTTTGCATCCTATTTTACTTATTTTCCAAGTTTTTATTGATCCATGCGAAACAATGGTTAAACTTCCGTGAATCATTTGAGAATAAAAAATGTAAGATAGATGCTTGCGAAGGTGTTGAAGAAGGCTTTACCAGTAGTCCTTCAAGTGAATTATCATCATTAAACAATACACGTGTTCCTGTGAATGTGTCTTCTACAAATAAAGACCATTCCAGCGAATTATTAAAGGATTATGTTGTAAAAGGTTCATACAATAGCGCAGTAACTGGTAATTATGTAAGTACAGATATGATTAAATACGTCATTGAGCGTGGATGCCGTTTTGTAGACTTGGAAGTATTTTTGATTGACGACAAGCCGAAGGTAACATATAGTGTGGATAAAACGTATCAAACATACGAGACGGAGAACTCCATTTTACTAGACAACGCATTAGCAAGTGTAGTAAGTAGTGCGTTTTCTCGTCCATCTCCTAATTATGAAGACCCAATATTTATACAATTACGCGTGAAGTCCAAAGACAATTCTATTTACAAAATGATTGCTAAGTCGGTTGACCATTCTTTGAAAAATAAATTGTATAGCAAGAAAGTAGATACTAATACTAAATTGAGTGATATTATGGGTAAAGTGGTGCTTGTATTTGATAAATCGTTGAATACTAATTACGCTGAACAATCTCAATGCACGAAAGATGACAAATATTGTAACGAGTTGACAAGATATATCAATATTGAAAGTGGCACTACTAATATGTATTCGAATACATTTGGAGAAGTGCTTGCTGAGAACACATATCCTCTCGCAATCAAAGA
>Ga0257110_1001103_pt1 | contig 12697 bp, 3 predicted proteins | sample LP_taG_7_FD_190184 | JGI IMG/M metagenome (GOLD analysis project Ga0257110, IMG submission 190184) | Marine microbial communities from Northeast Subartic Pacific Ocean, Canada - LP_J_2015_P26_10m | ecosystem: Environmental > Aquatic > Marine > Oceanic | place: Canada: Northeast Subartic Pacific... | reverse complement strand
GATTACGCGCACATTGAAGTCGGGTTGAAGATTTGGTTTCCACACAGGCTCCTCGTCGCCGCGGCCGCGGGCGTCGCGACGCCCGCGAGCTGCCCGCTCGCGTGCGGCGCGTGGCTCCTCTACGGCGGCGTGCTCCACGCCTACAACACGTGGCGCGGCCACTCCTTCATCGCCGCCTGGTGGGGCCTCGCGATCCTCTCCTGGCGCGGCGGCGCGCGCGGCCTCTCCGTCGACGGCCTCGCCGCGCGGCTGCTGCTCGGGCGCCGCGGCGCGCGCCGCGGCGGCGGCGACCGCCGGGGCTGGACGCGGTTCCTCGTGACGCTCGTCCTCGCGAACAACTACCTCATGGCGGGCCTCACGAAGCTCTGCGCGTCCGGCGCGCTCTGGGCGTCGGGGACGAACCTGAAGACGAAGCTCCTCGCGACGACGCTCAACGGCCGCCACTTCCTCTTCCGCGGCTTCCTGTCCCTGCGCCTGCGCCACGTCCCGGAGCCCTTCTGGACCTTCCTCGGCGCCTGCGGCCTCTTCGGCGAGATCGCCATGGGCCTCGTGCCCTTTGGCGACGCGCCGCGCCTCGCGCTCCCGGCGGTCATGTGGGCCATGCACGTCGGCATCCTCTTCCTCCAGCACATCCTCTTCATCGACCTGCTCCTGCTCATCCCCGCCTGGTACCTCGCGCACGCCGTCGACGGCGCGTCGGGCGGGCCCTGGGACCTCGGCCGCGCTCTCGCGGCCGCGCGCGGCGCGCGGCCCGCCGCGGCCGCCGGCGCCGCGGCCGGCGACCCGGACGGCGCCGCGCTCCTCGGCGGGGGCCGCGGCGCGCCGCGGCCGCCGTCCCGGGCCGCGCGCGACGGCGCGCGGGCCGCGGCGCTGCTCCTCGGCTCCTTCGCGGCCGTCTGGGTCGCCGGCGCGGAGTTCTTCCCCTGGAACGGCTTCCGCATGTTCGCGACCTACGAGGCGCCGCCGGCGACGTACCACCGCTTCGCCACCTACGACGCCGCGGGCCACCGGGGGCCGGACTGGCACCCCCACGACCTGAGCCCCGTGCTCAACCGCAAGCGCCTCTCCGACGGGCTCAACGCGTGCGCGGACGCGCCGGCCTACGACCGCTGCGAGGCGTTCCTCGCCTTCGCGGCCCCGCGCGCCGCGGCGCTCCCGGGCGCGCCGGCGAAGCTCGCGATCCAGTACCGGTCCTGGGACTACGCCGCCGACCTCGACAAGGCGCACTACTGCGACAGCATGGTCGTCCTCGCGCTCGACGTCGCCGCGAGGACCGTCGCCGCGGCAGGCCCGGAGCCCTGCGACTTCGTCGACTGGGACGCCAAGACCGGCCAGACCATGGGGACGCTCTAGCCCCCGGCGAGGCGCGCGGCGCGGGCGGCGGAAGCGCGCGGCGTTAAGCGAGGCGCGCGCGGCGCGCTAGCCCCGGCGGCGGCCGCCCTCGGATCCGTTCCACGCTAATGTAACCGTCGGCCGCGCTAACACCGCCACCGATGGCGGCCCTGCAGGACCGCGACGGCCTGCCCGTGCGGACGCGGGCGAAGAACGGCGCCTACGTCGCCGCCGGCGGCGGCGGCGCCGCGCCGCCGGCGAAGGACGACGGCGCCCTCGTCGCCGACGTCGAGCGGGCCCACGTCGCCGCCCAGCAGCTCTTCGGCGCCGCGCGCTACGACGAGGCCGCCGAGGCCTGGCTGGGCGCGTTGCGGCTCGTGCGGACCATCGGCGACCCGGCGATCCGCAAGGGCGTCCAGCCCGTGCTCGCCGGCGCGCTCGGCTGCGCGCTCGACTGCCGCGGCGACCCCCGCGCGGCCGTCACGTGGCACGCGCGCGCCTTCGAGGCCAACGGCAAGATCGGCGACACGCGCGCCCAGGGCGGCGACATGGCCAACGCGGGCACGGCCTACCTCAACGCCGCGGCGGCCGACGCGGCGGCCGGCGACGACGCGGCGGCCCTCGTCGCGTCCGCGCGCGAGTGCTTCGAGCTCGCGGCGCGCATCGGCGCGGACTGCGCCTTCCCCGACGTCGGCGCCAAGGCCGCCGCCGGCCTCGAGCGCTGCGCGGCCGCGGGGCGGCCCGCCGGCGCCGCCGCCGGCGACGGCGCGGCGACGGGCATCGCGGGCGTGCGCGCGGCCGCGCGCAGCGAGGTCCGGCGGGACCGCGGCGGCGTCGCCGGCCCGCCGTCGCCGCCGACGGGCATCATGCGGCGCGGGCGGCCCAGCAAGCGCCTCTAGACTCGGGTAAACACGCGGCACGTTGAAGTTCTTGCGGCAAGACCTGAAGTCGAGCTATGGTGCAGCAGGCTCCTCGTCGCGCGCCTCGCGCCTCGCGGCGCGTTGCGGCGCCGCTCGTCGCGTGCCTGCTCCTCGCGGCGCCGGCGGCGCCGCTCGCGCCCGCGACGCCCGCGGCGAAGCTGCGGGCGCTGCTCGGCCGGGGCGGCATCCACGCGATGCCCTGCTGCTACGACGGCATCACGGCGCGCCTCGTGGAGCGGGCCGGCTTCGAGCTGTCCTTCATGACGGGCTTCGGCGTCGCCGCGGCCCGGGGCTACGCCGACGCGGGCCTCGTGAGCTACGGCGAGATGCAGGACAGCTGCCGCGTCGTCGCCTCCGCGCTCGAGTCGATCCCGTTCATCGCCGACGGCGACACGGGCTACGGCAACGCGTGCAACGTCGCGCGCACGGTGCGCGGCTACGCGCAGGTCGGCGCGGCGGGCGTCATGATCGAGGACCAGGTGTCGCCGAAGCGCTGCGGCCACACGCGCGTCAAGGCCGTCGTCGGCCGCGCCGAGGCCGTGTCGCGCGCGCGCGCCGGGGCCGCGAGCGGGCGGCTTCAACGTGCGCGCGTCGCGCTGCATCGCCGAGAGACGCGCGTCGACCCCGCGGGACGATGGTCCCTCGTCCGACGCCGCAGGTGCGGGCGGCGTGCGACGCGCGCGACGCGATCGCGGCGGCGACGGGCGGCGCGGGCGTCGTCGTCGTCGCGCGCACGGACGCGAACGCGGTCCACGGCTTCGACGAGGCCGTCGAGCGCTGCCTCCTGTTCCGCGACGCCGGCGCGGACGTCACGTTCCTCGAGGCGCCGACGTCCCGCGAGGAGATGGAGGCCTACTGCGCGCGCGCGCCGGGCCGCGCGGAACTCACATCTTCAACTCGGCACAAGCTCTTCGGCTGCGCTTCGAGAATTCGACGAGAGCAATCGATCCGTCCCAAAATCAGCCAACGACTTCGATGTGACCGAGCTCGAGAATGTCAAAGTTTGGTGGGGACGTCCCAAACCAGTGGTTGGTTTCCACGCAGGTGCCGGGCTGGAAGCTCGCGAACATGCTCGAGGGCGGCAAGACGCCCGTGCTGCCGCCGCGCGAGCTCGAGGCCATGGGCTACACGCTCGCCGCGTACCCGCTCACGCTGCTGAGCGCGGGCGCCAGGGCCCAGACCGCCGCGCTCGGCCACCTCGCCCGCGGCGCGCCCGTCCCCGAGGACGCGCTCCTCCCCTTCGGCGACCTCTGCGACGCCGTCGGCTTCACGGAGTACTTCGCCCTCGCGGAGAAATACGAGCTCGAGTAACGTTCGGCGGGTCGGGGTTCGAGCGAGCCACTTGGCGAGTCGGCGCGGACTTCAGCGAGGCCGCCTCGCGCGGCCGGCCGCGGTGTCTTAGGAATGGGCCGCGGCGCGCGCCCCCCCGGGCGCGTCGCGCGGGGGGGGCGCCTAGAGCTCGGCCTTGGCGTCCTCGTAGCCCATGGGGTTCGCGGACTGCCAGGCCCAGAGGTCGCGGCACATGTCGTCGAGGCCGAGCTCGGCGACCCAGCCGAGCTCGTCCTTGGCCTTGGCCGTGTCGGCGTAGACCGTCGCGACGTCGCCCGGGCGGCGCGGGCCGACCTCGTAGGGGATGGGCTTGCCCGCGGCCTTCTCCATGGCCTTGACCATGTCGAGGACGCTGTAGCCGACGCCCGTGCCGAGGTTGAAGACGCGGAGCGCCGGGTCGCTGGCTTCGATCATGGCCAGGGCGCTGAGGTGGCCCCGCGCGAGGTCCTGGACGTGGATGTAGTCGCGGACGCCCGTGCCGTCGGGCGTCGGGTAGTCGTCGCCGAAGACGCTCAGGTGCGGGCGGCGGCCGACGGCGACCTGGCTCACGTAGGGCATGAGGTTGTTCGGCGGGCCACTGGGGTCCTCGCCGATGCGCCCGCTGGGGTGCGCGCCGACGGGGTTGAAGTAGCGGAGCACGGCGATGGACCAGTCCGCGCCCTCGGGGCTCCGCGCGAAGTCGCCGAGGATCTCCTCGATGACGTACTTGGACCGGCCGTACGCGTTCGTGATGCCCGCGCCCGTGGGCGTCGCCTCGGTGATGGGCGACTCGGCGGCGCCGTAGACCGTCGCCGACGACGAGAAGACGATGTTCTTGATGCCCGCGGCGCGCATCGCGGACAGGAGCGCGAGCGTGCCGCCGACGTTGTTCTCGTAGTACTCCAGGGGCAGCTTCGTCGACTCGCCGACGGCCTTGAGCCCGGCGAAGTGGATGCAGGCGTCGCAGGCCGGCAGCGCGGCGACGACGGCCTTGAGCGCGGCCGCGTCGCGGAGGTCGACCTCGCGGAACGCGAGGCGGTCGGCCTTGCCCGTGAGCTCGCCGACGCGCTTCAGCGACTCGACCTTGCTGTTGACGAGGTTGTCGAGCACCGTGACGTCGTAGCCGGCGTCGAGCAGCTGGACGCAGGTGTGGGAGCCGATGTAGCCCGCGCCGCCCGTGACGAGCACGTGGCCCTTGCCCCTGCTCGCCGTGGACAGGGCCGACGACATGGTCAGGAGGCTGAGCACCTGCGCGGGCGCGGCGCGACGCGGGTCCGAGGGGCGGGCGCGCGCGAAGGAGGCGCGCGCGTGTCGACGCTGCGGCGCGCGGCACCACGGCACCGCATTCGCTTTGCGCCGGCCTCACGCAGAGGGCTCTGATCGTCCTCAACTTGGGGCAAAAACTTGTTTTTTATGGCCATTAGCGAACACGCGTCACTGTGCGCGTCGGCGGCCGAGGTCCGCGGCACGCGACCACTCGCCTGGGGGATATCGGTTGTGTCGAGGATCGGCTGGTGGTTCGCGCGGGTTCCAGAGTCGAGCTGCCACAAGTGGGCCCGCCGTCCGGCCGGCGTTCGGGCCCGTGGGCCCGCGCGAGGCCACGTTCGCGACCAAGGACCGGATCCTCTACGGCGCCGGCGTCGACGATGGCGCCGGGCATCGGCTCAGACTCGGGGTGTGAGTGTTATAGGATACGGGGGCAGAAAGCAGCGTTAGTGGGCCCATAACCCAGACTCGGGGTGTGAGTGTTATAGGACGGGGGATACCGCCGGGGGTATCTCTGCGGCTACGTCCGCAAAACCCCGAGTCGCTCTGCAGAGCAAGCTACCCCGACTGTGGATTCGGCGCCGGTCGACCCCGCCGCGATGCGAGCGGCGCGGCGCGGCCGTACAGCTCCCGACCCGGACGCGGCGCCTCGCGCGCGGCGCGCGGCCCTCGATGCGACGGCGGCACTACCCTCGCGGCCGGAGCGCGATGGCCTGCCCAGCGCTGGGAGGCGTGCTGGGCCGCCGGAGAGCTTCCGCGCGCCGGAGCACGCCTCGGAGCCGAGCAACGGCGCCGGCTTCGCGGCCTGCTGGGTGCGCCAGAGAAGAGTGGCTGAGAGTGGCGAAGATCGCGAAGACTCAGAATTGACATCTGCACGCGAAATCACCAACGCGAGCAACACCGAGCATCATGCGATCGATCGTACTCATCCTCGCCCTCGGGCTCGGATGTGGCGGCGAGGCGAGAGCCCGCAAGCGCCGGGAGTACACTGTGCCGGCGCCCCGAGCCCCCACGCCCCCCGGCGCGGCGCCCGAGGCGTCGACGCCCCCCAAGCAGACCGGCCGCCCGCGCCGCGCGGCGTCCGGGTCCCTCAAGCGACCGTCGCCCGCGGCGGCGTACGGGGGCCCCGCGCGCCCCTCGCGCGCGGCGCTCGAGGCGCGCGCCCGTCGGGGGCGGCGCGCGGCCGCCGCCGACGGCCGCGCGCTCCGGAACTGGGGCGACGAGGGCGGCGCGCGCGCGGCGGCAGCGGCCGCCGACGGCCGGGCGCTCCAGAACTGGGGCGACGAGGAGGAGGACGAGTGCGCGAACCCGCGCGACTATTGGCGCTGCGACGCCGAGGACGCGCGCTACGAGTGGTACGACGACGCCGGTTGCAATCTCTGCGTAAATTCCGGCCAGGTCTGCGCCGCGGGCACCGAGGGTGGCCGGCGGTGCGACGACCTCCTCGGGTTCTGCGGCCGCTACGAGGACGTCGAGGACTACGCGGCCCACGGCCTCACGGACGCGGACTTCGCCAAGATGCGGGCCGAGGGCCAGCAGCTCGGGACCGCGCACCCCTGCGTCTCCGCCAAGTGCCTCGCGGATCCCGGCGGCCCGGTCTGCGCGGGCGACGTCACGGCCTACTGCCGCGCGGACGGCAGCAAGTGCACGGCCCACGGCTGCGAGCGGTTCTTCGACAACGTCCGCGACCGCGCCGACGGCGTCGCGGGCGCCATGGAGCAGGAGGCCGTCTGCCCCTTCGCCATGGGCGCCTGGAACGCCACCTGCGAGACCTTCGCCTGCTCGCCGTACGTGAACGACATGAAGGCCTTCGCCGCCGGCGACGCCTGGGACCTCTTCGGCGGCGGCTCCGCGCGCTTCGCGACGGCGCTCTCGACGGCGTGCTCCGCGCCGGCGACGACGACGACGACCGGCGCCCCGTCGACGGCCGCGCCGCCGCCGGCGACGACCGGCGCCGCGCCGGCGTCGACGACGACGGCCGCGCCGCCGCCGCCGTCGGACGGCGCGCGGCGGCTCCAGGACGGCACCCTGCTCGAGTGCGCCGCGATCGTCGCGGACTACTGCTCGGACAACCCGGGCGACGCCGCGTGCGCGCCGGCGGCGGGCGAGACGCACGGCCAGTGCCAGGCCTTCGCCGCGCTGCCCGTCTGCGAGCGCGACGCCTGCGGCGCCTACCGCGCCGAGGTCCTCGCGGCCTACGGCGCGGCCAAGGCGTTCCGCGCGCCGGAGCACGAGTGGGTCCGCCGGGCGACGCCCGGCGCCTTCGCCGACGCGGCCTACGAGCCGCCGGCCTACGACGCGATCGCGTCCGACGACGCGTTCTCGGCCTGCGGCGCGGAGCACGCCAAGCTCCTCCACGCGTGCCTGACGCTGACGCTCGACGACTGCAACGCCAAAGGCGACTGGTGGGACGAGACGTGCGCGGCGAAGCTCTCGACCTGCGGCGACGGCCTCCTCACGTGGGGCGAGTCGTGCGACGGCCCGCCGGGCGTGGTCGACGGCTGCGACGACTGCGGCTACGACCCCCTTCTCACGTACTGCCACACGCCGGGCGAGCCCTGCGAGGCGTGCTTCCGCAAGGACGCGTGGGAGGTCATCGACGGCAACAGCCGCGACTACTGCCCGTTCTGCCAGGAGCGCCTGGACCTCAAGCTCGGCTTCGCCGACGACGACGTCGTGCCGTCGCCCTGCGAGATCCAAGAGTGCCAAAAAGTCGAGAACTTCGACGGCGCGGCGGCCTGCGACGCCGCCGTCGCCGAGTACTGCGCCGCCGTCGCCGCCGTCGGCGGATCGGACCCGGCATGCGGCACCTACCAGGACCAGGCCCCCGACTACGCGATACCCCAGGTCGCCAACGACTGCAGCTACACGCTCGAGCGCTTGGATTTCGGCGCGTCGGAGGACTGGGCCATCGTCGGCGCGGAGATCCTCGTCGTCACGTGCGAGTTCGTCGACCCCCTGGGGGTCATCGAGGACCTGACGCCCTGGATCCAGTACGACTACCACCCGCTCTTCCACATGAGCCAGGACGAAGCCGCCTCCCTGAAGGCGACGAACCCGGCCGTCTACGACGCCATCTCGAGCGAAAACGGCACGCATCGGATGCGCTACGAGGAGCACGCGCTCTTTCCGCTCACGGAGGTCACGCTCGACATGGTCTACGACGCGTCCGACACGGCCGTCTTCAGGACGGCCGACCGGGACGAGAACTACGGCCAGCGGCTGCATCGCGGCGGCGCTCTCGCGCGGCTCGTGGTCGACCCGAGTGGCGACGGCGACGGCGGTGACGACGATTGCTGGGACGGCCGCGAGCTCGTCACGCTCCCGCCCTGCGCGGACCCCATGGCGCATGCGACGGATATGCTCGCGCGGCGGCTCAAGTGGGGCGCGATCCACGACAGCGGCACCCACGAGTCGCAGTGGTCCGCCTACGCGAAGCTCCCCGTCGGCGGCGTCGACTGCGCTCCGGTCCCGGGCACCTACGTCGGCGCGACCTTCGCCGCCTGGATCTACGGCGAGGGCGACGGCGCGACGCGGCGCGAGGTCGAGGGGATCGACGTGTACGACCACGACAGCGAGTCCCACGCGCGCCACGCCTTCGACGAGGCCATCGAGCGCGGCGACCTCGCGATACGCTTCGGCCGCGACGCGCTGTTCCAAGCGGGCTGCCAAGACCGAGACTGCGGCTACAAGATCGAGTCCTGCCAGACCATCGGCCTCGCGCCGCGGAAGATCGCGCCCGACGCCCGGGCCTTCGACGCCAACGGCGAGCGCCTCGTCGACGCGATCGACGAGCTCCAGCTCGTCAAGGACTGGCACGGCCTCAGCGTCGCGAACTTCAAGATCGCGGCGCTCGCGGCGTCCGTGGGCTACAAGGACGCGCTCGACCTCGTCGACGAGCTCCTCGACGTCGGCGAGACGACGACCTACCTCAAGGACGTCGAGGACCACTGCGCGCACGACTACCACGTCTACGACGAGGCCGCGGACCACTGGGACGTCAACGACGCCTGGCAAGAGGACCCCTGCTGCAACTGGGACCTGCGGCGCACCCAGTGCTGCCGGCCCCAGGACGTCCCCGACGGTTTCAAGCGCGTCATCAAATCGGCGCGGGACGGCCCGCTGCGGACCCGGTGCAACGCGTCCGCGGCCGAGATGGCCAGCAAGCTGCCGCAGATCATGGAGAGCGTCAACGGCGCCGCGGACTGCGCCGAGACGCTCGCGTCGGGAGCCGCCTCGGGCGTCTCGAAGGACCAGTACGACAACTTCTGGCGCTTCCGCGAGGACTGCCGCGAGTCCATCGACCCCGACGACGACGACAAGAAGAAGTGTGTCACGGCCAACGATTGCTACTGCTCCTACAGCACCTGCGTAGGGAAGCAAGACGGCAGCGGCGAGAAGGAGTGCAAGACGGCGGACGCCGACTACGTCAAGTGCGAGGCCGAGTGCTTCTCCGCGTCCATCGACCCCGTCGCGCTCCGCTTCCTCAAGCAGGCGTGGAACGTCCCGGCCAACGACGACGCGGCCTACGTCGCCACCTTCGTCGAGCGCATGACGGACAAATTCTGCATCGGCGAAAAGCAGCACGAGCGCGGCATCGGCGAGCCGGGCGTGCGCTGGGTCTGCGACGACGACTGCCGGACGCGGCACGCGTGCGCCTCCTGGTCGCTCATCGACGTCATCCGACAGGAGCGCCACGAGGCGTGCGACGACAGCGACTGGACGCTTCCGGAGTGCGACCGCTCCGGGGACACCTGGCTGGAGCGGGAGTTCTGGAACGACTTCGAGCGCAATCAGGCGCTTTGCGTATCGTACGGCGGGACGCACCGGTGTGCCTCGTTCGACGATTCTGGCATCTGCGGCCACACCGAGTGCCGCTTCGACCCGGCGAAGACGGAGTCCGGCCTGCCCTGTCAATCGTACGACGAGTGCCGCGGGGCCCTCGAGCGGCCGTGCCAGGAGCGCGCGTACTGCGAGGAGGAGGCGAAGGGCACGTGGATCGACCGCGGCGACTGGGGTGAGTGCTGCGCGCCCGGCGCCTTCGTCGGCACTTACGACGATGGCCACGAGCACTGTACCTGGCGGCGCCCGAGCTCCCCCCCGAGCTGGGAACTGAGCCACGAGACGTGCTGCGACATCTACTTCGGGAACTGGCGGCCCGACCCGGAAGACGACGGCCGCGGTCAGTGCTGCTACGGCGAGTTCGAGACCTACTGCGATTGGCAAGGCGACTGCTGGACGCACTGCAACGACGGTAGCGCCCGCATCGACTGCTGGGACGACGACGCCTGCGACCGCGAGGATTGCAAGGATTGCGAGGAGGAGAGCCGCGCGTGCTGCGGCGAGAAGTTCGTCCCCATGAACGAGGCCGAGTGCCTCAAGCACGAGCTCTGCAACAATCCCGAGTACCGCGAGTCCTGGGGCGACCACTACGGCGAGTCTTGCGACACGGACGAGAGCTTCTGCGGCCAGTGCTGGGGCAGCTGGTGCTGGCCCGAGACGGAACCCTCGAAGTGCATCATCGGCGAGGAGGACGCGGCCTCGTGCGCGCTGAACAACGGCACGTTCGTCGTGGAAGACGGGGAGCGGGGCGACTGCCACCGCGACTTCGTCGCGACAGGCGACGCCGCGGCGGACGGCCGCGCGTGCTTCGCGACGCTGACGGGCAAGGCCGAGGACGCGTGCCCGGCGGCGGGGGGGCACTACCTCTACGAGCCCGCGTACCCCTGGCGCTCGACGTCGTGTTACCCGGGCTGCTACTACCAGGCGGAAAAGACGACCTACGAAGAAGACAGCTGCGGGAACTGGTGGAACGAAGAAAAGCGCCGGTGGAGCCACGGCCACCGCGATTGGCAGCGCGACGACGCGCGCTTCTGCTACACGCACGACGTCCCCGAAGCCAGCTGCCAGGCGGGGGACACCATCTCGCTCGAGGTCTGGATGAACGACGAGGACACCGTCGTCGAGCGGGCCGTGACGCCCAGCTTCGACGACGGTCTGTTTACGTCCTGCCGCTACGAGGTCGTGACTTGGGTCCAGAACTCGATGGAGTGCGTACACGGCGGCCACTTCGAGGGCCAAGCTGCCGAAGGGCGCGGGGCTTGCAAGCTGCGGCTCGAGGACATGAAAGGCGTCGACTACGGGCCCGCCTGCGACGCGCTCGGCGGCACGCTCGACGAGATGCACGGATGCTTCTACGAAGACGCGTCGTCGACGGAGGAGGTGATCGAATGTGGCGAGTGGGACGACGATTCCGGCGACCGGCGCTACGGCAACCGGGATACCGGGAGCGGGCGCAGCTGCTACACGTACGACATCTCCAAGGAGGAGTGCGAAAAGCCGGGAGCCAAGGTCCATCTCGAAATCCATTCCCACGGCGCGCGCCGCAGGCCCGACGACGGGAGCGACTACTTCACCAGGGCCTTGTCCTGGGTCGACGGCGAATGCACCTACGACGCGGTTGTCCTCGACGTCGCGACGATGGAATGCGCCCAAGGCGGGTATTTCGCCCACTACGAATGGATCGAGGAGCGGATCGGATCGCAGAACGGCGCGTGCCGCAAATCCTTCGACGAACTCCACGGCGTAGTCGACGCGGGCGCGTGCGCGGACATCGGCGGCTCGCTCGTGCCCTACAGGCTCTCGTTCGAGCCGGGCCGCTTCGAGACCGAGGCCCAGTGCTCCGAGGGGTTGTGCGAGAACGTCTACGCGCCCCGCGCGGACGGCTCGCTCGAACACCAGTGGGGCGGCTACACGCGCGAGCAGTGCGACGAGTCGCCGGGCGAGCACTGCGACCGCCACTGCCGCCAGTGCAAATCGCGCAACTCCGACGCGGTCGAGGGCGGCCTCTGCTTCGACGAGGCGGGCGCGCCGCTGGCGGACGAGGGCCGCGCGGCCTGCGTCGCCAACGGCAACCACACCTGGGCCGACTGCTCGTCGCACGCCTACCACGAGGAGTGCGAGGCCGCGAACGACGCGCGCCCCGCCCTGCAGTGCTACATGGACTGGGACGCCTGCCCGGACGAGGCGTCGTGCGACGCCGCGGGCGAGTGCTCCGACCGCTGGGAGAACCGCCTGCGCATCTGCGAGGACGCGAACTGGGCGCACGGCGACACGTGCTGGGCGTCGTACGAGAAGGTGGACGTCGACGAGAGCGGCACGCGCAGCTACGAGTGGATCCACGAGGAGTGCTCCAGCTGCAAGGAGAGCGATGGCGTCTGTGTCGAGGACTACAAATCCTACGGCTGCGACCGCCACACCTGGCACATGCTCGGATGCCGCGTCTTCGGCGTGCACACGGAGGCGGCGTGCGCCGAGGCGCCCAACAACGCGCGCTGGCTCACGAGCTCGTCGGACCGCGCGGCGTGCGAGTCGACGACGCGCTGCTACGAGCGCTGGTACGGCCACAGCTCCAAGGACGCGGACGCGTGCGAGGCCTGCGGCGGGGCCCTCGAGCGGGCCTTCGAGTGGCACGGCGGGCGCTGGTCCGGATCGTACACGCGCAACCTCACGTGGTTCCCGCGGACGGCGATGGGCGCGGCGAACGTCGTGACGCCGCGCGTGAGCGACCGCAAGGTCGAGAGCGAGCTCGCCGGGCCGCTCATGAGGGCCTTCGCGGCGTCGCAGCGCACGGAGCTCTACCTCAAGCACGCGATGTGGACGAGCGTCGTCACGCAGCTGCTGTGCGACTGCGGCGAGCACGACGCGGAGATCTGTGCCGGCGCCGGCGCGCTCGGGTCCGTCGCGGGCAAGGGCACGGGCTTCTGCGGCCTCGAGGACCCGATCCAGGCGGGCTGCGCGTCCGTCATCTTCAACAAGACCTGCGGCTACATCGGCCCGACGACGTTCCCGACGAAGGAAGGGGGGGACAC
>Ga0257110_1001101_pt1 | contig 12699 bp, 12 predicted proteins | sample LP_taG_7_FD_190184 | JGI IMG/M metagenome (GOLD analysis project Ga0257110, IMG submission 190184) | Marine microbial communities from Northeast Subartic Pacific Ocean, Canada - LP_J_2015_P26_10m | ecosystem: Environmental > Aquatic > Marine > Oceanic | place: Canada: Northeast Subartic Pacific... | reverse complement strand
TATTGGAAAATATTGTTTCAAGAGGACAAAAATTACGGACAAAGTATTTATGCAGAATGGTTTCTAACACACGGATATGATTATAATCCATATAGTTATGTTTTGTATACATTACAACAAAATAGCAGAAATAATAATAATACAATCCCTAATAAATAAAAGTATACCAAAAAACTAATTTTAATTCTTTTTTTCCTTCTTTTTGTTCTATTAAGTCATTATACAAAAAATCATTTTTGTTAAAAATTAAAATCATCATAAGATATATTGCCATTAATTTGATTTTCATTCATGGTCACCGAACATCCACCTCCTTCTACACAAGAAACATCAAAATTGTAAATTCCCTTTTCTATACAATAAGAAACCAACTTTTGCGTTTCTCCAGGAACCACATGTTTATGTAAATGAAGAGATAATTTTGACACAGGTATTTGTTCCCTTTCCATAAAGGGAATCAATTCTTTCAAAATCTGTTCAAAACTCTCTTTCGTCAATGTGCCACATGTGTCAGAAATACATATTTCTTCAACGGGCATTATAAGATATTCCATAAGTTCTTTCACAATATCTTTATTTTCCATAATACCGGAAATAGGACATTCATTTACACACGACACATATAGTTTAGATGTTCCTGGACAATTCTCAAGCAAAAATACCAATTGCTTTTTTGTTTCAAAAAGATCCATTTTAGTGTTTTTCTTTTGAAAACTTTCCGAAACAGAACTAATAAAACTCATATTATGTATTTTGTGGTCTAACGCAATTTGCTGCATTTTCAAACTAGGTATTAGAACAAATGGAACAACATTAGGATATGTTTTCCGACAATGATGATATAATTCTACAGTATCTTCAAATTGTGGCAACACTTTTTTCGAGACAATAGATCCAACTTCTATTTTTTGTGTAAACGTATTATTGACAATATTGTGTAATATGTTTTTCTTTTCTTGCGTAGTAGGAATTCGCTTCCATGTTTGAAGACCATCGCGTAACGATACATCAAAAAAGCGAAAATGTTTTGGTAAATAACTATAGCACTTCATAATATAAATATAACCACTATTCGGTTTAAATAATTTCAAAAACTGTTGTAATATATAGAATAATAAAAACAACATAAACCGAATTATATAGAAAATATAAAAATATGAGTGAAGAACAACCATTTGTTTCTATATGTACACCAACATACAATCGACGTCCATTTATAGAATCTATATTTGAATGTTTTCGTCATCAAACATATCCAAGAGATAAAATGGAATGGATTATAGTGGATGATGGAACAGATAAAATAGAAGATTTAATTAAACAATCCAATCTTCCTCAAATTCGCTATTTTAAAGTGAAAAAGAAAATGAAATTAGGCGAAAAACGAAATTTCATGCATAAATATGTAAAAGGGTCTATTGTTGTATACATGGACGACGACGATTATTATCCACCTCAACGTGTTGAGCATTGTGTAGAAACATTATTGGCAAATCCAAAAGCGTTGTGTGCTGGATCAAGTGAATTATATATTTATTTTAAACATATTGACAAGATGTATCAAAGTGGACCGTTTGGAAATAGTCACGCAACTGCCGGAACATTTGCTTTTAGAAAAGAGTTGTTAAATCATAGTAAATACGATGACAATGCGTCACTTGCTGAAGAACGCTCTTTTTTGAAGGATTATACTATTCCTTTTGTACAATTAGATCCAATGAAAACCATTTTGGTATTTTCTCATCATCATAACAGTTTCGATAAAAAGAACATGTTACATAATTCGAACCAACAATATTTTAAAGAATCGAGTAAACAAGTGCGCGATTTTATTCGACAAGAAAATGAAGAACCTATATATAGATTTTTCATGGAAGAAATAGATCAATTATTAGAAAATTATTTACCAGGAACACCTGAAAATAAACCAGATGTTGTCGATCAATTAAATGAAATTCGTGAAAAACGCGAACAAATGGCACAACAACAAGCAAATCAAAGTGCGTCAATTATGATAGAAGTGCCTGGGCAAGGAAAACGTCCTTTGAGTCCGCAAGAAATAGTTCAAATGCTTACGCAACAGCAAAATCAAATTAAATTTTTAGTAAACAAAATAAAAGAGTTGGAAAACGACGCATTACAAAAGCAAATGAAAGAAGCAATGAATGGACAAAACTTTTCTTATAGCACTTGATAAGGTTTCTCGCGCAACCAAACATTTGCAATATATTTTTCACCACTTTTTACAGATGTTCCAGAATGTAATGATAAAGGGTGACATAAATTTCCGTTTTTTTCCAAGGAATAAAAAAGTAATCCGTCACCTTTGTTTAATTTATAATGCTTTTTCAAATTTGGAAATTCGGTATGACCGCCTTCATAGTCATCATTTAAATAAATGATGAGTGTTACAATGCGTTGACCACCATTTTTTTCAAATTCAACGCATTCTTTTTTATCGTCGCAGGAAGCGTCATAATGGGGATTATAAAACCCACCGGGTTGATATTTGACAACTTGTAATTTTTCAGCATGTTCGAAAGGTATATTTGTCATAGAACATGTTTTACGAATTATTTTTTCTACAATAGGATCAGTTTTTGGAAGCCACGCAGTTTCACTTTTACGTACATTTACCGTTCCCCCACTTACTAATTGACTTTCTCTAAATAATGGATTAGCAGTGTTTATAATATGTTCACGATCTTGATCATTTATAAAGTCATGAATTTCTTCGGGATATATGTATTCATTTTTAATGTTACAATATCCACGCCCTTTGTATTGTGGTTGTTTCGACCAATAAAATAAAGATATTATAATAACAATTGTAATTATAGATAAAAAAAACACGATTTTTTTAGAAAATATCATTATACATATAATATATACTATTTCTTTGATTTTTTCTCGAAGTTACGATGACATAAAATTGATACACAATTATTAACAAAATAAGTTAATAATTAACAAAATGACTGTATTATCCAAAAACAATCGTACTAAACCATATAGTTCTACTCAAGTAACGTGGAATACGGTACTTGGAAAAAATCTACGGATTCCAATGAATCAACGTGAATATTCGTGGGAGTATATCGAAATTATGAAATTTTTGAATGATAAATTTAATATTTTCGAAGAAGGAAAATATATTGAAAAAATGGGTTCCATTATAAATTTAAATTATAATAATGGAAATGATATTTATGATGGACAACAGAGAATATTAACTACAATCTTAATTCTTATTGTAATCGGTTGTTTATCGGAAAAATTGAAAAGTAAAATCAATACATTATTAACAGTAGATACCGAATTAGATGATTTAACCCCTGAACAAACAAAACTTAAAGAAGAATGTAATGTCACTACAATACCAAAAATTTCTTGTATTAATCCTTATGATATGAAAGGATTAATTGACGCAGTTAATAATAAAATCCCTCTTTGGGTGACGTATGTTGATAATTTAGATGAAATAGAGTCATTTGATGAAGAAGAAGAATATGTGTGTAAACATTGTAACGCGAAAGCATCACGCAAATTTAATTTTATCAGACATATAAAACAAAAACATCAGTATAAAGAACCTGATTCAAATACTAAATTACATAATGCTTTTATAACTATTTATAATTATTTTGTTCTAAAAAAATATGATGAATCACTATTAATTAGTTTATACAAATTCATACTACATGAAATTGATATTCAGTATTATGATTGTTATGATCCAGAATATGTTAGTAGAATATTCGACTGGGAAAACAGTAGAGGAAGATTAGTAGAAACACTTGATATAATTAAAAATCCAATTCTTGTTCAAATACCAGATGATTTAAAAGTAGAAGTTTATAATATATGGGAAGAAAACAAGCATAAAACTAATAAAATTTACAAAAAGGATTTTGGACAAAAAATATTTGATATAGCAATCCAATTATATAATAATGAAATTAAAAGAACAATAAATCATGAAGAGTTATTTAAACCTATTATTGATAGTAACGATACTTATGACGAAATAAAAAAATTCTTTAATATTGTGAAAAAATTAATTGAAATTATGGATAAAATTAGTGAAGATAGATTTGGAAGATTAATTAATAATACATCTAGAATTTGTTTAACTTGGGAAGCATATATGTGGTGTTTATTACCAATATTTTATAAAACTAATAGTATTAATTGCGACTTGATTAAATTAGTCACTAAATGGTATTTTAGAAATCTTCAATTTAAGACTAGAACCTTTAATAATTTATGTTATTCAAATGAATTTATTAAAATTACGAATGAAGTTCTTAAAAATCCCGATTATGATTATTTTAAAGATATTTTCGTGTGTTTAGATAAAAATAAAGATGATATTGTTTGTGATAAAAATTATTTACGATCGATGAAGACTATGAATTTTAAATCAACCAATGCAACACATTTACTACTATATTTAGAAACATGTACTAATACTGATTTACAAAATGTATCATTAGAATACACACTTGAACATGTATTTTGTCAGAAAGATAAAGCAAAATTGTCAGATCAATCTCTTATGGATAATATAGGAAATTTAACATTGATAGAAGGAAAAAATAGTGATAATGGGCATAAAGGAAATAGTTCTCTTGGATCAAAAACATATGATAAGAAAATATCATCATATAAAGGAAGTAGTTCTATACTTACCCGTGAGATAGCATCATCGTATACCAGTTTTACAGAAGAAATAATTATTACAAGAAATAATAAAATGATAGAATTATTAAATTCTTATACTAATTATTAAATAATACTATTCTTCAAATAATTCAAAGATATAAGGTATATAAGAGTTACAATAAAAAAAAACATACTTTTTTTTAGAAAATATCATTATACTATTTCTTTGAAACTTTGTCGAGAGGAACGTGTATTTTTTGAATATTCTTGTCGGTTTGACGTATAGCATATGTAGCACAAGTACCACAATGATCTTCATTTGCTAATTCAGACCTTCGATATGCTTTTCTGTTATGGTCAACTAAAGACCAACGTCCAAGAGGTTTTGGTATATCTCCATTGGAAAATATGCGTTTAAATATAGGAATTTTCTTTAATATTGAAATCATGTTATTATAATATAAACAATTATATTATAATTCTTTCAATTTTATAACGCTTCTTTTCCCGTGATTAATTTTGTGATTTTTTCTAACACCATAAAAGATATAACAGAATGAGGAAAACTTTTGAAAATACTAGGAAATAACCCTTTATAAAATCCACTTAATCCTTCATGCGCAAATGTATGTTGAACAATTTGTCCAATGTTTTTTGAACTATCCTTTTGTAATCGCGATTTAATTACGTCAACGGGATTACTAATCACAATCGCAGTAATAGTTCCTACGGCACCACATAAAAAGTGTAACTGACTGGTTCCTTGTAAACTAGGATATTGATTTATAAAATGATTTTTGCTTTCAGAATAAATAGATAGACGTATGCTATTATACACCGCAGAACGCATAAGTGCTGCTTTGTATCCGTCAAAAAATCGACTATATCCTTCTTGAGAAACAATATCTTGAAATAGTTGTTTGGTAGATCGCATTTTTTTATCACGCAATGTTTTCACAAACATGACTTCGCTTGGATTTCCCATAGCACCTCCAATACCACCTGATATAAATCCAAAACAAAATTTATGTACATAAGGCGCATCTTTATTGTATGTATTATGATAATATTTATTCAAAGAACTATAAATAACCATGTTTGGAGTAGAATAGGTCATTTGTCGAAATAAACCAATAGCATATCCTTTATATAAATGTGAAACACTATAAGTTATAGGATAATTTAATTGTTTGGATACTTTAATTATATCAAATGGATGAACTACACTTGTAGCAACCATGGATGCAAACATTGGGCATCCAAATTTAATATATATATTATCACTCATAATATATGTATACGAAAAAAAAAATACCAATTTTATCACCATTACTCGTCTATGACTGTTGTTTTAAATAACATACCTGACACTAGATAAGGATCACAATTGGAACTAGGACGACGGTCTTCAAAATATCCCTTTCCATCTTTCACGGTCTGATTCCCACGGCGAATAGAAGCGCCACGATTTGCGGTTCCATGTGAAAATGTATCGTAAGATGCGGTTTCGTGTTTTCCGGTCATACGTAGTTCATTGCCAGTGCCATAATTTTCCATATGTTCCATATGTTTATGGGAAAGTTTTTCAATTGCTTCATCAATATATTCCAAACCGGTTTTAGAAATAGTTCCTTCACGCATATTTTTTGTACTGTAATTTGCGTGACAACCAGAACCATTCCAATCACCGACTAAAGGTTTGGGTTCATAATCAATTTTAATTCCATAATTTTCGGAAATTCTATCTAGTAAAAATCGCGCCATCCACATATGATCACCCTCTTCAATGCCTCTACAGGGACCAATTTGAAATTCCCATTGACCAGGAGCAACTTCTGCGTTAATACCACTAATTTTAATACCAGCACTTACACAAGCGCGCAAATGAGTTTCAGCAAGTTCGCGTCCAAATGCGTTTGCAGCACCGACACTACAATAATATTGACCTTGTTCTTTTGCGGTTTCTAAACCAAGAGGTTTACCAGTATTCATATCAATCATAAAATACTCTTGTTCTAACCCAAACCATGGTTCCTCGTCTTTTGCTTGTTCAAACATTTCGTTTGCCCAATGACGATGACTATTTTTCAAAAAAGTACCATCGGGTCTAGTGGTTTCACATAAAACTAATATATGTGGACGACCACGGATCGGATCATTAAAAATCGCACGTGGTACTAATAATACTTCCGAATCAGTACCTTCTGCTTGTTCTGTTGAACTTCCATCAAAATTCCAAACAGGAAGTTGATTAACAGAACTTACTTCATTGTCTAAAACACGAACTTTGGAACGTAGTTCGTTATTACCTCCAATCCATACATACTCGGCAAATACCTTATGAAATCCCATATGTATATATTATTATTATTTTTTTATATTTTTCAAAAAAAAAATAAATATATTATTCTTCTACGATTGCGTCTTTCTTTACATTTTTGTCTAAGAAACGATACATCCGTTTAATGTCTAATTTTGATATTTCATATCCTTCAAACAATTCTTCAATATATTTTATATTTTCACCGTCATTTAAAAAATCTCCATCACATTGTTTTTCCATTTTTATACGTAATTCTTGGAAAAACGCAATAAGATCTTTTGTGTCCATATTTAATTCTAAAGAAAGATTGGTTAAAAACAATTGGTTATTATACTCGGTAGAATACTTGGTTAAAACTTTTGTAAATCGTATGTCTTCATGATGAATTTGTTTCTTTTCAAAATTGGCGTCATGATATAACTTATTATTATGAAACGTTTTTATCAAAGAACTTATTTCATTAAAAACCCATATTTGATTTTGAAATGTAATACGATCAATATAATCAGCAAAACAAATATTATGAAGTAGTTTTATATAAAATGGTATTTGATAAGGTTGTTCCATATGGTCTAATAAATCGACAATATTTTCATGCCATAACAAAGCAATAATTGTACGATCATTATCATTCATGCGAATATTATGTTCATGAAATGGAATATATGAATTTAATAATGTAGACGTTAAACGTTTTGAATCTTCATTGTATGTTTTGTTATGGAAGATATTTTGTATTACTTGATGATCCAATAAATGCGATTTATTTTTGTATAATTGTTCTGTAAAATTCAATTTACGTATGTCTCCTTGAATATAGTGAATCATGTCATCTTTATAAAGTTTTAAATGCTTAATTGGAATCATTTTATATAATAATTCTTCAACTTGCTTATTTGTTGGTGTTTTTAATTCAAAACAGTTACATACTTTCATTAATTCGCGTATTTTCTTATCCATATAATAATTGCCAATACATATGATGGGATTTAATGTCATATTTTCTAATTTCTGTTTTTGTGTCTTTTTTTGACGAATGAGTTTTATTAATGAGTTGATTCCTCCTTTGTCACCATTATTCATGCCGTCAATTTCATCCATTACAATGGCAATTTTCTTCGTTCTTCCAGACATCATATCCAATACATTTTTATTTGAAATATTATTACTTGTAATATTATCAATGAGCGATTTATTACGTACGTCTCCGGCATCATATTTTATCACGTCATAACCTATATCTTTCAATAAATGAACAACAAAATGACTTTTTCCGCTTCCAGGAGAACCGTAAATATATATACCTTTTTTATATTGTATATTTGTGTATTTTGTATCGAACGCTTGTAATATGGAAGTAATTTCTTGTTTTATAGAATTACGTTGTAATATAGTTGAATAATCAAGATAATTGCTTGTTGTTTGTTGAAGTGCTTGCAATTGATTATTCATTTTATTATTCAATGCTTACTATTTTAAGTATTTTTTTTAATACTAATAATTAAACGAATTATTAGTATTTCAATTTAATTTTATTTATGTAAATTGTGAAAAATCGTTTGTAATAGGCATGAAATTGGATGAGCAAGCTCTAGGGTAACTGTATCCTTGTCCTGGTTGAGGACAATAGTTACATTGTTGTGGTTGACCGTAATTATATCCCATTTGTTGTTGACCATAACCATATCCCATTTGACCTTGTTGCTGTTGACCCATTTGACCTTGTTGTTGTTGACCCATTTGACCTTGTTGTTGTTGATCCATTTGACCTTGTTGTTGTTGTTGTTGACTCATTTCTTGAATCATATTCTGTCTCATTTCTTGAGACTGTAAATCCTGACGACCTTCAGCAAGTTCTTTAATTCCAGTTCCAGCACCACCAATTAAGTCACCAGTTTCACCTACAACGTCTTTTGCTAATCCTGTTACATCGGAACTAACTCCTGTAACAGTATCTGCTACTCCTTTTCCAAGTGATCCTAATCCTGAACCGACTTGTCCAACAATGTTTTCGGCACCACCAATTGCGCTGTCCAATGCTCCACCAGCAGTATCTAATCCTTTTTCTGCTACATCGCCAACAGTATTTACTGCGTCTGACGCAACAGGAGCAGCTGCTTGTAATCCGGTTTGTAATGTATCACCAACTTCTTTTAATCCAGTTTGAGCAGTTTCACCAACTTGCTCTAAACCTGTTTGAGCAGTATCACCAATTGCGGTTGCCGTTTCACCAATTGCTCCTCCATAAGAGGCAGGTGCCGAACTATATCCATCTGCTCCTTGGACCCCGGAAAGTTGTCCTAAATCTAATTTCTTTCCAGTACAATCTACAATTTCTCCTTGATCATTTACAGAAATAGGACAATTTGTTGTAGGACATGCTGGACACACTGGTGGCACAATTTCGGTTTTGCGAATATATTCCGGATCTTTAGATGCCGAATCAGATGATTTAGAAGAGCACGCATGTTTCACATCGTCAGTTGCTTTTGATGAACTACTTGAAGAGTCTTGAGAGCATTTATCGTCACTTGATGAACTATCTGTTTCATTAGTACCGGATGATCCAGTTGACCCACCTTGAGTGGTGGTTCCATTGTCACTACCACTACCACTACCACTACCACTGGTTTTTAATGTAATTGAAAAATTATCGTCGGAACCATCACTGCTAGATTGAGTAAGAGATGAGGAAATGATATTAGAAGAAGCAACTTGGTACTTATCTTCTACTTTAACAATAATAGCAACTAAAACATGACTATCATCAATCATAAGAGACAACACTAGAATTGTAGAAGAATTATTAGATGTTCCATTGTTTTGTTTGGAAACACCTTTTTTATAATCACTTGAAACACTTTGATCATTAAAATCGCCACTTTCTCCTACAATAACACCCTTTTCACTAGAAAAGTATACATTTTCTTGAATCTTTTGAACATTTACATTGGAACCATTCATGGTAATGGTGTCTTTTGTTGGTACACCTAGGCGCGAATATAGACTCAAGTCAGCATTACCGTCAATACCCACTTGTGCGCCTCCTTGTAAATTGGAACTTGCTAAAATGTAAGAACCTCCATCTACATTTTTAAATGTTGTTAAAATATTACCACTAGAATTGTCAATTAACACAACAAATGTGTTATTTTGATAAGGACAGTAAATCAAAGAAGTATTGTTTGCGTTATACGTCCATGGGGTTGCCATAGATGTAATTGTATTTGATGCAGTTTCGGTTCCTGGACTTGCACTTGTATTATAATTACTAGTTACAATAGTGGGTGTACCACTAGAGTCACGTGTGATTAATGTAAAAGAAGGATTTTCTACATTGTTTGTCACAATAATATTAGCAGTTTTGGGATCAAAATAATATCCGGGAATATCGCTACTACTTGGCGCAATAATCGTATTTAAAGAAGAACCAGAATTATATGTAGCAACTGATGCGGTTTGTGTTACAGACCAAAGTCCTGAATCAGATTCCATATTTTCTAAAATACGATTCGAACGGTAACCGAAAATCATTGCAATTACTAAAACAACTAATAATATTACAAATAGTAAAAAGGGGGTTAATCTTATACCTTTCATAATTTAATATATTCTATAGTTCGAAAAAATTAGTCAATAGTTAAATATTAAATGATGTTTTATAAATACAAAATTGATATAAATGTAATTTTATCATTATAATGAAACCATGTTAAATCAACAATTTACAACAGATTATAATTATGAATTGGGTATGGATGAGGCAGGACGCGGACCCTTGTTTGGGCGATTATATGTAGCCGGAACAATTTTACCTAAAGGTAATGATTTTCACCATGATTGGATGAAAGATTCCAAGAAGTTTCATTCTAAGAAAAAGATCAAAGATATGTCTGATTATATTAAAGAAAATGCAATTGCTTGGTCCATACAATATATAGAACACGATCTTATTGATACTATTAATATTCGCGAATCTGTTCACAAAGGTATGCATAATGTAGTAAACAATATATTAGAAAAATCATCGCAAGTAAACAAGGAAAATGTCTTCTTATTGATTGACGGCAATCATTTTAAACCTTATTCTTATTATAATGATGAAACTGAAGAATTTCGCACTGTTCCTCATCAAACCGTGGAAGGAGGGGACAATAAATATACACATATTGCTGCCGCATCTATATTAGCAAAAGTTGCTCGGGACGAATATATTAAAGAATTATGTGAACAATATCCGCAGTTAAACGAACGTTATGGAATTGAAAAAAATCAAGGATACGGAACCAAACAGCATTTAGAAGGTATTTTGGAGCATGGTATTAGTCAATGGCATCGAAAAAGTTATGGTCGCTGTAAAGAATCTTATTTAAATGCACTATAATAGTGTTTAGCACACTATTGTTGGTATATTGTATATTTTTAATGTATTTACAATATATAAATGTCGTTTACACGATTTCATGATGACGAAATAAGAATAAAAAAACAATTGGAACAACAAACATTTCCGGGAAGATACCAATTGGATGTTCCAGGTCAAGGTTCATCGATGCCTTTCCAAGAAGATGCTCATCTAAATTTACAAAAATTCGGTGCCAATATACGAACAAATACAATCAATTTAGAAAGTGATTTATTGGGGTTAACACGTACTCTTGGACGCGATGATAAAAGTGAACAAAATTATAAGACACATGAAGTTAAAAGTGAACAAATTACGTATGGTGTAGAAACCCCTTTTACAGAAGAAAGTCGCGCCAGTCATCCTGCGTGGATGTATCGTGATTTAGAACACCCTATATGGGAGCAACCAATTGTAGACCCCCAAATTCATTTGGAAAAACCTTTCCATGATAATATCCAAACACGTATTTTAGAAAAAGATTATTACAAACCTAAAGTTGTTCCTCAATTATCATGTGGTCAAAAAGATCCTTTTTCGGTTGATTATTATTTGTCTAAGAATTAATTGAAACATTGAATAATTTATTATGTCTATTGTATATATTATCTTATATACAATGGAATTAGCAATACCATTAGTAGCCTTAGGCGGTTTATATATTGTATCAAAGCAAAAGAAAGATGAAGAAGAAGAATATGAAGAAGGATTTATTGATCGTCAAGAACTTCCTAATACAAATCTTCCAAATAAAAATTATCCAAGTGAATATCCTATACAAACACCCGAGTATTCTCAAACAGAGAAATTAACCGTAGATAATAAATTCAATGGATCTTCTTATACTGATAAATATTTCAAATCGACTCCAAGAAATCATTTAGATGGTTCTACCAACTCTCTTGAAAATAAAAACGTAACATCCGTTAGTGAAATAGAAAAAATGAATATGCAAAATCAAAATCAGGAATTTACCTCCATGACTGGAGCAAAAGTAAACAATGATTATTTTCGACATAACAATATGGTTCCATTTTTTGGACGCAATAACACTGCCCGTAGCGTGGATAATGGACAAACTGATTCCGTTATGGACAACTATTTAGGAAAAGGCACACAACAAGTGGAAAAGAAAGAACAAGCACCCTTATTTGCACCTAATGATAATTATCAATGGGCGTATGGAGCACCAAATCAAACTGATTTTATGCAATCGCGTGTAAATGCTTCGGCAAAAATATCCAATGTTCTTCCTTTTGAACAAGAAAAAGTGGGTCCAGGGTTAAATATGGGATATGGAACAGAA
>Ga0257110_1001099_pt1 | contig 12711 bp, 14 predicted proteins | sample LP_taG_7_FD_190184 | JGI IMG/M metagenome (GOLD analysis project Ga0257110, IMG submission 190184) | Marine microbial communities from Northeast Subartic Pacific Ocean, Canada - LP_J_2015_P26_10m | ecosystem: Environmental > Aquatic > Marine > Oceanic | place: Canada: Northeast Subartic Pacific... | reverse complement strand
CCAGGCTATATAGGTCACCCCAAAGTTTCTGTTTGCAATAAAGTCAGAACCAATAAGTCCAAAGATAATTATTGGAAGCGTAGCAACAATAAGGTGGGCTACTAATTGTCTACTTTCAACATCATGATTATTAAAAAAAGGATTAATTGATAAGAGCATTTTTTTTATATCAAGCCTAAAGTAAAAAAGTACTGCAAAAAGTGTTCCTCCATGAGTTGCAATATCAAAACTCAAACCAAGATCATTAGCTCCAAATAATAGGCTTGGAAACAATAGATGAGCGGAACTTGAGACTGGCAAAAACTCAGTTAAACCTTGTATAAATGCCAATAAAATACTTAAAAAAATATCATTCATCAGAAATCTTTTTGTAATTAGTGTCTTTTAAATATACTGGATTTGCATCTTCAGGTAAAAATTTATCTTGGTTATTAAATTTTAACTCTGCTAGATGAGCTATCGATAAAGCATCTGAATTAATGTTAATTATAGAGTTAGCATCTAATTTAATTCTTTTATCATCCCATCCATTTCCAGCATAAATTGCAGATGGATTGCTTAAAAGCATTGGGTCAGATAATTCTTTATAAGACATTATTTTTTCATCTGATTGATTTTCTAACAAATCTGAGCTGGGATATTTGCAGAAATAAACTTCATCTAGATCTGATTTCAGTGCCACATTTATTACATTAAATTGTTTATTATCTGCTTTAGTCTTTGCTTGGTAGGCTATAGATTGTAAATTTGATATACCAATAAGGGGTTTTTTTTGCGTCCAACTCAAGCCTTTCATAAAGCTAGCTAAGCTCCTTATGCCAGTATATGAACCAGGACCTCTTCCGAAGGCAAAACAATCAATTTCTGAGATATGAATTTGTAAATTAATCCCAACTGATGCTAAAAGATTATTCCAATTTGGTCTCTCTTTTCTAGCATGTATTTTTGAGTAAGATAAAATTTCATCTTCATATATAAAGGCTACAGAAGAAGAATCACCAGAGCTATCTATTGCAAGAAGCTTCATGTTTATTTATAAATTAGTTTTAATAGATTCAAATACAGATTCTACAGACCCTGCACCGTCAACCTTAAAATAAATTAACTCATTACTATTGGATTTTTGAGCATAAAATTCAGAAAGTGGTTTTGTTTCTTCATGATAAACATCTAGCCTCTTTGAAACAGTTTCAGGCTTATCATCTTCCCGTTGAACTAAGTCCTCGCCAGTGAGGTCATCAATACCTTCATTTTTTGGTGGATTATATTTTACATGATAGCTTCTCCCTGAAGCTATATGAAAACGTCTGCCAGACATCCTATCAACAATAACTTGGTCATTAACCTCTATTTCAATTACATGAGAAAAATCTACATTCATATCAACAAGCATGCTTGCCTGACCTAAGGTCCTTGGAACTCCATCAAATAAGAAACCATTTTTACAATCTGCTTTTTGAATGCGCTCAACAATTATTGAACCTATTATTTCGTCAGAAACCAATGCTCCAGAGCTTAATACTCCTGATACTCGCTTACCCAGCTCGGTACCCGAGGCAATTGCCTCTCTTAACATATCCCCAGTACTAATTTTTGGAATATTTAGAAAACTACATATCAAGTCAGCTTGTGTTCCCTTGCCTGCGCCAGGGGGTCCCAATAGGATTAATTTATTCATTTTTCTATAATAGCGAATGCAACTACGTAATCAGTTTCGTCTGCAATACTAACATGGCTGCCAATGATTTTTAAATCACTAAATATTTTTTTTAAACTATCCAGAGGATTGATATATGGTTTTCCTAAATCATTTCTTAGGATTTCAATATCTTTTGGATATATTTTATCTCTAAACCCAGTGCCTAAGGCTTTTGCTATAGCTTCTTTGCAGGCAAATTGTTTTGCTAAAAAGCTTTGTTGTTTAGCAGATGAATAATCTTGCCAAATCATTAATTCATCACTTGATAATATTTTATTTGCAAAAGCTTCGGTATTTTTTATCCTACTTATTAAAACTATGTCTGTGCCAATGCCATAGATCATTTTTGCAACCTTCTAAAAATTTGTCTGCTATTTAAATCCTTGCCTTCAAGACAAAACATAATTGTGGCTTGCGTTAACTGTTTTAATTTATTGCTAGAAACATTTACTAAATTTCTATTTCTAATATCTATGATATCTTGGCCTGAAAAATCAGGATCCTTATCAGATGATTGAAAACCTCTTTCTGCAATAAAAATATAATCCAAAGTAGCTTCTATTGGCTCATGTGCATCTATATCTGTTTGGAAATTTATTCCGTAGCCAAGCATTTCTAAAAGGTCTAATTCAAAACTTCGTAATAAAAATCTCATATCTACTGCCTTCGCAGAAGCTTCAATAAAGTTGCTATACAGATTAAATAAATCTTCATTTGCAGCATCTTTTGGAAGAAGCTTAATCATCAATTCATTAATATAAAGTAAGCTATAGCTTTTTTTAGAGAGATTATTATCTAAAAGAGATAAATCTCTATCGATATTAGTTAGTGTTTTTAATTCAGATCTGCCTGAATAAGTTATTTGGAGTTTTGAAAATGGAACTAGATATCCAAAAAACTTAGACTTTGGTTTTTTAGCTCCTCGAGCTATTACTGACATTTTTCCAGATTTTCTAGTAAAAATTTCAGCAATTATGCTTGTATCTCCATATGACCTTTGATGAAGCAAGAAGCATTCCTCCCAATCATTAGGACTCATAACTTCCACCAACACCTAAGCTATGCAAATAATCAGAATCTGTGTTCCAGTTTTTCTTTACTTTGACCCAAGTTTTTAAAAAAACTTTTTTGCCATAATATTTTTCTAAATCAAGTCTTGCTTGGGTACCAATCCTTTTTAGAACTTCGCCTTTATGACCAATAACAATTTGTTTTTGGGTTTGTCTAGCTACATAAATAACAGCATGTATTCTTACAATATCTTTTTCATCTTCCAGTTGTTCAACTTGCACAAAGGTGTCATGTGGCAATTCATCACCTAGCGATCTAATAATTTTTTCTCTAACAAGCTCTGAAACCATAAAATTATCTTGATTAATCTCTGATCCCTCTTCGCCATATATATGCTGATTTTTTGGAAGATAGTCCAAAATTAATTTTTCTAACTCATTGACACCCTCATCATTTATAGCTGCTATAGGAATGATTTCTAGGAAATTATAAGCCTCTTGGAGTTGAGCAATTAGAGGCAACAATTTATTTTTATCATCAACTTGATCAGATTTATTAATAACACAAATTACTTTTGAATCAGATTCCTTAATTTTTTCTAGGACCAGATGATCTAATTCTTGCATTGAAGCTCTTTGAATAACAAATAACACTAAATCAGAATCTTCAATAAGACTTGCAGCTGATTTATTAAGTAATCTATTCATTACTTTTGTTGATTTAATATGCATTCCAGGGGTATCAGCAAAAATCATCTGCTTATTATCAACAGTCTTAATGCCAAGAATATTATTTCGTGTTGTTTGAGATTTTCTAGAGGTAATGGATACCTTTTTACCCAATATATGATTGAGAATAGTTGATTTGCCAACATTAGGCTTACCAACTATAGAAATATAACCACAAAAAGATTCTTGCATTAAAGAAAGTCTCCTTTAGCAAGAATGCTCTCTGCTAATTTAGTTTCAGCAGTTTTTTTTGACTTTCCAATAGAGCTATATTCAATTTTTTTGACTTCGAGTGTTGATCTAAATTTATTATCCTTTATTTCAATTGTATTATATTGCGGAGGATTTAAACCCTCAGCCTGCATGGCTTCTTGTAAGATAGATTTAGGATCTTTAAAGTCATCATCCAATGATAAATTCTTAAAATCATCTTCATATATTTTATAGATAACATTTTTGCTATTTTCCCAACCTCCATCAATAAAAATAGCTCCAATAACTGCCTCAAATGCACCCTCTAATGTTGAGAATTTTCTGTCATCAGATAAATTAATCATACCTTTTGATAATTTAATAACCTTATCAAGGCCAATTTGATTGGCTTTTTTTGTTAATGCGCTTCCTTTAACAAGCAATGCTCTTGCTCTTGTTAAAACTCCTTCTTGGTAATTTGGAAACTTAATAAAAAGATATTCTGCAATTACAGAATTTAAGATTGAATCTCCTAAAAACTCTAATCTTTCATTATTAAGATTTTTATTAAAACTTTTATGCTGAATTGCATGTAATAAATGACTTTGATTGTTAAAGGTATAGTTGATAACTAATTCAAAATCTTCAAGTTTCACTTAATGCTTCCTGCTCGGTTGAACGAAGGCATACAAGTCCAACATTCCCAACTCATCCAAATGTAATCAGCAGTGCCCATGAAGTTATCTCTTGGAATAAAACCCCAATATCTACTATCGTTAGAATTATCACGGTTATCACCAACTGCAAAATACATACCATCTGGAACAATCCACTCAGATGGAGCACTGGATGGTCTTGATCTCATATGCTGAACCGTTATCTCTTTACCATTAAAATTCTCAAGATAAAAATCAATACCTGATTTAGTTTTATAATAATTTTGAGGAACAGCAATGTCATTTAAGTACAGTTTCTTATTAATATAACTTATCTTATCTCCTGGCTTACCTATCAATCTTTTAACAAATGGCATGGGTTTATGAGGAGGAATAAAGACAACTACATCCCCTAGTTCTGGATCTTTTGCCATAGCAAAGGCTTTACCTGTCCTCTCGAGCTTTAAACCGTATGAATGCTTGTTAACTAGAATAAAATCTCCGACTTTTAATCCTGGAATCATTGACCCAGATGGAATTTGATAGGGTTCATACATAAATGTTCTTAACACAAATATTAAAAAAATTGGTATAAACCAACTTCTTCCTGAAGCTTTTAGGTATGTATTGCTTATAAATTGACCAGTAATCCATATTACTAGACTTATCATTGTTGCAAGAAGAAGAATGATACTTAGATCACCCGCATTAATAAAAACGCTGTATAGAATAATGAGACCTAAAACAAAACCTATTTTTGATAGCTTGGATTGACTAGGTGTTTGCATATCTGAGGTAGAAGCATTATCCATTTTAATTGCTTCTAGCACCCAGATTGAAAGGCAAATGATTATCCCAATTGAAGCTAATAAAAATAGAGGATCTGAAAACATTTACTATTCCCCTGAACTAAAATAATTGAGAAAAGCATCTTGTGGAATTGATACTCTTCCAAGCTGCTTCATTTTCTTCTTACCTTTCTTTTGTTTTTCTAAAAGTTTTTTCTTTCTAGATATATCACCACCATAACATTTAGCTGTCACATTTTTTCTAAGAGCTTTGACTGTTTCACGTGAAATGATCTTGGATCCTAGTGCGACTTGAATAGGCACATCAAACATTTGTCTTGGTATTAGTTTCTGAAGATTTTTAGCAATCTCTCGAGCTTTCATCATAGAAAAAGATTTGTGAACAATCATAGACAGAGCGTCAACCTTTTGATCATTAATTAGAATATCTATCTTTGTAAGATCAGATGCCCTAAAGCCTATCAAGCTGTATTCAATAGATGCAAATCCCTTGGTCGAAGATTTTATCTGATCAAAAAAATCTACAATCACACCAGATAATGGCATCTCAAATATTATAGATACTTGGGTTCCAAAGTAATTCATCTCTTTTTGGATGCCTCTTTTACTCGTACAAAGAGTAATAACACTTCCAACATAATCATTTGGAGTTAAAACATTTACAAGAACTATTGGCTCTCTAATTTCATCAATCTCATTTGATACAGGCATCTGGGAGGGATTATCACATTTGAAAACAGTACCATCTGTTTTTAAAATTTCATATTCAACTGAAGGAGCTGTAGATATAAGATCTAAATCATATTCTCTTTCAAGTCTCTCTCGAATAACTTCCATATGGAGAGTACCAAGAAATCCACATCTAAAACCAAAACCTAGTGCATCTGAAACTTCTGGCTCATAAACCAAAGAAGAGTCATTTAAGATTAATTTCGATAAGGCATCTCTGAATTTTTCATAATCCTCTGAGCTGACTGTAAATAATGAAGCAAATACTTTTGGATTCACTTTTTGAAATCCAGGTAAAGCCGCAGTCACTTCATCATTGAACTCCAAAACAGTATCTCCAACTGGAGCACCTTTAATATCTTTTATCCCGGCAACTAAATACCCAACCTCCCCAGCTGCAAGTATTTTTGTTTTATTTTTTTTTGGTGAAAAAATTCCTATTTCATCTGCTAAATAGCTCTGTCCAGAAGAGAATATCTTAAATTTTTGTCCAGTTTTTAGAGTACCGTTCATGATTCTAATAAGTGAGACAACTCCTAAATAAGGATCAAACCACGAATCAATAATTAACGCCTGCAAAGGTTCGTCTGGGCTGCCAATTGGCGGCGGAATATCTCTAACAAGCATATCTAATAATTCTTCTGTTCCTTCACCAGTTTTTGCACTTACAAGAGGTGCATTTTCAGAATTAATTCCTATCATGTCTTCTATTTCTTTTTTAACTCTTTCAGGATCAGATTGGGGTAAATCGATCTTGTTAATAACAGGAACTACTTCCAGTCCTTGATCAACAGCTGTATAACAATTAGCTAAAGTTTGAGCTTCAACTCCTTGCGAGCCGTCAACAACTAAAAGTGCTCCCTCGCATGCTGACAAAGATCTAGATACTTCATAAGAAAAATCTACATGGCCTGGTGTATCAATAAAATTTAATTGATAGACTTCTCCATCTTTCTTGTAATTAAGCGTAACTGCCTGTGCTTTAATAGTTATGCCCCTTTCTCTTTCAATATCCATTGAGTCAAGAATCTGCTCAGACATCTCTCTTGCAGAAAGGCCGCCACAAAATTCAATCAATCTATCAGACAGAGTCGATTTGCCATGGTCAATATGGGCAATTACAGAAAAGTTTCTAATGTTCTTCATATGAATACATTTTACAAGGAAAGCTATTAAGTTATTAGCTTTAGAGGAGTCTATTTATAAATATTTTTAATTTAATCTGATTGGAACAATAAAACGAGCGTTATTTCTTTTACCAAAAACAGCTACTATTGATCCAGATTCAAGTTTTTCTATGGTATCCGAAAAAGATTCAAGGCTATCTATCTTATATTTCATATTTCTATAACGTATATGAGTAATAACATCACCTCTTTGTATTTTGCCTGATGCAGGAGACCCTGAAGTAACCTTTGAAACAATTACACCATCCTCCAAATTTGCCATCTGTGGATTCTCTCTATCAATTTCTTCAATTTGAAGTCCTAACATATCAGAATTATTATTACTCTTTGCAGGCACAAATGGTTTATCGCCAGAAGGTAGTTCTCCAAGAGTAAAAGTTAACTCCATTTCCTTGCCATCTCTAAAGATAGTCGCAGTAGATTCCGTATTTGGTTTTATTTGACCTACGACATGAGGAAGATCTGCACTAAATTTAATTTCCTTTCCATCAAAATCTAAAATAACATCTCCTGGAATCAAACCGCCGTTATCTCCAGACTCACCTTCTTCTAAATCGTTTATTAAAGCTCCATAAGGCTTATCCATTCCAAGAGCCTCTGCAAGATCATTATCAACTTCACCAACCCTAACCCCTAAATAACCTCTAGCTACGATTCCAGAGTCTATAATTTGTTCTGCAACATCAATTGCAACATTGATTGGAATTGCGAAAGCAAGGCCTTGATAACCTCCACTTCTAGAATATATTTGAGAATTAATACCAACTACCTTTCCTTGTAAATCAAATAAAGGTCCGCCAGAATTTCCTGGATTTATTGCAACATCAGTTTGTAAAAAAGGGACATAATTTCCAATATTATTATTTTGAATACTTCGACCTTTAGCACTTACAATTCCAGCAGTAACTGAAAAATCAAAACTATACGGCGATCCTATTGCAACTACCCAGTCTCCTACTCTTAAGGATTCACTGTCTCCAACTTTAACTTTTGGTAATTTTTTTCCATTAATTTTTAAAACTGCTAAATCAGATAAGGCATCTACACCAACTACCTCTGCAACGTATTCTCTTCGATCTACTAAAGATACAATAACTTCTGTCGCTCCATCAACTACATGGAAATTAGTTAAAATATAATTCTCTTTAAAAATAAATCCAGACCCATAACCTTCTGCTTTCCTTTTTTGCTGCGGCGCCTCTTCATAACCTCTGGGAATCCCAAAAAATCTTTCTAGCTCTGGTGGCATTCCTCTATATGAATTTTGAGCAGGTACTTCTTTTCTAGATGTAATATTAACGACTGCAGGAGCAGAGTCTTCAACAAGACTTGCAATATTTGATGGCAAGCCAGCAGCATGAATATTTAAACTTAATGCAAAAACAAAGATAAAGACAAAACTAGTGTTTAAAAATTTGTTCATAATGATTCCTATCTAATTTGTATTGAGCCAATGATCTTATTTGCTTCTTCTATACTGAGATTTCCATAAAGGGTTATCACTTTACCACCAGGTAATGGATATAGGTAGACCATATTTTTTCCTGACTTCCAATATCTTAGATTTCTTAGCCCCAAATCTTTGTCTGCAATATGCATATAGAAATTTTCTTTTCCATTAGTATAGTGTCCCGGTCTATTAGATGAACTCTTAAAACCGACATTTGTTAAGTTAGGGTTGTATTGATTTTTGGTCTTTATATTAGTCTGATCAAGAACATTTAACATGTGCTCTAATAAGCCTTCTTCAATTCTAAGGATATTATTTTTAGCTTCGTCACTATTTATAGCCGCTTGAATTTGAGACTGAGCCTCACTATTAAATCCAAGCCTATCTGAATCAGATGGATTTATTAAAAAAACTGTCAAAATAACAGCTGCAGCTGCCGACATTCCATTAGATAACCAGGGTCTGTATTGTAAAAAAACTGGAAATTTTATGTGAGTCACATTATTTTTTGATTGTTCTTTCTTGTCTGTTGAAATTATTGCACTAAGTTTTGCATAATCTTTTAATTTATCCTGAACTCCTTCATTATTAATATTTAATAATAATTCATCTATTTCAAATGGGGTTAGCTCGCCGTCAAATAACGCTGACAGCTTTTCATTTTTATCAGTCATTAGTTAGTTCCTCTTTTATAAAATTTAATGTAGCTTCTCTTGCTCTAAAGATTCTTGATCTTACTGTCCCCAAGGGACAATCAATTATATTTGCTATCTCCTCATAACTTTTTCCTTCATATTCTCTGAGAATAAAGGGTGTTTTTAATATTTCTGGCAAAGTAGAAATAAAATTTTTAATAGTTATAGATGTTTCTGCGCTTTCAACACTTAGTTCAGGTGAGCTAAAGTGAGGATAATCAAAATGCATGACATCATCTGAAATATTTAGTTTATCTTTTTTGTAAGTCGCACTAGTTACATGATTTTTTGCAATATTAATAGCAATTCGATAAACCCAAGTAAAAAATGCGCTATCCCCTCTAAATGAATCTATCTTATTCCACACTCTTATAAATACTTGTTGAGTCAAGTCTTCGGCATCTTCTTTTGACTTAACATAACCGAACAAAGCACTATATATTCTTGGTTGATATTTGATCATTAACACTTTAAAGGCATCCTGGTTCTTTTCCTTAACTTTCTCTATTAAATAGAAATCTTCGTTATTATTGCTGTTATTCATTTTAAAAACGTAATTTCCTTACCAATATGACCAGTCTTGTTATTAAAAGTTCTCTAATTTTGTAAATTTTTTTAGTTTATTTTCAATAAATGCTTCGTGCTCGATACTACCTAAACTTATTTTCTTGAAAATAAAATCATATAGGGTCTGATCATCGTAATCTAGCACAGCATTAAAGATTGCATGATCCTCATCTGTTAGATCTAGCATTTCTTTCTCAGAGAATTCTTTAAGCAACAGATCTAATTCACGCATACCTCGTCTACATTTCCATCTCAATCTATTTATTTGTTCGCTCATTAGTTAGAATAAAGTTAAAGAGGTTAATTCTACAAGAAAATTGATGTTAAAGAATTTAATAAAAACCGGTTTTATTTATTTAGACACTTGTGAAGTGTTGAAACTTAATGGTGATATAAAAAAAGTTGATGCGTTACTGCAAGGACAGGTTACATCTGATATTTCGGAATTGCCTAATAAAGGTGCTCAAGTTTCTTGCTTGCTGGATCAAAAAGGTTTTATTCAGGCAGATTTTATTTTAGTTCGAGAAGAAAATGAAGTTTTTGTAGTTATCGACAAATCACTAAGTGAAAACTTTATGAGCCAGCTAGGCCAATTTACTCAATTTTATAAAGTTGAGATCCAGTTAACAGACTTTTTAGTTAAAGGGGTTATATCTGAATTAAAATCCCCAAATAATAAAATTTTTACTTATTACAAACATAATGAATATTCGCTTGGTCTGGAAATTTGCAATAAGCCTAAAATGACAGAAGTATCTGAGTTGAGCCATCTTGAGTGGAAAGTTGTAAATAAGATTTTATTAAACTATTTATTTGTTAAGGAAGATATAAATAAATATAGGCCAAATGAACTAAATTATGATAAATCTAGAGTTTCTTTTAACAAGGGGTGCTTTAGAGGTCAAGAAATAGTAGCAAGGGTACATTACCTAGGTGTTAATAGACGTGAGTTTGTCTCAGCAATTATTCCAAAAGATAATATTATAAATAGCAAATTAAAAATTCATGGTGAAACTTTAGAATTTTTAGACCACAAAATATTTAATACTCATATTAAAAGAGATGAATTAGAAAATAAAGAATATGATTCAATGAATCTTATTCGATATCTAGATTCCAATTAATTTCTTTTTTACTATTTTCTTTTAAAAAATTATTTGTTCTAGAAAACGGTCTAGTTCCAAAAAAACCTCTGCTTGCAGAAAATGGCGACGGATGTGCTGATTTAATTATTAAATTATTATCTTGATTAATAATGGCTTCCTTAGCATGAGCTTTAGCTCCCCATAAAATAAAAACAATAGAGCCCTTTTTACTAATTTGATTAATAACATCATCAGTAAATTCTTCCCATCCTATATTTTGATGAGAGCCTGGTTTAGATTCCTCAACTGTTAAACATGTATTTAAGAGAAGAACGCCCTGCTTTGCCCAGGCCTCTAAGTCGCCACAATTAGAAATTGAAATATCTAGATCTGACTTTAATTCTTTAAAAATATTTCGCAAAGAAGGCGGAATAGGAAAACCTTTATTAACAGAAAAAGCCAATCCATTTGCTTGTCCTTTTCCGTGATAAGGATCTTGACCAATAATTACAACACTAATTCTATTTGGTAAACATAGGTTTAAGGAGCGAAAGACGTAAGGGCTTTCAGGATAAATATTTTGTCCAGATTTTATGAAAGATTTTAATGATTTAAAGAGCTTTATTGTTGAGGTAGAGGCAAGGCTTTTTTGTAACAAAAGTCTCCACTTTGCATTAAGAAAATCTTCAGGTTTAAATTCCATAAATCACCGTTTTTTTATCCACAGAATCTGTGGATAACTTATTGGATAACTTTATATTCTACACTGTAAATCCCTTAGAATAAGGGTTTTAAGCTAATTGGTTAATTTTTATACAATATTATCAATTATTACCGCATATCAATGGTATATAATAATATAGGTAATAGTTAACACGATTAAGTATGAAATTTAGTAATGCTTCAATATCACTTTTTTTACTTGTGGGCAAGTATTATTTTAATTAATTTTGATAAAAATTAATTTAATGTATAAGACTATATAAATTAGCTATATTATGGCTCATGACATTACTATATTTTGTCTTTACTAATTAGGCTAATTGTAGGTATTTGAGCGTCGATTTAATTGCAGATTCGTACACTTAAAACATGATCTATATCTTGAAGATTAGTTATAAGATTTTGCGAGGGCTCTTCATCGATATCAATAAGGTTTATTGCTATTTCATCTCTACTTTTATTTGTCATGTCAGCAATATTGATTTCTGCAGATGCAATTTCATCTGCAATTTTTCCAATCATTCCTGGCTCATTACGATTAATAATCACTAACCTAAAAGGCGTTGTTCTTCCAAGTCTTATAGGGGGGAAATTTATAGAATTAACAATAGTGCCATGCAATAAGAAATTACTGACTTGGTCACATGCCATATAAGCACAATTTATTTCAGCCTCTTTTGTACTTGCACCTAAATGAGGTAGAAGAATTACGTCTTGAGTCGAATTACTTCGTTTTATAAGTTCTGGTGTTGGGAAATCAGTTACAAATTTTGAAACAATTCCTTTGTCGAGAGCAGAAATAATATCATCATTGTCTACAATTCCTCCTCTTGAAAGATTTATTATTTTAGCTCCTTTTTTACAATGCTTTAATTTATCCATTGATAAAAGGCCCTTTGTTGCTTCGACTAAGGGAACATGTAAAGAAACATAGTCAGACATGCTTAATAAGGCTTCAAGACTTTCAGCTTTTTCAACTTCCTTTGGCAGTCTCCAAGCTGAATCAATTGAAATATGAGGATCAAATCCGATCAGATTCATACCCATGCTTTGCGCGGTCTGAGCAACTAAAGAGCCAATAGATCCTAATCCAACAATTCCGAGAGTTTTTCCTTTTAATTCTGTTCCTTTAAATATCTTTTTTTGTTCTTCCATGGCAATATTTAAATCATTAGGATCA
>Ga0257110_1001097_pt1 | contig 12716 bp, 14 predicted proteins | sample LP_taG_7_FD_190184 | JGI IMG/M metagenome (GOLD analysis project Ga0257110, IMG submission 190184) | Marine microbial communities from Northeast Subartic Pacific Ocean, Canada - LP_J_2015_P26_10m | ecosystem: Environmental > Aquatic > Marine > Oceanic | place: Canada: Northeast Subartic Pacific... | reverse complement strand
ATTCATACATCGTGTTGTTTATATACTCTCCCATAACTTCAACTTTACTTTGATTCTCTGGCTTTATTTGTCCGTATCGTTCTGCACTTTCGTCTAAAGGACTTCTAGTTGTTGCCCACTCAGGATTTATGCCCCACTGACTTCCAGTATTACCAGGTTCGCCTTTTACTAAAAAGTTAAATGCCATTCTCCTACTAGATAATGATGGGCCTTCGCAATGCCATATACCGTTTTTGTTGGGTGCTGTTCTTACATGGAATGCGTTTGCTATTGGAATATTGAATGTATCATTTGCCCATTCTCTAATTAACTTTATATAATCATGATGTGCAAGTTCAACTGCAAAGTCGCTTTGGTTTTGATTGTATATTGTGTTGCCTAAAAACTGTTGTATTTGCTTTTGTTGGTCACTACTTTCTTTGTCTATCCATATACTAAACTCTTTGGGTACTTGTAACTCAGGTATTGTAAATGTATAATCATTCATTGAATAACTCGCCTTTATTGTATAAGTTGGCAACATCTTCAATATCCATTCTAATAGCGGCACTAATAACCATTCTATTCCATCCTGTAAAATTAAATACCCTGTGCCAATGCATAGTATTATATATCGTTGCTTTGCCTTTAGTCATTCTGTGTTCTGCTAATACTTGTTTTTTCTCATCATCCCACCAAGCACCTTCACTTTCTAATGTTTCAATAGGTTGCGTATCTCCTTTAGATGCCCATTGAACATAACTGCGTTCATAGTCACCAGCAATCATAAAGTTTAATGCACACTTACGACCAAATGTTGCCGGGCCTTCGCTATGCCAAGGACTAGATGCATTACACATTGTATTTAAAAGTGTAAGACTATAAGTGGGTATTGTTAATTTGTTGTCTAAATATGTTTTAACTGATTCGTACCAGTCTGTTGGTACTCCTCTATATTGAAAATTTAATCCGCCTAAACCTAATCCAGTTGGAGTCATCTGATCCATAGGATGTTGTACATAGGGTTTACTTTCTATTGTGAATGGTAATTCTAATTCAGGTAAGTCTAGATAGTATGGGATAGTCATACATCTATTTATTCGTATTTAAAATACTTGGCTAAGTAAAAAGAAAGATAATAACATAAAACCTAGGCTTACAACCTGCATCACCGATGCAAATGCAACTATTGTTAATGACTTGTCTGCCCAAGGTTTGAGGTTAGTTTGGAACCATTCTTCTTGTTCTTCTGGTGTTGCTTCTATATAATTTTTAGTCTCATTCATGTTAAAATAAAGTTATTAATGTTGTTATAGCAATAAACACAGGTACTTCCCATGGTAAAATTATCAATCCTAAAATAATAGCCTGTCTCATATTCCAGGTGTTAATGCAAAAATACTCACTACAAATACTGCTGTTAATGTAAATATCTCTAATCTATCTTTCATTTTTTCCATTGTCTATATTCCTGTGTATGTATTGTTTACTATCTATATCTCTGAGACTTCTCATTACTCCAGCCATAGTATCTCCTACCTGTATTGAGAATAGGAGAGAACTTAAAAGTATTGAACGTTTTACTTGTATCATCTTTAAGGGAGAATAACATAAACAAAACTTATTGCTTAATATACATGGTATTTATAATATAATATAAGAAAAGTTATATAATACTAGTTTTTTATAACGTCTTTGTTATGCTGATGTCATTTAGGTTATTACAGAATTCGTATGGGCACCTAGTTTCTTCTTTTGGTATATCCCAATTTTCTAATTGTGTTATATTTCCAAAGGTTTTTGCACCACACCAACTGCTAATTACTTCACCATTCATATCAATATTTAAACTATCAAACCCTAATTCACATTTCATTCCTTGGAATTTGTTTAGCCCTTCATTTATAATTTGGTGACTTTGTACATATTTTGGCGGAGCATCCTCATACATAAACTCTGTACTCCAAAAACGTGGGTGTTCCATATTGTCATTTGGATCGCTATGTTGCTGTCTGTTTGGATTAGGTAATACACCAGGACGTTGCATTATCTTTATCTCTTGTGGAGTATATTCATAGTAAGGAGTTTGCTGACTGTGATTTGCATCTGGACCTAGATATTTGTTGTACATTGTTTTTATAGTAATGTTTACATCATACTGACTTTGTCTAACACCATCTATAAACATATTACGCAAATTATCTGCAACTGTACTTAACTGTTCTACTTGTCCTCCAATACCTGCAATATTTATATCTAATATTAAATTATCTTTTAGTATGCTTACAACGTCATACAAGTGCTGTACGTCCATTGTTAAAGGATGGTATGTTATTACAACACCAGTTAAGTAGTCTTTTGCTTCTTCCCACCAACGTGTTGTTCTACTACCATTTGTGTATATGGTTACACTAGAATTGTAATGTGCAATACGTTTTATAACTTCTTCAAAATCTGGTATAGTAGTTATTTCGCCACCAAGTAATTCCCAATGCATAAATCGGTTTTTTTCTTGATAGTGTTTTGATATCTTATCTACAACTTCTATATAACGTTCTGTTGTAAGCCAAGGCTTAGAGCCGTCATGTAATATACTAGGGCAGTAATCACAACTGAAGTTACAAGTATTACCCATACTCCATTGTATTTGTACTGCTCTATCTGGATCTGTTGTATGTGGACCTTTAACCCATAGTAGTTTTGCCATACTACTATTTATTTGAATATTAGTCTTTAAGTTTTGTTACAATGTCTGCAATAATACGTTCAGTTGCTAATTGGTCATAGTCCATTTTTGCATCTACTGTTTTAAAATCTGCATCATGCCAAAGTTTGCCTTTTGTTGCAACCATTCCCCAAACTGACTTTAGTTCTGTTGGCACAGGATAATCTACATGATAATTAATTGTTTGACCTTTTTCTACGACACCATCCTTACCAGGTTTACAAAATCCATGTGTACAACCCCAAAATTCTACAAACTCGCTATTTGTTTGTTCTGCAAACACTTTACTTTTTTCTGCACTTGTCCAGTTATCATCTGCTCCATGATATAGTGTAATGTCATGGTCTCTGCCTTTATAAAATCTTCTTTCAAAGGGCCATAAATTTCCATATACTAAACTATAAAATGTATCCTCAGGTAATTCTTCTCCCCACCATGCCATTAGATTTGCTATTGTATCAGCACCCCAACTAAATCCAACACATGCTAATTTATCTAAATTAAGATTTCTTGTTAAATATGGATTATCTTTTAAAAATTGATAACCATTAAATGTTTCTAATGCTCTATCTTTTGGAGCCATATATGATTGTTTAGCATCGCTCCAATCAAGTGTTGTAATATTTCTACTTGTAAAACTATCAACTACTAATGATGCTATACCTCTATGACTTAAACTATCTACAAATAATTGAGTATCACTACCAATGCCGCCGCTACCATGACTAATAATACACAAAGGGTGATTTACTTTGTACTTGTCCGGTATAGTAAGTTTACATCCACATTGTATGTCTGTTCCTACTTCATCTGGATTTCCGCCTCTAAAAGATACTGTTAAAAATTCTTTTAAATTTATCATCTTTCCGGGAACACTAAATAAAATTTCTTTTTGGTTGTTTTCCATTATAATTCCTTAAATTTATCAAAATGCATACGCCACACTACTTGTGGCACTTTATAAAATTCTGTTATTCCTTCTGGTTGTGCTATACCCTTTTTCTTCCACCAATGTCTTGCAACATAATCCGTAATAGTATTTGTACTTCTAACATAATTATCTGCATAGGCTTTATTTGCCAATGTAGTTCCAAACGTTGCTTTAAAATTTTTCTGTTGAGTGGCCCAATAACAATTAAAATATAATAAACCGTCAAACTCTGGCATTTCTCCTCTGCCGTATCTTCTAGTTTTTGTCATTGGTATATCTGAATTAGGTATTCTGCATAGCCTAGTCCATATTCTATAGTATCCGTCTTTGTACTCAGGCATATACTGTACACCTGCAACTGCGTATATCTTTTTAGTAGGAATATGTATCATGCAATGGTATTGTATTTCGTCTACCTTCATTGCTTCTGGGGATTCGTTACTAACGTAACCTAAATCTTTTGCTACACTACAGAATTCTTCTAATTGAGGTAGCCATTTGTCGCTGTAAGCAATACAACCTATTTTACCATCAAAAAATGTTCTTAAGATTTCTTTATCGTCGATATCAACCATCTGCCTACATCCATTTCATACCATTTGGTATTGAAGTTTAATCGTCTTGGTCTATAGTGATGATTGTTATGTAGACTTTCGCCCCATGTAAAAAATACCATCCAAGGATTATTTGTACTTCTATTTTTCATTGGTGTAGTTTCATATGTTAGACCCTTGATAGGTGTATGTCCAAACATATTAACTATTCCACTAATTACTACACTTAAAAAACTTGCATTTAAACTTGCAAGTATGTATCTTCCATCAAACCACCAAACTGTGACCAATCCAATTATGGCTAAGTTAAGTAATATTAATGCGTAATAATTTTTATGGCACCACAATGCAAACGGATCTAGTTGCTTTCTAATCTTAAAGATTTCTTTTCTAGCAAACTCGTGATTCTCTTTATGGAATATCCAACCACCTAAAGCATATAAAAATCCTTTGGTGGGTGTATGTACATCTCTGTCTGTATCTGTGTGTGCGTGATGACTTCTATTATGTATTAAACTCCAAGTCACCGGGGAGCCTTGAGCACCTTGACAACCTAAATAGAGTATAAACTTTCTTATCGGTTCCCATGTTTCAAATGTTTTGTGGCTATGTAGTCTATGGAAGCCTACACTTATGCCGTATCCACTATATAGTATTGTAAAAAGTATGGTAGCACATACTAACTGCGTACTACCATTGGCTATACTCCATAGCAAACTACAGAATGCAACTGGTAAAAATAATAAGTAAAAAAACATTATTTTTTCAACCCCTTAATAACCCAACTACTGATATCTATTTCACTCCAGTGCTGACTATTATTTGTTGCATTCCAATACCTGTGATGATTGTTATGTAACATTTCACCCCAAGTTAAAATTGCACCTATTCTGTTATTGACACTATTATCTTTTGTCTCAAAATTTCTATAGCCAAACCAACTGTAATGGCTAAGTGCAGTAACAGTACTTGTATTCATTAATGTTGCCCATATACCAAATACAATTCCGTATAGTGCAACTTGCCAACCAAATATTAACCATGCTAAACCAACTGTTCCATAGTTAATTGCTAAATGATTGTCGTTTAAAAATTGATAGTATTTGTCGCTGACAAATCCTCTTCTAATATACTTTACCAACACACGTCTATCAATGTGTTCATCAAAGTATTTTTGTTCTCTGTGCCAAGTTAAAAATGCATGAAAGAAACCTTTTAATGGACTATGTGGATCACCTTCTTGGTCTGCATTCTTATGATGTCCATTCGTATGAATCATAACCCAAGGAAAAATAGCACCATATCCATTAAACACACTACATGTTGTCATAATACGTTCTTTCCATTTAGGCATTTCAAATGCGGCATGACCCCAATATCTATGTAAGCCAATAGCCATTCCCACACATCCAAATAAGAAGTATGTAATTAGACTTAACCAAAGATAATTCCAATCGCCGTTATATGCCATAATAGGAAGTATTGCCCAACCTACTATTTGTATTGGTAATGTGTATAACCAAAAATTTGCTTTTGCTTTATCTTTAAAAAAGTTTGTTAATGAAGTCAAAACTTGTGTCATGATGTTCTTCTAACATTTCCTTTAATCTTGTGTCGACCTTTACTGTGTATTGTAGACTAGCATACTTTAGTGTTAATGGACCAAAAGGTGCTAATCTTTGTCGAAGTTCACTATCGTATTTATCATGTCCGAAGTGACTTTTTAGCAATTCAATGCCAATTAGTTTCTGAGTTGTAGGTTTTATGTCAAAACCTGCCTGTTTTATTGTTCTTATTTCATATTGATAGTATCTGTGTGGAGCATTATCAACAAAGTCTTGTGTAGGAGACTTTAAAACTTCTCCATAACTTGGAGTAAACATCCAACTTGTATACATGTCTACATAATGTTCTTGGAAGTTCGTATACTCTTTACCAAATACTTCAGCGGCATGTTCTTGTGTTTGATGTGGAACAAACGGCATAAAGCCATTGTTCTTTGTTCGTGTCCAATCGCTTGTACTAACATGCATCATAAATCCAGGATACACAATACAACAATCAGGTAGTATATCAAAAAACTTGCCTGCTATAGTCATTTGAGGTTGTGTTGTAGGAAACATTTCTCCGTATTTTTCTAACTCTGGACCGTTAAATAATTCTTCTACATCTATTTGAAATAGTTCGTATGGTATACTGCGTTGTTCACAATATGCAATACTACATTCGTTTTCACGTTTAGTTAATCCATTACTTAATACTGGTATGGCGGCTACAAACTCTATACCTGCCATTATAAATGCCTGCATGGCAAGTTGCGAATATATGTGTTGTACACTATAATCACACCAAACATATAAATCTTTTTGGAATGTATTTCTTATTTGTTTTGCAGTATTAATTGCTTCGTGCATAGGTGTGCTAGGTTTGGCAATAGGTGCCTGTACAAACATGTCGACATTCTTGCCTCCACCAAATTCGCTAAATGTTACACCTCTCATTCGTATTCCCTATATAGATGTAAATCATTTAAGTTATAAGTTCTGATAAATGGGTCGCCTGGCTCTAATAATTTTACTGGTCTTGCCATAGGCACCCAATATTCTCTCATTGTGAATGGTGGGGCATCATATGGTCTATTGTAATATGTTTCTTTAACATCTTCGTATGTTAATTTGTTATCTGCATCACAACTAATAATATGATATTCAAATATTTGACCATTTATCTCTGCAACAAATCTATGAAACATGTTTGTTTTAAATTTAAAAGTTCCGTACAGCCATCCACTATTAGTATCAAATGTTATTCCTCTTGGCAAGTCTGAACTTGTTTTTATTGACTTATAACTGGGCTGTCCCCATCCAGATGTATTATAGTTTTCTAACTCTATTCCGCCATATTTTATATTAACATCGTCCCCTTGTCTAACGGGTAAGATGTGTTCTCCTGCACAATATCTTAAGTTGGATACAGGATTAAACTCATAGTACTTAGGTTCAGTAGACGGCGTCTGTGCGAGTCTAAGAGGCCAAGGAGCGTTACGGATACTGCTGTCGCTGTAGTAATCTAATGTGTATTCTAGCTCTAATTCTTTATCAAGCATTAGTTCACAGACTGTGTGAACTGCTTTATTACTATTTGGTTCATTAGGTAATGTTACATCATATACATCAATCCAGTTTTGATAATGCCCATTATATTTTCTACCTCCTACTCTAATAACTCCGTCAACGCCTACTGGGCTAATATCTAATACAGGTAAATCTTGATTGCCACCTGCACAAACAACTATATTACCTGCTTTTATTAATTGTTCTATACGATAATCTACTATGTAGTTACGGTCCATTTGCCATGAAAAGCATAATATCTGCGGTGGTAATGCTTCTAAAAGATCCAGTTTTTCTATAAGTGGTGCAAGTGTATTCTCTGCTTGAACCGTTGTGTAAGGTGCTGTAAGACGCTCATAGACGTCAATGTAAGCACAATCTTCATTACTAGACATACTTGCCACAGGGTAATTGTCTGTAAGTTGTATGATTGTGTCGTATTCCGCAATATCACAGTCTATGAGGTATGTATTATGTTTAAAAGATTGTACAATTTCGACAGGTAATGTCGATGTATCGATTGTATCAAGGAATTGAATAATAAGCATAGTTAATTACTTATCTATGCAAGTAATGTACTAGCCGGCAAATACGGTACTGGCACCATTAGCCGTATGTTGGCATGTAGCAGAATCTCCAGCTCTAACGACAGGTTTGCCATTTGCAAATACAGAACTACTTGAACCTACCATTTTAGGTGCATTATGTGGTGCTTTGCCATGTGCGGCAATATTGTCTCCTTTAAGAGATACTCTGGCACCTTCAGCCTTAACTGTGGGTGCTCCAGGTCCGGTTATTACACCTCCTGCTTGATTCTTTGTTACTCTTGTTATTGCTGGCATGCAGTTATTTATGCCAAAATTATGTGACTGCTTTAATAATCTCTACAAAAACTTTTCCGTATTTTGCAAACCAACCTTGTTCTTCAGTTAATGCAATACCGTAATTATTAGCAATCAACATTGCTGTTTCAGTGTCTAAGAATGCACCGCCAACAAGTACAAAACCTGCACTTGATACTAACAAATACATGTGGTCATTATCCCTAAAACTATGTATCATTATAAACAATGTACCAACAAATAATAGCATGTAGGAAGTAAGTTCCATGTGAGGATTAACACCTAATGCCATAGTCATACCAATAAACAAAAATGTACAACCTACAATTTTAAATGTAGCCTGCACAAAATTGTGCATTTGTTTCTTCTGCTTATTGGTCATGTTGTTATGCGGCTTGTTCAATCTCCGCTTTTAGTTGTGAATCTTTTTGGTCGAACCAACCATTGGCAGTCTTATATTGACATTTGTAGTCTGACCTACCTTGCTCCTCTAAAGGAATCCATTGCTCAGCCTTTCCTATGATAGCACTATTCCAGTGAGAGTATTCTTCTCTAGGAGTGTGATGGGTACGACATAACCAACGGTCCATCTTCCAATAAAACTCTATTGGAGTTTCCCATGGTTCGCAAATAGGACCTTTGCCGTCGCCATTTTTACCAAGGTCACGAATCTCCCAATCCAAGATATACTCTTCACTGGCTTCGTTTGAATATTCAATAAGACCAGTAAGAGTTGGAATACCCTTATTAGCAATCTTATTGATTTGTTTAGGAGTAAGATCCGTTACAAAATAAGTACTACCACCCTTAAATTTCCAATAAGACTCATCTATACCATGCCTATAATCTTCATTATGAGCCGCATAGTTTTCCCTATATTGAGTGTGTATTATTAATGTTTGCATAAATTCTCCTACCTAATTATTTAAACTATGTACATAGTATACTAAATTATAGGGTAGGAGTCAACCTTTTTTGCCACTTTTTTTGGTATTTTTGGGTATTTTAGAGCGAAAAGCCCTTGAACGTGTCATTATCGACGTCTTGTTTGGTGCCGCCTATAACATAACTGCTGATTTCAGTCTCTTGTGGTGCTACTTGTACACTACTGCCTGTTATCCATGCTTGGGTCCAAGGTAGAGGATTTGTACCTGTATTGAATGGTGATTCTAGTCCTACTGCTCTCATTCGCTTACCAGCAATAAATTCTACATACTGCTTTAATAGTTCTGCGTTAAGACCAATAATACTGCCGTCTTTAAATAAGTAATCTGCCCAAACTTTTTCTTGCTCAACAGCATCTAAGAACATTTGTGTACATTCTTCTTTTAATTCTTTTGCTATCTTATCATAGTCTTTATCATCGCCAGGTAAAAGTTTTAGCATTTGTTGTGTACTTGCTAAGTGAACGTTTTCGTCTCTGGCAATTAGTTTGATAATTTTAGCATTACCTTCCATTTTCTTAAGTTCTGCAAATGCCCAACTACATGCAAAGGACACATAAAAACGTACACCTTCTAAAATGTTCACACTCATTAAACATTTGTATAATGCTTTCTTGTGTTCATATTCGTCATAACTTTGTAAGCCACGTTCTCTGGCTTGATTTTGTTCTATAAGTTTATCATAGTTTTCGGTGATAGCATCTGAACAATCTGTTATTTCCTTAATGTTAAGCATTTCATCAAAAACTTTGCTGGGGTCAGGATATACGTTTCTAATAATATGTGTATAACTTCTACTGTGAATAGTTTCACTAAATGCCCAAGTTTCAATCCAGGTTTCTAATTCTGGAACACTTACTACAGGCAACAATGCTAAATTAGGGGAACGTCCTTGTACACTATCTAACAGAATTTGTCTTTTCAAATTACTCGTAAAAATGTGTCTCTCAAAGTCTGTTAAGTCCTTAAAGTCTTTTGCATCTTTTAAAATGTCTACTTCTTCTGGTCTCCAAAAGAAACCAAGTTGTTTTTCAGTTAATTTTTCAAACTGTTTGTATTTAACAACATCAAAACGTTGAATGTTTGGGCCACCGTTGGCATCCAAGAACATTTTTGCTTTGGTATGATGTTTTTTATTTTTTGCATTAAATACTGTCATTTATATTTTACAACTGTCGCAATCGTCCTCGTCTAAGAATGCTTCGCTTGATTCTACAAATTCTGGTGTAGATTCTGCGTTCATTTTGTTTATATCAATCTCGCCTTGTCCATCATGTGTGTTATTGTAGTATAACTGTTTGCCACCATATTTATAAAACATAATTAGGTGCTGTAACAACATGCTCATTGGCACTTTTTCATCTTCGTAGTGCTCTGGATTGTAAGATGTATTTACCGAAATACCTTGGTCAATGTATTTTTGTAACACTGACATAATCTTAATATATCCTTCTGGACTCTTCTGATCCCATAGTAGGTCATATTTATTCTTAAGTCTAGGATAACCGGGTACTACTTGTTTTAGTACTCCGTGTTTACTTTGCTTAATACTTACATAACTACGTGGTGGCTCAATACCGTTTGTGCTGTTACTTATCTGTGCTGATGTTTCTGCTGGCATAAGTGCCATTAATGTACTATTTCTAATACCATGTTCTTTTAAATCTGCTCTAAGTGTTTTCCAATCTGCACGTTCTTGATGTTTAACTAATTCGTCTACATCTTTCTTATACGTCATATTAGGTGTAATACCTTGTCCATATTTAGTTTCATTAGATTTAGGACATGCCCCTTTCTCTTTTGCTAATTCATTACTTGCTTTAATTAAGTAGTAACTCCATGCTTCAGTCCAAGTATCAACCATTTCTAAATCTGGTTCTTGGTATGTAGTATTGTTTTTTGCTAACCAATATGCAAAGTTAATAATGCCAACGCCTAGTGGACGTCTATTCATTGTGCTACGTCTTGCCGCTTCAATTGGATACTCTTGATAATCTAATAATTCATCTAATGCTCTTACGGCTAAATCGCAAACATTTTCCATTTGCTCTAAACTTCTAATTGCTCCCCAATTTACAGCACTTAAAGTACACAAACTAATTTCACCATCTGGATCATCAATATTATTTAAAGGCTTTGTTGGTAAGTCAATTTCACAGCATAAGTTACTTTGTTTAATAGGTGCTATGTCTTCTAAAAATGCTCCATGTGTATTTGCATGGTCAACATTCATTAAGTATAATCTACCTGTGTCTTTTCTTTCTTGTACAAAATTACTAAACAGTTCTACTGCCGGAATACTCTTCTTTCTAATACTTGTCATACGTTCTGCTTTTTCGTATAACTCTCTAAATTTATCTTGGTCATTAAAGAATGAATCATAGACTTCTGGTACATCATGCGGAGAGAACAATGTGATATTTTCACCATTCATTAATCGTTCATACATCAATTTATTAAACTGTACACCATAATCCATATGACGTACTCTGTTATCTTCTGTACCTTTATTGTTTTTGAGAACTAACATGTCCTCAATTTCTAAATGCCAAATAGGATAGTATAATGTAGCCGCTCCGCCTCTTACTCCGCCTTGTGAACAACTTTTTACAGCACTTTGGAATAGTTTATAGAAGGGGATAACTCCTGTGTGCGTTGCATCTCCACTCCTAATCTTAGAACCAATTGCCCTAATACTTCCTGCACCAATACCTATACCTGCTTTTTGACTTACATACTTAACAATACTGCTACTTGTAGCATTAATACTATCTAGACTATCACCTGTTTCAATTAAAACACACGAACTAAATTGTCTTTGAGGTGTTCTAACTCCAGCCATAACTGGTGTAGGCAAAGAAATTTTAAAACGTGAGATAGCATCATAGTATCTTTTAACATAACCAAGTCTAGTTTCTGCTGGATATTTACTAAACAATGTAGCCGCAATCATCATATATGCCACTTGTGGTGTTTCAAATATTTCACCACTTGCTCTGTTTTGTACTAGATACTTGCCACGGAATTGTTCCATAGCCGCATAAGTTAAGTACTCATCTCTGCTATGGTCAATAAAACTCTGTAACTCGTTAATCTCATCTTTGGTATACAGTTCTGTAAATTCTGCATCATAAAAACCTGCGTCAATGTTCTTTTGTACAATATCACATAAGCATGGAGGTGTAAATGTTCCATAAACTTGCTTACGCAAATGATAGTTAATAAGTCTACCAGCAACATATTGGTAGTTAGGTGTTTCTTCTGATATTAGGTCTGCGGCACTTTTAATAAGTGTTTCTTGTAATTGCTCTGATTTAATCTTATCGTAAAATTGAATTTGTGAATGTATTTCTACTTGTGATGCACTTACACCTGTGATGTCTTCACAAGCATACATGACGACTTTGTGCAATTTATCAATATTAATATTTTCTAGTTCGCCGTTTCTTTTTTGTACTTGCATGTGTCTAACCTGTATTTGTTGTGTCTAGATATCTTACTCTAGATTAGTATAACATTAAACACCTGCGGTGTCAATAATTAAATTAAAGGAATGTAAAGATTTTTAAAATCTTTAAGTGTAATAGATAATGCGTTTAATTCTTCTAAAGAATTTGTCTGACCTGGG
>Ga0257110_1001095_pt1 | contig 12719 bp, 14 predicted proteins | sample LP_taG_7_FD_190184 | JGI IMG/M metagenome (GOLD analysis project Ga0257110, IMG submission 190184) | Marine microbial communities from Northeast Subartic Pacific Ocean, Canada - LP_J_2015_P26_10m | ecosystem: Environmental > Aquatic > Marine > Oceanic | place: Canada: Northeast Subartic Pacific... | reverse complement strand
GGTGACAATATTGTAGATTGGACGGAAGGCAATCCTTTCGGAGAATATGGTAATCAAGGAGTCTTTTAATGTTAGGAACACATTTTTATCACGAAATTATACGTAAAACAATTGTAGGATTTGGTACTCTATTCAATAATATTGAACTTAGAAGAACTGATAGTTCTGGTAATGTTGTCCAGAGTCAAAAAATTCCACTTTCGTATGGACCAAGAGAAAAGTTTTTAGCTCGGATTGATGCTGAACCACAACTAGACGGTCGTTCAGAAACGCAAATTACGTTACCCAGAATTGCATTTGAAATGAAAGGTATTACGTATGATTCATCTAGGAAGTTAAGTCCAATACAAATTTGTACATCTCCTAAAACTGATACAACTGATGCAGTATATAAACAGTACTCCCCAGTTCCATATAATTTAGATTTTGAATTAAATATTATTAGCAAAAATAATAATGATTCTGTTCAAATTTTAGAACAAATTTTGCCTTTCTTTCAACCTATGTTTAATATCAGTATTAAACTAGTGGAGTTGACAAAAGAAACTAAGGACGTACCAATTATTTTAAATAGTGTGGGTATGCAAGATGATTATGAAGGTGATTTCAGAACAAGAAGATCACTAATTCACACACTTACATTTACTGCTAAAACTTATCTATACGGTCCTGTTGCTACAGCAGATGTTATCAGAACTGTTAATGTTGATATTGGTGCTGCGATCGATGCTGGTGCTAGATATGTAAGATATAGTGCTACACCAAAAGCAACTGAAGATTATAATAATGATGGTACTGCAGTTACTTCTATTAATATTAATAGTAATACATTTACGTTAGTAAATCACGGATATGTAACTGATGATTTTGTGACATTGAAAGTAGGAACTGGTGGTTCTGCACCGGGTGGATTGGTTGCGGGAAACGAATATTATATTATCAAAATTGACAATGATAACTTTAGAGTTTCTGGAACAAAATATAATTCTACCCGTGGATATGCACTAGATATAACTTCTGGTGGTACCGGTACACAAACTTTCTCTGTTGTAAATACATTAGATGATGCTTTTGTAGAACCAGACGACAACTTCGGATTTAATGAAACTTGGACTGATTATTGATATGGCTGACACATTTGGAAATTTAGATAAAACCTTTAACGTAGAATCTGCCATAGAAAAAGCAGAGGAAACTGTTATTGATATTAAAAAAACAAAAACAGATAAAGATGTTAACAATGACTATGAGTATACTAGAGGACAACTTTATAACCTTATAGAGAAGGGTCAAGAAGCTATTAATGGTATTTTAGACGTAGCACAGAATTCGGACCATCCTAGAGCGTATGAGGTAGCAGGCAACCTCATTAAAAACGTTGCTGATATATCCGATAAACTGGTAGATTTACAGAAAAAAATGAAAGACCTTGATGAAGATAAGAAAGGTCCAACAACCGTTACAAACAATGCGATGTTTGTTGGTAGTACTTCAGAACTACAAAAGATGTTAAAACAGATGGGAAATGATAAATAATATGGTAAACCCTCGTTATTGATGATGAAATATTTTAGAGAGTTTAAAGAATTATCTGAATCTAAGCGTGGTTTGTATGCGAACATTCACGCTAAACGAAAGAGAGGAGAAGCACCAGCGAAGTCAGGTAGTAAGGACTACCCCGCTAAGGATGCTTTCCAAAAGGCGGCGAGGACTGCTAAACAAGAAAATGCCCAATACGCAGAAGGGGCAGCATGGACAAAAAAGTCAGGGAAAAACAAGTCCGGCGGCCTCAATGAAAAAGGAAGAAAATCATATGAAAAGGAAAATCCAGGATCTGACCTTAAAGCACCAAGCAAGAAGGTTGGAAATTCCCGTAGGTCATCCTTTTGTGCTAGAATGAAAGGTATGAAGAAAAAACTAACTTCAAAGAAAACTGCATCTGATCCAGATAGCAGAATCAATAAATCACTAAGAGCTTGGAATTGCTGATATGGCTAACACAAACTATGTAAGAAACGACAAAGATAATACTGCTGACGATCCACAACCAACATCAAATGCAGTAACGCACTTTGATAATAATGAGGGATGGACTGAAAGACAGTGGAAAGATTTTAATGGAAACTATCAAGCAAGAAAGTCTGATAATACTACAAGAACCCCTGGAACATATCAAGCAAGAAATTCTGACAATACTACCAGAACCCCCTCAGCATATCAAAGGCGAGATAAAGACAATAATGTTGTGTCTGCATAATCCAATTTAAATTTTTTAAAAAATACCTACTAGGTTAAATAGTTTAGTATAATACATTATACCATTTACCATAGGAACTTTAATGGAAAACGATAAACAAGTATCCGACCTTACACTACAAAGGACGGAATGTGAAAAATGTGGTGCTACCTGGATTAATGGTCAGCACGTTTGGAGAGGAACTGGAAATATTGCCGCTTCAAGTGAGATGGATCTGGCTGGTTTAGTTTGTAACAAGCTTGGTGATGACCAGTGTATTAATCCAATGAAAGGTAAAGACGGTGGTCAAACATGGGAATACCGTGCTGGTTTTATTGACGGAATATATTCAGAGAAGAAAAAACATATGGAAGACTTGCGCGATAAATTTAGTGACCTCTAAATAATAATAGTTGTAGTATGATTTGTGACTGATAGCGTATATCTTGGCAATCCCAATTTAAAAAAAGCAAATACCCCAATAGAGTTTACTCCTGACCAGGTTCAAGAGTTTATTAAATGTAAAGGAGATCCGGTATATTTTGCTAGAAATTATATCAAAATTGTTTCACTAGACGAAGGTCTAGTACCATTTAACTTGTACGATTTCCAAGAGGAAATGGTACGTTGTTTCCATAAGAATAGATTTAACATTGCAAAATTACCCAGGCAGACTGGCAAGTCTACTACTGTTGTTTCTTACTTGCTTCATTATATCATATTTAATGACAATGTAAATATTGGTATTCTTGCTAACAAAGCATCAACTTCAAGAGAACTACTATCTCGTTTACAGTTAGCGTACGAGAATTTGCCGCGATGGATGCAACATGGTATCCTTGCGTGGAACAAGGGTAATGTAGAACTAGAGAACGGATCTAAGATTCTTGCAGCATCAACCTCTAGTTCTGCTGTTCGAGGTATGTCATTTAATATTATTTTCTTGGACGAATTTGCGTTTGTTCCAACTCACATTGCAGAACAATTTTTTAGTTCTGTATATCCTACGATCTCCTCAGGTAAGTCTACTAAGGTTATTATTATTTCTACCCCTAACGGGATGAATATGTTCTACAAACTCTGGCATGACGCTGAGAGGGGTAAAAACGAATATACGACTACAGAAGTACATTGGTCTCAAGTACCCGGTAGAGACGCTGCCTGGAAGGAGCAGACGATTGCTAACACATCACAACGTCAGTTTACGCAAGAATTTGAGTGTGAGTTCTTAGGATCTGTTGATACCTTAATTGCCGCATCTAAATTGAGGATGATGGTATATGAAGATCCATTAGAGCGAAAGAATGGTTTAGATGTGTATGAACTACCTATCCCAGAACATGAATATGTAATGACAGTTGATGTGTCTAGAGGTGTCAGTAATGACTATTCAGCATTTGTAGTAGTAGACATCACAACTATTCCATATAAGGTAGTTGCAAAATATAAAAACAATACTATAAAACCACTGTTGTTCCCCAATATTATACATCCAGTTGCGATGAGTTATAACCATGCTTTTGTTTTATGTGAAGTAAATGACATTGGTGGACAGGTTGCAGACATCATGCAATTTGATCTTGAATATGACAATCTTCTTATGTGTGCGATGAGAGGAAGAGCTGGACAGATTGTTGGTCAAGGGTTCTCTCATAAATCACAGTTAGGTATCAAGATGACTTCTACAGTCAAAAAAACTGGATGTTCCAACTTAAAAGCATTGATTGAAGATGATAAATTATTGATTAGTGATTATGAAATTATTGCTGAGATGACAACTTTTATTCAGAAAAAGCAATCATTTGAAGCAGAAGAAGGATGTAATGATGACCTTGCTATGTGCTTGGTTATTTTTGCATGGCTATCTGTACAAGAATATTTCAGAGAACTTACTTCCGATGACGTTAGAAAAAGAATTTTTGAAGATCAAAGAGAATCTATTGAAGAAGATATGGCACCATTTGGTTTTATATTAAACGGCAGTGAAGAAGATAGTTTTACAGATGAACAGGGTGACACTTGGAATAGAGCAAGTGAGTATGGAGATATGTCCTATATGTGGGAGTACAAGTAATGGATTTAGATGAAGAAATTTCTCTAGAACATTTATTATTTCAACAAAGAAGATGTAGAACTTGTGGTAAAGTAAAAGACCTCATGGATGGGTTTTATCTTATACGAAAAGATAGAGGTGATATACCATCATCGTATTCTTATGAGTGTAAGGAGTGTACAAAGAAAAGGATAATTAAAAATAGAAAACTGGACATTGGAAACTGGAACTATCCGGACTGGTGATAGGTTCATGTATTGTTTCCCCACCAAAGAATCAATATAAATAAATAGTTTTGAGAAAAAAATCTCATAGAGGTATAGAAATGACATTAGCTTCACCTGGAGTACTTATTAAAGAAGTGGATTTTACAGCTACCGTTCAAGTAGCTGATCAGAATATTGGTGTTGTTGCTATCGACGCAGAACGTGGTCCTACCGATCAGGTAACTTACGTTTCGAGTGAAAGACAACTCGTAGAAACATTTGGCAACCCCAATAATAATAACTACGAATCATGGTTTGCAGCTGCAACCCTAATTCAATATGGTGCTGTCGTTGCAGTAATTAGACCAACTGGCGCTACAGATCTTGGACTTAGAAATTCCAATATTAAACAGGGTGGATCCCCATCTTCAGCAACAAGTCTAGTAATTAAAAACAAAGATGACTTTGAGTCATCAGTAACCAAGGATTATACTTGGGCATCAAGAACTGCAGGATCATTTAACAACGCTGTATCGGTTGTTGTAGTCGATCATGGTGCAGACCAAAGAGTTACAGTAAGCGAAGGTGCCGGACAAGTACTTGCTTTCGACGGAACATCAAACGGTGGTGCAACTGCATCAAGAACCGCTGGTACATATGCGATAGACGCTACTGGTGGTGGTGGAACGGGTGCTAAATTCTCGGTCGTAATTGCTGCAAACGGTGCTGCTACAATCACACTATCAAGTGGTGGTTCTGGATATGCGGATGACGATGTATTAACTCTACCTAGAACAGGTAACTACGTTGGTGCTACAGACATCACTGTTGTTGCAAATGGTGTTGGTTCTGCACTCCCAGTTGCTGGAACATATGTAAAATGGACCGGTGGTGAGGGTAATGTCTTCAAGGTAGTTGGTACTAATCAACTAGAGATTACTCTATGGAACGGTATTAAGAGACTTACCGGAAACGAAGTTCTTAAAGATGCAAGTGATGCAACCCTTAAGACTATAACTGCAATTGCAAGTAACGATGTTTATGGTGAACTAGAGTTTGCTACAAACAGAAAGTGGTCTTCAATTGCACCACAACCTGGAACTTCTGCTTCAGCAGCTGTTGTAGGTGGTAAGTTTGACGAAATGCACATTGCAGTGTTGGATGTTGGTGGTTCGGTATCTGGAGTTCCTGGTACTGTTCTAGAAACACTCGCTTTTTCTTCTAAAGCATCAAATGCTAAGAGTGCAGAAGGATCTGCTACTTACTATAAGACAGTAGTTGCAGATGGATCAGAATATATCTATCCTGGTGATACAAACCCAATTGGTGATGCTGGTGCTAACCAACTAACACTCTTGGGAACTTCTGCTGGTACTAACGTTAACGTTGGTGCCGTACAAGGAAGTACATTCAAACTATTCTCATTCTCAGGTGGTTCTGTTGGTACTTTAAATCTTGCGGCTGGTGCAGATTACACCTATACAGGTAGTGGTGCTGCAGCAGTTAAGTCGGGTCTAGTTTCTGGTTATGATCTAGTTGAAGATCCAGAACTATTTGGTGACATCGACTTCCTAGTCCCTGGTCACATGAGTGCAACAATGATTGCAAGACTAATTGCAATTGCTGAAGGTAGAAGAGATTGTGTTGTAGTTGCTTCACCAGAAAGATCTGATGTAGTCAACTCCAGTTCATCTGCAGTTAAGACCGATAATGTAATCGGATTCTTTAGAACTCTACCAAGTTCTTCTTATGCGATGTTTGACTCTGGTTACAAGTATATCTACGATAAGTACAATGATGTTTATCGTTATGTACCATGTGCTGCTGATGTTGCTGGTCTTTGTATTTCTACAACCAATAATTCAGAAACTTGGTTCTCTCCTGCTGGTTACAACAGAGGACAAATACGTAATGCAACAAAACTTGCATACAGTCCAAAACAGTCGGAAAGAGACAGACTTTACACTGATAGAATCAACCCAGTCGTTGCATTCCCCGGTCAAGGTATTGTATTGTTCGGCGACAAAACCGCTCTTGCATCTCCTTCCGCATTTGACAGAATCAACGTTCGTCGCCTCTTTATTGAACTTGAGAAGAATATTGCAAACTTCTCCAAGTATCAACTATTTGAGATCAATGACGAACTTACAAGATCTGGATTCAGGTCTGCTATCGAACCTTATCTAAGAGGTGTACAAGGTAGAAGAGGTATCTATGATTTCCTAGTTGTTTGTGACACATCAAACAACTCTCCAGATGTTATTGACAGAAATGAGTTAGTTGCTGAAATTTTCATCAAACCAGCTCGTACAATTAACTATATTACTATCACGTTTGTGGCCACTAGAACTGGTGTTTCGTTCAACGAACTTACAAACTAATTCGTACTCTTTCGATAAATTACACTAGGAGATAAAGAAAAATGGCAAGAGGTATTTCGGAGTTTAAGACTAAACTCATCAATGGCGGCGCAAGACCCAATCTGTTCTTGGTTCGTCTAAACTTCCCAACAACGCTAAATACAGTTGCTGACATTGAGTCAGTAGATTCATCAAACGTTATTACAGAAAGAGCAGAGTTCCTAGTGAAAACTGCTCAACTACCTGCATCGACAATTGGAACAATCGATGTTCCTTTCAGAGGTAGAATGCTTAAGGTTGCTGGAGACAGAACATTTGAACCATGGTCTGTTACCGTTGTAAATGACGGTCAATTCGGTATCCGTAAAGCATTTGAAACCTGGTCGAGAGGTATTAATGCATTAACTGAAAATGTATCACAACTCGGTTACGGTGATGATAATCCCGGTTACTGTGTTGACCTTGAGGTTTTCCAATTAGGTAGAGATCAACAGAAACCAAATAAGACCCCTCAGTCAATGACTGCTCAGGGGCGTGATGGAATGGAAGTTATTCGCGGATATAAATTCTACGATGCATGGCCTTCTTCACTATCTGCAATCGATCTCTCTTATGAGTCGAATGATCAGATTGAAGAATTCACCGTAGAATTCCAGTATAACTACTATGAAGTCTCTAAACCAAGCCTTGATACTGGGGTTTGATAAATAATAGAGAAAGATTAGATTTTATACTATGACTCAGTTATTTGGGTTCTCAATTGAGGAGCGTAAGAAGAAAGAAAAACTTTTTTCGCCCGCTCCTCCAAATAATGATGAAGGCACCTCCACAGTTGCGGCTGGTGCCTATTTTGGTCAATATGTAGATATTGATGGAATTCCTAAAACTAATAATGATTTTGATTTAATTAAAAAATATAGAGAGATAGCACTACACCCAGAATGTGATAACGCTATTGATGACATTATTAATGAATCTATTAGTAGCGATTTAGATTTTGCTCCTGTAAATATTGAGTTGTCCAACTTAGAAGTTGGTGATAAAATAAAAAAACAGGTCAGAGAAGAATTTAGATTAATTCTTAAGTTATTGGATTTTGATAAAAAATGTCATAATATTTTTAGACGTTGGTATATCGACGGTAGAATGCACTACCACAAAATGATTGACTTTGAAAATCCTAAAGAAGGAATCAAAGAATTAAGATATATCGATGCTCTCAAAATTAAAAAAGTAAGAGAAGTTGTAAAGAAAAAAGAAACTCTTGCAGACGTAGAAAGAGGACCTGCAGGAGAAAAATTTGACTATGGTGAGGTACTTGAATACTATATGTACTTCCCACATGGATATAAATCATCTCAAGCAAAAGGGTTAAAGATTGCAGACGATGCGATATGTGCTGTAAGTTCTGGTTTGATGGATCACAACAGAAATAGTGTTTTATCATTCCTACACAAAGCAATTAAGTCTGTCAATCAACTCCGTATGATTGAAGATTCTCTGGTTATCTATAGAATGTCTCGCGCTCCAGAACGTAGAATTTTCTATATTGATGTTGGTAATCTTCCTAAGATGAAGGCGGAACAATACCTCAAAGAGGTTATGAACCGTTATCGTAACAAATTAGTATATGATTCAGCTACGGGTGAAGTTCGTGATGATCGTAAGCATATGAGTATGCTTGAAGATTTCTGGTTGCCACGTCGCGAAGGCGGTAGAGGTACTGAGATCACAACTCTACCAGGTGGACAAAATCTTGGAGAACTAGAAGATGTCAAGTATTTTCAGAAGAAACTTTATAAGTCTTTGAATATTCCTCTATCAAGATTGGAACAAGAATCATCATTTACAATCGGAAGATCAAATGAGATTACTCGTGACGAACTTAAATTTGCTAAATTTGTTGGTCGTCTTCGTAAAAAATTCTCCGAACTATTCCACGATCTTTTAAAGACACAACTTGTTCTTAAGGGTATCATGACCCTAGACGACTGGGAAGAATTGAAAGAAAATATTCAATATGATTATATTTTTGATAATCATTTTACAGAACTAAAAGATAACGAACTTCTAACTGAAAGATTAAACACTGTCGGTTTGATAGAACCATATCTTGGAAAATATTTTTCTGCTGAGTATGTTCGTAAACAAGTTCTTCACTTTACAGATGAAGAAATTGAAGAGCTAGATATTCAAATAGAGAAAGAAAAATCACTGGGAATTATTCAAGATCCTATGGCGATGATGGGTGATGAGATGGGTGGACAACTTCCTCCAGCAGAAGGTGGTGCGGAAAATGGTGGCGGCGGAGGTGACTTAGATAGTGCTTTTGCTGCTGCAATTTCATCTTCCGATTATAATAAAGGAAACATTTGATAAATAACAGAGTAGGTTGAGTATTATTATGACTACTGTATCAAAAGAAATTGTTGATTCGATTCTAAGCAAAGATAATTTTTTTGCAAATGAAAAAATTTATGATGCTCTGTACGGAAAAAGTTCTGAACAATTGCAGACTCGCAAAGTAGAAATTGCGAAACACTTCTTTGATCCTGATCAACATCAGGATAATGAATCTAGTCCCGAGAGTGAAACTCCTGAGGCGTCTGTTAATAGTGAAGAACCTGAAAAACAAGAAACCGAGGAAACACCAGAACAATGAAACTTATCTCCGAAGAAATTATAGACGTTCAATTTATTACCGAAGACTCTAGCGGTAAAAAAAGTCACTTCATTGAAGGAGTATTTCTTCAATCTGACATTAGAAATCGTAATGGTAGGATGTATCCATTTGATACTCTTGACCGTGAGGTTTCTAAATATAATGAAAACTACATTCAGCGAGGTAGGGCCTTGGGTGAACTCGGTCACCCTGATGGTCCAACCATTAACTTAGATCGAGTATCACATAAAATCGTATCATTACGAGCCGAAGGAAAAAACTTCATCGGTAAAGCAAAACTTCTAGAAACCCCTATGGGTAAAATCGCGAAGAATTTGTTAGATGAAGGAGTAAAACTAGGTGTATCTTCTAGAGGACTTGGATCTATTGAAAAGAGAGGTGATACTAATATCGTTAAAGATGATTTTATGCTCTCTACTGCTGCAGATATTGTAGCAGATCCTTCCGCACCTGATGCTTTTGTTGAGGGTATTATGGAAGGAGCAGAGTGGGTTTGGGATAATGGAATCTGGCATCAGTCAGACCTCGAAAGGGCCAAACACCATATCGAGTCTTCTTCAATGAACGACTTGACAGAAAGAAAGTTAAAAATGTTTGAAAGCTTTCTCTGTAACTTAAAAATTTCATAAATATTATTAGAAAATACCATTTTCTTCGAGGAGAAACCATGTCCGATAAAAACATTGAATTAGAAGAATCTTCGGTAACTGCTAACGCAAAAGCCGGCGATCCTATGCCAAAGATTGATAACACTGTACCAGGTCAGACTGGTTCTGCTGAAGATCTTGGTGGTCCATTAACTAAGCCTTCACCAGGTACTGAAGAAAGTCCAGGTAAGAAAGTTTCTGCGAAAGCATCGAAAGTTTCTAACGTGGTTAATAAAACTGGTGGTACACCAGATCCAATGCCAACCCTTCAAGGTTCCGCACCTGGACAATCTGGTGTTAAAGAAGAGACCGAAGAAGTAGAAGAAATTTCAATCGATGTCACCCAAGATGTCGAAGCACTTCTACAAGGAGAAGAATTCTCCGACGAGTTTAAATTTAAAGCAGCAACCATTTTTGAAGCCGCTGTTAAAGCGAAGGTTGTTGAAGAAGTAGAAAAAATTCAAAAGACTTTTGAAGAAAAGCTTCAGCAAGAAGTTGCTGAAGTTAAGGAGTCAGTAGAAACTAGAGTTGAATCACATCTTGACTACGTTGCAGAACAATGGGTCAAGGAAAATCAACTTGCGGTTGACACTGGTCTCCGCAGTGAATTGAGTGAAGAGTTTATCCTTGGTCTCAAGGGACTCTTCGAACAACATTATGTCGATATCCCTGAAGATAAGTATGATGTTCTCGGAGAAATGTCCGAGAAATTAGATGAAATGGAAGAGAAACTCAACGAGCAAATCGAAACAAACGTTAGTCTTAATGCGACTCTCGGAACTTATATTAGAAATGGAGCAATTGCAGAAATTTCCGAAGGTCTTGCTGAGACACAAAGAGAAAAGCTTGCCTCTCTCGCAGAAGGTGTTGAGTTCGTTAGTGAAGAATCTTATCGTGAAAAGATCGTAACGATCAAGGAAAACTATTTTCCTAGAACACAAGCTTCATCGTCTGAAGATCTTGTAACAGAAGCTCAAGTGATCTCTGAAGAAGGTCCTATGGCTGCGTATGCTGCCGCGCTTTCCAAATGGTCTACTTGAATTTTCTATAAATAATTCAGATTCCTAACATAACAAACAACTAGGAGAAAATCCCAAATGTATAATTCAGAAAACCTTCAAGAGAAGTGGGCTCCCGTACTCGAGCACTCTGGTCTTGATAACATCCAAGACAGTCATAGACGCGCAGTTACTGCTGTTCTTCTAGAGAACCAAGAACGTTTCATGCGTGAAGAGCGTGGAATGCTTAATGAGACTCCAACCAACTCAGCTGGTACTGGTGGTTTCTCAAGTTCAGGTGGTAACCCACCTGTTGCTGGTTTCGATCCTGTTCTAATCAGCTTGATCCGCCGTTCAATGCCTAAGTTGATGGCATATGACATCTGTGGTGTCCAACCAATGTCTGGTCCAACTGGACTCATCTTCGCAATGCGTTCACAACGTGGTACTGACCGCGATGGTAATGGTGCGACTCCAAACGTATTCACCAACGAAGCATTCTACAACGAGACTCCTTCTGGATTCTCTGCTGATGACGGTGCATATTCTGCCGCAACTGGTGAGGATGCAACCAACCCTTCAGTTCTTAACGCTTCATCACCTGGTAACTATGCCGCTGTCGGTGGTATGAACACCGCGACTCAGGAAGCACTTGGATCTTCTGCAGGAACCGCTTTCCGCGAGATGTCATTCTCGATCGAGAAAGTTGCTGTTGAAGCAAAAGGTCGCGCTCTGAAAGCTGAGTATTCACTAGAACTCGCTCAAGACCTTAAGGCGATCCATGGTCTTGACGCTGAAGCAGAACTTGCTAACATTCTTTCTGCTGAAGTTCTTGCTGAAATCAACCGTGAAGTTGTACGTACAATCTACGTAACTGCAAAACCAGGTGCTCAGAACAACGTTGCTAACGCAGGTTCATTCGACCTAGACGTTGACTCCAACGGTCGTTGGATGGCAGAGAAGTTCAAAGGACTTATCTACCAGATTGAAAGAGATGCTAACGCAATTGGTCAAGAGACTCGTCGCGGGAAGGGTAACTTCATCGTCTGTTCTGCAGACGTTGCAAGTGCTCTAGGTATGGCAGGCGTTCTTGATTACGCACCTGCTCTAGGTGGTAACAACGGTTTGGCAGGTGTTGATGACACCGAGTCAACTCTAGTTGGTACACTTAACGGTCGTATCAAGGTCTATGTTGATCCTTACTCTGCTAACATTGCAGATGATCACTTCTACGTTATGGGTTATAAGGGTACTTCTGCATATGATGCAGGACTCTTCTACTGTCCATACGTTCCTCTCCAGATGGTCCGTTCCATCGGTCAGGACACCTTCCAACCAAAGATTGGTTTCAAGACTCGCTACGGCATGGTCGCGAACCCATTCTCCCGTGGAACCACTCAGTCAAGCGCTGCATTGACTGCAAACGCAAACGTCTACTACAGACGTACTCGCGTTCTCAACCTTATGTGATTCGTTTTTCACATTCTTTCGGAGGGTCCCAAAGGGGCCCTCTTTTTTTATAAATAGTTTCAAAAC
>Ga0257110_1001094_pt1 | contig 12725 bp, 11 predicted proteins | sample LP_taG_7_FD_190184 | JGI IMG/M metagenome (GOLD analysis project Ga0257110, IMG submission 190184) | Marine microbial communities from Northeast Subartic Pacific Ocean, Canada - LP_J_2015_P26_10m | ecosystem: Environmental > Aquatic > Marine > Oceanic | place: Canada: Northeast Subartic Pacific... | reverse complement strand
CGTGCAGCCGATGAGCTTGGCGAGCGACTCGGAGAAGGACGGCCAGTCCACGAGGGACGTCAGGTGCGGCGTCGCGAAGTAGAACGCCGTCTCCGCGTCCGCCTCCTCCTTCGTGCGCTTCGCGACGTCGTCGGGCAGGGCCTTGTCGCCGCTCAGGAGCATGGCGTGGTAGCGCGCGAGGAGCTCGGCGCACTGGGGGATGCCGCCCTGGTGGGGCCGCGCCCAGCCGATGAAGGCGAGGTCCTCGCCCGTCGACGGCGGGAAGCAGTGCTTGTACCACGTCCGCGGGCAGGGGCAGACGCCCTCGGCCTCGAGCCAGGGGAAGCCCGTCTTGTAGCCCGTGCAGCAGACGACGACGTCGAGGCCGGTCAACGTCTTGGAGATCGCGGGCAGGTGCTCCGCGTCGTTGACGAGCGTCGTCTCGGGGAACGTCACCGAGTCCGCGCCGAAGACGGCCGTCTTCGAGACGACCATGTCGAGCTGGCCCTTGCCGACCATGCCCGCGAAGCGCGAGTTCTTCGTGACCCAGCCGATCTGGTCGCCCTGCCAGAAGGCCTTGGACTTGTTCGGGTCGTCGGCGGGCAGCGACCGGTAGTAGTGGTGGCCCCAGATGCCCGTCATGATCATCGCGGGGTTCGTGTGGCTCTTGTCCGTCCAGAGGCCCGTGCGCAGGATGCCGTAGAACCAGAGGGGGACCATGTTGGCGATGCGCGACGTCGTCACGGCCTCGAGCATGTCGAGCGCCTTCGCCTTGCTCCAGAGCGACTCCGTCTTCATCGCCTCGAACTCGTCGTGGTGCCGGTCGTTGACGGCCCAGTTCACGAAGCGCGGCGCGATCATGAAGGGCCGCCGGCTCCAGCAGGTCACGTGCTTCGCCGTCGTCGACAGCTCCGACGAGATGTCCGCCGCGGACTCGCCGGTCCCGATGACGAGGCACGTCTTGCCCGCGAAGTCGCTCGCGTTCTGGAACTCGGACGAGTGGAGCTTCTCGCCCTCGAAGCCCTCGGCGACGCCCTTGATGCACTTGGGCGTCGCGTTCGACCCCGTGGACACGACGAGCGCGTCGGCGTCGAAGGCGACGACGGAGCCGTCGTCGCGCGTCGCCTCGACGCGCCACTTCTTCGCCGTGCCCTTGCCGTACGACGCTTTGGTGACCGCGTGGCCGAACTTGATGCAGTCGCCGAGGCCGAAGGCGGCGCTGTAGCGGTGCAGGTACTGCGCGTACTCCTCCTTGCGCGAGTACTTGACGTAGGCCTCCTCGCAGGGGAAGTCGCTGTAGGCCATGAAGACGTTGCTCACCGTGAGGAAGAGGTCGTCGTAGGAGCTCTCGCGGAGCGTGCTGAAGACGCCGCCGATGACCTGCGACTTCTCGAGGCACACGACGTCGTGGCCCGCCTCGCGCAGCTCCTTGGCGGCCACGAGGCCGCAGGGGCCCGCGCCGATGACGACGCAGCTCTGCTTCATCTCGGCGAGCGTGGCGGTGCGGACCGTTGGCGGGTCCGGCGCGGAGGCTCGGGTCGTCGGGTCGGCGGCGACGAGCTGACACGGAGGTCCCGAGGCTTTTTCGACGTCGTCGCGTAAGCCACGTTTCTGTGGCGAACCCCGCGGATGATGACGGGGAAATGTGTCGAGATTGAAGAGCGAAAAACTCGCAGCCACAGCTGCCGCTCGACGCCACACGAGTGTGCTCGAAACGATGACCAGCGCGCGACCCGCGCCCGCAGCGACACGCGCGTCGCCGGACGAAGCGTCACCTCTCCCACGCGCAGGCGGCGTCGGCATCGCGGCATGCGTGCTCATGGGTGCGTCGGCCGGCGAGCGATGGAGTCGCCGCGCTCGAGCTTCGTCCCCCGCGCAGCCGAATGGGCGATGATGCACATCATGGCCGGCCTTCTGACCATCGGCGACGGCCTGAGCGGGAATATCGCCGAGTACTACAAGAAGGTCGCGGGGAAGCTGGGCATGAGCCCGAAGATCAAGGTCTTCGACGACGTCCAGGCGCAGGGCGGCTGCAACGACGACAACGGCAAGGGCTACCCGTACCTGATGAACCGCGTCTTCATCCAGCACTCGCTGAACCTCTTCTTCGTCGGTGCGTCGCGTCGCGCGCGCGCGCCGTCGTAGCGCCGCCTCGCAGGCGTCGAGGCCTGGGTCGCCGTGGCCTGCATCGCCGTGGAGTCGCGCTGCGTCCTCCTCGCCTGCATGCCGCCGTTCCTCTTCGACGTGGGCTACTGGGTCGCGATGGACATCCCCGACATCGGCGGCCCGCCCGGCGCGGTCCAGACCTACATCGTCTCCACCGCCGTGATCAGGGCAGCAAAAGAGAGCGAAATTCCCAACTTCAAAGGCTCCTATCTCGGCCGTTTTCCGCTCGTTTCGGCTGATCTTTGGACGAACGATCGTCTCTCGGAACGGTCTCGAAGCGTGGATGCTTTTTCCGGAACGCACGCGCGCGGAACACTCACGTTGAAGCGACGTTGAATCACCCTTTTGCTGCCCAGGCCGTGATCCTCGCGACCGTCGCCCTCAAGGACGAGTACCCGAACATCAACGACGGCGAGTACTTCCTCGGCCTCGCGCTCCCGGTCCTCTTCATGCTCGTCGCGGCCGCCCGCCTCGTCGCCGGCGCCGCGGGCATCATGCCCTCCGTCTGCGACAAGGTCGGCTCCGCGGCGCCGCTCTCGACCTCGTAGGCGGGCGCGGCCCGCTCCCCCCCCCCGGCCGTTTCCCACTCGTCTCGACTGATTTTTGGACGAGCGATCAGCTCTCGGAGCGGTATCGAAGTGGAGAGCGTGCGCGCGGAGTTCCCACGTAGAAGCGACGTTGAATCGCCCCCGGGCCCGGCGGCTTTTGCCGCTCGGGGCCGAAGATCGTTGAAGACTTCATTGAAGCGCGCCTGACGGACTTGAAGTCCTTGACGATGTCGTTGATCGCGAGCTGGTCGCCGAGCGACGACGCGGCGACGCGGACGGGCACGTAGTCCGCCTGCCACTCGTCGGCGCCGAAGATGGCGGAGTGCGCGAGCGCGGCGACGAACATCTCGACGCAGACGAGGAAGTTCTGGAAGGCCCTGGCCAGGCCCGCGTCCGCGAGCGGGCCGAGCTTGAAGCGGAGCGCGAGCGTGATGAGCACGCCCTGGAACCACGTCATGAAGACGACGCCCTTGATGGACAGGAACTTGGGCCAGGGCCGGTGGGCCTCGAGGCGCGGCGACGCGTGGGTCGCGTGGAAGAACTTGAGGAGCGCGGTGAGCGCGACGGACACGGACACGTTGAGCAGGATCGTGATCCAGAGCTCGGGCTTCCGCCAGTCGACGAGCTCGCCGCCGCCGAGCGCCGTGTAGCTGAAGGCGTAGTCGAGCACGCTCAACGCGGGCTTGACGACGACGAACTGGAGCGTGCCGAGCTTGCAGTCCCGCAGGAACCGCTGCCGGCTCACGCGCGCCGCGCCGAAGACCGCGAACGGCGCGCGCGGCGCCGCGGGCAGCTCCTCGAGCGCCCGCTCCTCGCCGCCGCCGCCGCCCAGAATCGCCACGAGCAGCGCGAAGAACATGTGCACCGTGTAGGCCTCGTAGATCGACGACACGAGCAGGAACTCGCCCGCGGCGCCCGGCCAGACGATCGCGAACCACGAACAGAGCGCGTAGATGGGCACCATCCATAAAATCGCCAGCACCTTGCGCTGGGCCTCGGGCCGGTTCAGCTTCGTCGCGTGGGCGTAGACGTGGCGCAGCGTGAGGACGACGGCGAGCAGCGCGAAGAAGCCCGCGATCCACGCGCGGAGCAGCGCCGACTGCTTCTCGAAGCGGCCGTCGGTCCGCTCCTCGTAGCCCGCCACGGACCCCTCGAGCGCGTCGACGCGCGCGTAGGACTCGGCGATGCGCGCCTCGAGGGCCGCCGCCGCGGCGTCGATGGACGCGAGCGCGGCCGCGAGCGAGTCCGCGTACGCGCGCTCCTCCGCCGCGAGCGCGGCGAGCGCGCCTGCGCGGAACCCGCATCTTCGACCCGACGTCCATGCGCGCGTCATCGAACGGATCGGACCAGAGGGCGCTCCGTCGAGAACTCGACGAGAGCGCGCGACTCGTCCAAACATGAGCCGAATCGTCGACGCGACCGAGCTCGAGCGTTCTCGAGTTCGGTCGGGACCCCCCGAACCAGCGGGTGGTGTCCACGCGGCGGCGCGCGGTTCGTCGTCGCGTTGACCCGCGCGGCCGCGCCCGCCGCGAGGCCGTCGGCCTCGGCCCGGGCGACGGCGGCGGCCGCGAGGAGCGCCGCGGAAGCGTTCTCCGACGCGCCGAGGCTCAGGTCCGCGGCGGCGACGGCCGCGTCGACGCGCGCCGCGGCCGCCGCGCCCGCGGCCGCGACGGTGCCGACCGCGTCGGCGCCCGCGGCGCCGAGGGCGGCGCCGAGCCGCGCGGCCGTCGCGTTCGCCGACGCCGCCAGGCCGGCCTCGGCGGCGCCGACGGCGCGATCCGCGGCGTCGAGCGCCGCGGCGGCCGCCGCGTCGTGCGCGGCGAGCGACGCCGCGACGGCGCCGCGGACGCGGCCCTCGGACGCGTTGAGCGACGCGGCGACGGCGGCCTCGCTCGCCGCGGCCGTCGCGTCGACGGCCGCGACGGCGCCGCGCACCTCCCGCCGCAGCGCCTCGTTCGTGACGACGAGCTCCTTCTCCGCGACGTAGGCGCCGAAGGCCCCGGCCGTCGCCGCCGCCGAGGCCCGCGTCGCGTTCACGGCGGCCCAGAGCTGCGCCTCCGCCGCCGCGGCGCGCGCGTCGGCCGCGGCGGCCGCGGCCGACGCGCGCCCGGCGGCCGCGGCGCGCGCGTCGGCCGCGGCCGCGTCGGCCGCGGCGCCGGCCGCGACCGCGGCCGCGAGCGCGTCGACGGTCGCCTCGAGGTCCCCGACGCGCCGCGCCGACGACCGCGCGGCCGCCGCGCCGGCGTAGCCGAGGCCCGCGACGGCGAGCAGCACGGCGACGACGGCCGCCGCGGCGCCGCAGCAGGCGCCGCGCGACCGCCGTTTCTCCTGCGGCGCGCGGCTGCTGCGGAGCAGGCCGTTCTGCCCATTCGTGTCGCTGTCGGAGTCCGAACTCATGGGGAGCTGCGCATCGTGCTTTGTTTGTTCGACATCCACGATCAGCCCCAAGCCGAGCCTGCCGTCACCTTCGGCGAGCGTCCGGTGCTGTGTGGCTGGCTCAGTGGCGAGGCGAAGCGAGCCAAACTTCACCATGGGACTGCTCCACAACCGCTCGCCGGGGTCGAGTCGCGCCCGGACGACACGGCTTCGGAGGAGGCCTCGCGATCATCTTACGTCGTCGCCCCGCCGCGGCGGCGCGAGGTTCCGATCGGCGAAGGCGCCCGCGAGGAGCGCGACCTGGCCGAGGCCGAAGGCGTCCGGTGACCGTTCGAAGCAGACGGCGAGCGCGGCGAAGAGGCGCCGGTCCGCGTCGCCGTGGTCGACGTCGGCGACCGGTCGGCCCGCGGCCCGCGCGCGGCGCTCGCCGTCGCGCGAAAAGCCCGCCGCGAGCGCGGCGACGTGCGCGGGGTCGGCGAGCGCGAAGCCGCGGACGCGCGCGACGGCCTCGTCGGCGACGGCGGCGAAGAGGGCCGGCGCCGCCGCGCCGGCCGTGCCGAAGGCCCAGGCCACCTTGGCGAGGTCGCCGTCGGCCATGGCGCCGACGCGCGGCGCGGCCTCGCGCGCGAGGAGCGCGAAGAGCTCCGGCGCGCGCGCGGCGGCGCCGTCCGCCGCGAAGGCGGCGGCGACGTCGGCGAGGGCCGGCGCCGCGAGGGCGTGCGCCGCGCGCGCGGCGAGCACGGCCGCGGCGAGGAAGACGCCGTCGCCCGCGGCGAGGAAGCCGCGGCCGCGCTCGCCGCGCGCGCGGCCGAGGACGCCGACGAGGCGCGCGAGGACGGCGGGCTCGAGGGCGTCGCCGGCGAGCGCCGCGGCCCGCAGCTTGTCGCGCGACGCCGCCGCGAGCGCCGCGTAGACCTGTGTGGAAATCAACCACTGGTTTGGGGGGTCCCCACAAAACTTCACAACTCTTTATCTCAATCAAATCGAAGTCGATTCGGCTGATTTTTGGACGGATTCGATTGCTCTCGTCGAGTTCTCGAAACACAGCGAAAGAGCCTGGTCCAAATCCTTCGATTACGCTCACATTGAAGTCGGGTTGAAGGTTTGGCATCCACACAGGCGTAGACGGGCGACGCGCCGTCGAGGCCCCACGTCGAGAGCGCGCCCGCGGCCGCCGCGAGCTCCGCGAGCGACAGGCGCCCCGCGCGCCGCGCGGCCGCGTCCGCCGCGAGGGTCACGACGCGCGCCTCGCCGGCGCGGCACGCGCCGCGGCGCGCGCCGAGGCGCACGAGGCTCCGGAGGAGCGAGACGACGGCCGCGCCCGACGCGGGCGCCGCGGGCGCCGCGGGCGGCGCCGCGGCATCCGTGACGCCCGCCTCGGCCTCGAGGCGCGCGCCGACGTCGGCGACGAGCCCGAGGAAGCCGCGGTCGCCGCGGAGCGCCGCGCGCCGGCCGCCGGCCCAGGTCGCCGACGCGACCGCGACGACGCGGACCGCGGCCGCGAGGCGGTCGGTCCCACCGGCCTCGCCCCGCGCGAGGAGCGCCGCGTGGAGGTCCAGGACCGCCGCGGGGTCCGCGCAGGCCTCGTAGGTCGCCGGGAGCATCGGGCCGGACGTCGGTGACGCCGTCGATCTGTTGATCCGCCTTGTACGAGTTCCGGTCGACGACGAGCGCCCGCTTGTGCGCGCCTCGCCTCCGCGGTTGCGAACGGCGAGTCCTTGGACCCGGGCAAGAATTTTCACGTCGAGCGCGGCGCCGCCGATCTTTAGAACATCCTTGCGCAGATCTGCCCACTTTCGACCTCGTGGCGAGTCGTGTGACTCCTTCACACCCGTGTGTGAAAATCACGAGCCTGCTTCATCGACCTTGAAGCGACCAAAACGCCATTCATGCAGCTCTCCCAACCCAAAAAAGGGGAGCCCGCCTCCGCGACGCCACAGGACACTGGCTAAGCGGCTCCCGCGCGCGCGCGCGCGCTCTCGCCGCCCCCGCGAACGGGCGAAGAATCACAGCTTCGTCTTGGGCAGCTCGGCGTGTTGCGGGTTCCAGGGCTTGCTGGCCTTGGGCGCCTTGTCGGCGGCCTTGGGCGCCTTGCCCTGGGGCGGCGCCTTGACGGGCGCGAGGTCGCGCGGCGTCTTCGGCTTCTCGTCCTCCGCCGCGCGCGCGTCCCGCTTGAGCTGGGCGAGGCGCCCCTTCTTCTCGTTGATCTGCCGCTTGTAGTCCTCGACGCGGTCGATGCGGTCCTCGGCCTTGAGGTCCTTGTTCGCGACGGCCTTGTCGACGCGGGCCATGAGGGCGTCGACCTCCTTCCGCAGCTGCTGCCGTTCGAGCTTCGGGTCGATGTGGCCCATGCCCGCGCTGTTCCACGACGACCCGACGAGCGACGAGCCGACCATGGTGGAGTTCCGTCGGCGTCGGCCGCAGCGCGCGCTGCGCGGCGTCCCAACGAATGCGGAGGCTGCCCCGCCACGGAAAAAAGTGCAACAACCGCTCTTTTACCCCCAAGCCCCGGGCGCCGACTCCCTTACCCGGCGCTCGGCCGCCGGTCCTCGGGGAGGCCGAGGCCCTCGGCGCCCGGCCGCGCCCGCCGCCCGCCCGCCTCGTCGGGCCCCGGCCGCCAGCCGCCGTGGTCCGGCTTGCCGTCGCGCTTCGGGAGCGCGTACTTGACGTGGTCGAGCTGCTCGCAGTCCCGGGACGTCTCCCGGTCGTGCCAGTTCGGGTCGCCGACGGTCCGGTTGTCGACGACCTTCTGCATGCGGTCGGCGTTTACGCCGCAGCCCGTCTTCGCCTGCCACGCCGCGTTCTCGGCGCGGAACGCCGCGACGGCCGCGTCCGTGACGCGGTAGCAGCATTTCTTCCAGGCGAAGACCTCCTTCGCCGCGGCGTAGAAGAGCTCGTCGAGGCTGTTGCGGTACCGGGCGTTGGCCACCGTCGCCGCGTCGAGGTACCGGGGGTGGTTCAGCGCGCCCTTGGTCGACCGGCGGTGGCAGTACGTCGCGTCGGGCAGGCCCGTCTCGGCCTGGAGCACGAGGAGCGACGCGTCGAAGTCCTCGACGATGCCCACGAAGAGGCGCGGCTGGCGCAGGATCTGCATCATGCGCTCCTTGAGCACGCGCTCGCCGCCGAGGCACATCGCGCCGACGGTGACGTGGCCGAGCTCGTGGCGCGGCCGCGGGATGAGCGACACGTTCGCGCCGGGCACGCCGCCGCCGCAGGCGGCCTTGCGGCTCCCGGCGATGAGCTGGCTGAACTGGTGGTTGTGCCGCGCGCGCCGCGACTCCACGTACTCGCCGAACGTCACGCAGCGGTGCCACTCGCCGAACGGGCCGGTGAGCGCGGACCGCACGTAGAAGAACTGGCTCAGCAGCTTCGCCGTCGGGTCCCGCGCCATGGCCACGAAGTAGCGGCCCCGCCACTTCTTGCTGTCGCTGTCGAAGTAGTGGCCGTAGGCCCGCTTGCCCGGCCCGTGGAGCTCGACGCCGCCGTAGCGCGTCTTGATCACGCTCCGCAGCGTCGTGCCCGCGTTCTTGGCGATGTGGTAGTGCACGAGGTCGTGCCACTTCCGCTTGCCGCTGCGGTCGCGGCTCGGCCCGCGGCTGCCCAAGGCGGGGCACTCGCGGCCGCAGCGGCCCGCGAGCGCCGCGGCGACCGCGAGCGCCGCGACGGCGGCGCGCATCGCTCGCGGTGGTCGTGCGCGCGGCCGCGGCGCTGCGCGGCTCGTTGCGGCGCTGCGGTCGCGCGCACGGCGGATGCGCGTCACGACTCGCGCGCACTTTTTTGTCGAGCCTGTGGGTCGCCGGCGCCGCGAGATGATGGGGCGACGTCGGGAGAGCCGCAAAGTAGGCCTCAATGTGACGTTCAATCACCGATCGACGGCGTCGATCGCATGGTCGATAGTCGTCGTCTAAGCAGCAATGTAGGCCTCAATGTGACGTTGGAGCACCGACGGGGTCGATCGCGTGGTCGATCGCCCGTGCTGTCCCCGGCGGGGAAGCGACGTCGCCGCCACGGCGCCTCTTTTTAGCCGACGCGCTCGCCCGCGGGGTCGTAGGCGGGCCCCTCGGGCCGGGGCTTGCGCTTCGGCGGGGGTCCCTTCGGGAGGCGCTCGACCCAGAGCGTGTAGGCCCAGCGCTCGCGGAGCTTCGCCGGGAGGACCTCGTGGGTGACCGTGCGGGCGAAGAAGAGGACGAGGCGCCCCGGCGCCGGGAGCAGGTCCGTGAGCGCGCCCGGCTCGCCGTCGGCCGGCGCGTGCTTCGGTCGGCGGTCGAGGTGCATGCGGAGGTGGCCGCCGTCGTCCTCGGTCCAGTCCGGGTTGAAGTAGAGGAGGCACGAGAGGAAGCGGTAGTTGTAGGTCTCGTGGCTGTACCAGTCGCTGTGGGGCACGTACTTGGAGCCGTCGGGCGGGTAGACCGCGACCATGACGTTGCCCGGCACCATGAGCTCGAGCCCGCCCGCGGCGGCGTCGACGTCGTCGGCGAGGCCCGCCATGAGCTCGAAGGCTTTCTTCACGGCCGGCGGCTCGGCGCCGAACTGGGCGCGGCGCTCGTCGTCCCTGACGGGCAGGAGCGCGGACGCGCAGCCGACGTTGCACGCGTCCTTGGACACGTGGCTGAGCACGCCCGTCCGCAGCTGCGTCGAGTAGTGGTCGTAGAGCGCCCGGGACTCCGCCGCGTCCAGGCACCCGTCGATGACGCAGTAGCCGCGGCGGAAGAGGTCCGCGAGGGGCGACGACCCGCCGACGGGCGTCCGCAGCCGCGCCCGCGCGGACTCGGACGCGAGGGCCGGCGGCGCGACGAGCACCTTGTTCCGCTCCTGGCGCACCATGCCCCGGAAGACCTCCTTGAAGAGCAGCCCCGCCAGGTTCGACGTGATCTCCGCGAAGTTGCGCTCGAACTCCGAGAAGGGCCAGGGCCGCTCGACCGTGCAGCCCTTGAGGATGCCCGTCGCCGCGAGCGCGCGGCGGCCCGCCTCCGTCCGCGCGAAGTCCGTCGCGGGCCGGAGCTTGGCGCCGACGACGAGGGAGCTCGCCCTCTGGATGCTCTCGCTGATGTCCATGGGCGTCGGCTTCCTGCCCGGCGCGAGCACGTCCTTGGCCGCGACCGCCTGCACGAGGAGCTTCGTCTTCGAGTCCCAGCCCTTGGTCGTCATGGGCAGCAGCACCGCCCAGGCCTCGCACCACGCGCCGGACGCGACGAGCTCCGCCTTCTTCCGCTCGAGGGGCTCGAGCGCGACGGCGTCGGGGTCCTCGTGGAGCTGGAGCCGCGCGAGCCGCAGGGCCGCGCCCGCGGCGAGCGACGCGCCCCGGGGCCACGCGTCCGCGGCCCGGGCGGGGTACGCGCGCGGCGCGGCCGGCGGCGCGGGCCGGCCCCCGGCCGCGGCGGCCGGCGCCTCGCGCGCGGCGGCGCGCGGCGGCGCGGCGGCGCGCGGCGGCGCGGCGGCGCGCGGCGGCGCGGAGCGATCGCCGCCGCCGTCCGCGACGGCGCGGTCCAGCGCCGCGACGGCGCCGCGCGGCAGCGCCGACCGGCGGTCCTCGCCGCCGCCCGCGACGGCGCGGTCCAGCGCCGCGACGGCGCCGCGCGGCAGCGCCGACCGGCGGTCCTCGCCGCCGCCCGCGACGGCGCGGTCCAGCGCCGCGACCGCGCCGCGCGGCAGCGCCGCCGCGGCCGCCGCCGGGGCCGCGGGCGGCGGCGGCGGCGGCGCCGCGCTCTGGGCGGACCGCGCGCTGCGGAGCGCCTCGCGCCAGCTCTCGGCCTTGGCCTGGAACCGGGGCCGCAGCTTGCCGCCGGACTCGTAGAAGCGCTCGATGTCGCGCCGCGACCAGCGGTCCACGGCCTCGGCGGGCAGCGCGACGCCGACGTGCAGCCGCGCGAGGTCCGCCGCCAGCGCCGCCTTGCTCTCCTGCTCCCACTCGGACGTGACGCTCCGCATGGCGCGGCTGCGTCCCGTCCGAGTGGCCTATATTGTGCGAGCTTCGACGGGGCTGCTTGTGGTGCACCATCGCGGTCGAGAAGTCGGTGAAGCCGCTCGAGTGCTGCGCCCCTCAGCTCGCTGCCACAAGCTCCGCGTGTCCGCAGCCTCCGCGTCGAGACGCCACCCAGACGCCATGTTCGCGCGCCTCGTCGTCGCCCTCGCCGCCGTCGCGCCGCTCGCGTCGTCGACGGACGAGGCCGGCAAGGCGTGGCTCGCGGAGAAGGCGACGGAGGCCGGCGTCATCTCGCTGCCCAGCGGCCTCATGTACAAGGTCCTGCGCGAGGGCGACGGCGACGCGCACCCGCTGCCCGGCACGTCCTGCAGCTGCCACTACGCGGGCACGCTCATCGACGGCACGACGTTCGACAGCTCCTACGACCGCGGGAGCCCGACGTCGTTCGCGCCGAACCAGGTCATCGCGGGCTGGACCGAGGCGATGCAGCTCATGGTGAAGGGCGACAAGTGGGAGATGTACATCCCGTCGGAGCTCGGCTACGGCGACCGCGGGAGCCCGCCGAAGATCCCCGGCGGCGCGCCGCTCGTCTTCACGATGGAGATTCTGGAGATCAACGGCGCGACGACGCCCGCGGCGCGCTGCGACCCGGCGACGAAGAAGGGCTGCGACGCCCGCGAGCTCGAGTACGTCGCCAAGCAGGCCGCCAAGGACGCGCCCGCGCGCGCCAAGGAGCTCGCGCGCCTCGCGGGCATGAAGACCGGCGGCACGAAGCCCGAGCTCGCCGCCTGGCTCGGCAAGCGCAAGGCGATCCTCCAGAAGATGGTCGACGGCGAGCTCTAGGGGCGCGCCCTAACGGAAATCATCGCGCCGGGCGCTCCGGCCCCGACCTCGGGCCCGTCGCGGCCGGCTCGCGCCCGAGATCTCCCGCGGGTACCCGAGCCCCGCGGCGACGAGGGCCTCTCGGGAGCTCGACGAATTCGAACGACCAACTGAAGGGAATTAAATTTTCTACTACATCGAAGGTTAAACAGCCAGAACGAGGCGGCCATGGTTGGCACTGTGATAAACGGGGACGGCAACGTTGCTGGTGAACGACGATGAGGAGTGGGAAGGGCGGGGCTGGGTTGTGGTCTTCTGTCGCGGGTCGCGCCCTAGAAGTCCTGGACGCACACGCCGGAGTCGACGGTGTGGAAGCCGAAGCGGAGCTTGCGGCGGGCCCCGCCGTCGCAGACGTAGTAGCTCGGGCAGTCGGCGTCCGTCGAGCAGGCGATCGTCTTCGGGTTGGCCTCGAAGAAGTTGAAGACGAGCTCCGAGTGGGACGTCCAGTTGTAGGGGAGGTACGAGCCGGCCGACTTCTTGTCCATGGACGTCTCCTGGCCCCAGATCTTGTAGAACTCGACGTTGACGCCGTTGTCGCAGTTCTTGCCCTCCCACATCTCCGTCTCCGGGCCCGTGCCGTCGAAGACCTCCGGGTACTCGGACCCGTTGTTGTAGGCGAGGTTGAGCTCGAAGGTCCGCTCCTGCGGGTCCATGATGTAGTTGGAGAGCGCGCCGACGAAGTAGCCCCACATGTTGGCGATGGCCGGGTAGAGGAGGGCGTCGCAGTAGCCGAAGCAGCCGACGTAGTGCATGAACGACGACTCGTCCGCCTTCCCGCCCCAGACGACGGACTCGAAGTTGACGTTGTACCAGTAGGTCTTGGGCTTGTCGTCGCACTCCATCACGTCCGC
>Ga0257110_1001093_pt1 | contig 12727 bp, 7 predicted proteins | sample LP_taG_7_FD_190184 | JGI IMG/M metagenome (GOLD analysis project Ga0257110, IMG submission 190184) | Marine microbial communities from Northeast Subartic Pacific Ocean, Canada - LP_J_2015_P26_10m | ecosystem: Environmental > Aquatic > Marine > Oceanic | place: Canada: Northeast Subartic Pacific... | reverse complement strand
TTTGCCTATTTGTTTTAGTTGATGTATTATCTTTAATATTATCTATAAAAACTAAATTATTATTTATAATAAAATCTTTATGCTTTAAAGGGATGTTATATTTCTTTTGTAAAAATGGAAAAATAGTTTCATATGCTTCATCTAATGATTTTGCATTATTGATTGAAGTTTCTCTCGTAAAATACGGTTTATTAAATTTGATTTTAGTTGCTTTTTCTATTATAGGAATTATACCATTATTAGCCCAATTGTAAGATGAATTAGTATATAAAAACAATTCACAAGGTTTAAATCGTTTTTTAATACATTGTATAAATTCTACAAATCCAGGGCGTAATAAACCACTATTAACGTATTCAGTAAAATTATGTTTATAATTATCAGGTTTTCCGTAGAGTTCTGCTAATTCTTTATAAATATAAGTTTCATCTATTAAATGTTTAACTTGCCCAACTATACATTGATCTATATCAAAAATGAACACATACGGTAATTTCATTATTTATTCTTTATATAATGAAAAATATGACAGTTATAATAGTTGGTGCAGGAATTGCAGGACTTTATACTGCCTATAAACTTTCTAAAACAACAACTGATATTAGAATTATAGAAAAATCAAATAGATATGGTGGTCGTATATATACATATAAAGATCAATATGATGTAGGAGCAGGAAGATTAGGTAAAAAGCAAAAGTTGGTAATGAAATTAATAAAAGAGTTTAATTTACAGCATTTAATAGTAGATATAAATCCAAATAAGAATTATTATGTTGATGAAAAGATGTTGGACGAACAAGGTTTATTAAAACATTATAATTCAAATTATAAATCTTTGGGTGATCTTTGGTCATATGTAATTCATTATAAATCTAATTTGGATTTAAAACAATTTACATTTCATAATTATTTAGGCACATTTATGCCAACAAAAGAAATTAAAGTCTTAGAAAGATCTTTAGGTTATATCAACGAAATGTATAGATTAAACGCATATGATGCAATCTATACATTAAGAAAAGATTTTGATGTAGAAAATAATGATTTTTTTATATTAAAAGGTGGTCTAAGTATATTATCAAAATCATTGTATGATTATATAATTTCTAAAAATATTATTGTAGATTTTAATATAGCATTAAAAGATATTAAAAAAGATCATATTATAACTGATAAAGAAACTATAAAATATTCTAAATTATATTTAGCAGTATGTAAAAAAGCTTATGTGAGTATTCCGTATTTTGAACCATACAAAGATATATTTGATACAGTATCTGTCGGTAATTTATTAAGAATATATGCTAAATATGATTTAAATAAAAATAAATGGTTACATAATCTTAAAAAAACTGTAACTGATAATAAATTACAGTTTATTATTCCTATTACAGATGATTTAGTTCAAATTAGTTATTCTGATGATTATATAGCAACTTATTGGAATACTTTATCTGTTAAAGAAACTAAAAAACAAATAACAAGATTAGTTAAAGAAATGTTTCCTGATAAGAATGTTGAAGAACCTTTATGGATAACTAAACATTATTGGTGTTGTGGAAGTCATTTTTGGAAACCAAATGTAAATTCAAAAGAAATACAAAAAAAAATTAATAATATAGATAAAAATATAAAGGTAGTAGGTGAAATATATAGTAGTAGACAGGCTTGGATTGAAGGTGCTTTAGAAACTGTTGAAAAAGTAGTTTAAAAACTATGGGTAATAGTTGTAGTTCTTGTTGTTATAAAAAAGATGAAGTAAAATTAGTAAAATTAAACAAAAAAGAAGAACAAATATATAAAGAAATTGAAAAAAAAATGCAAAATGAAAGACGTGTATATTCTTTTAGTAATAGAATACCAGTTGTGTAATTATTATTTTTTAATAGTTAAACAGTTATTTATTTCATTTAATACTGAATGATCATTTTTAGCACTATCTTGTAATTTTTTTATATCACTTTTAAGTGTTTTAATATTAACCGGATTACTTAGTTGATCTTCTAATATTTTAAGTTTATTAGTATATTCAGTTGTATCCATAGTTTTTTTAAGTTGCTTTAATTCTTTAATTTCAGTTTTAATTGTTGCTTTATCTTTAGTATTCTTAAGTGTATTTTCAACTAATTTAAGTTTTTCAGAATAATTTTCACTAGGAAGAGGAACTGTCATTATATCTTTATAAACAGGATAAGCAAATTGTCTTATATCACCTGATCTATTAAGATGGCTAACAATACCTGAAATATTATTAATATAACTTATAGCTCCTTCAGTTGTTATTAATCCATTAATATCACAATATTGTTCTTTAAATACTTCATAATTTTCAGGTAATTGTGAATTTACAGGTAATATAAGATTTAACATTTTATTTAAAGACATTACATCTTCAGTTATAGGTGTAGCTGATAATAAAATTACTTTACAAGAATTATTTCTTGATAATTCATAAGAATTATGTAAGGCTTGTTTTAATTTTATAACATCGGGTCTTTCAATAGGTTTAAGATCATTGGTAAATAATTTGTGAGCCTCATCTATTATTATTAAAGTATTTTTGAAAGGATCTTCGCTACCGTTTATTTTTACTAAATCTTTATAATATTGATTCTTTTTAGATATTAAATTAGTAAATTGTTTATAAGATATAATAGGAAACCAATTTTGTTTTATTATTTTTAATTTTTCTTTTTTATCTGTAACATCACCTAATATGCTATTACATACTTTATCAAACATATTTTTCCATACATCTTGTTTTAATGTATGACGTGTAACCCATAATATTGTATAGTTTTCTTTAACAAAACTAACAGATGTAGAAATTGCTGCACAAGTTTTACCAGTTCCTACCGAATGATTTAAAAGAATACCTTTATTAATATTGTTAGGTGTAAAATATGTTTTAATAAAGGTTTGTGTAGGTGTTAATGTTATATCGTCATCTTCTTTCTTAATACATAAGTTTTCTACTTTTGTTTTAGCCCAAATTAGTTTTTTAAAATTAATTTTAATATATTGTTGTAAATCTAAATAATTATAAAAAATAGATGGAGGTTTTAAATTATTTTTAGTTGTGTTTAAGAGTTCTATATTATAATATAAATTAATGAATTCCATAACATCATTATAATTTTTAAAACTTATTTTCTTTTCATTTACTAACATATCTATTTTATTAATAATTGATTTTCCATTTTTAATTAAAAACTGTACAGGGTTCATCCATAACTCATTTGTATTTTTACATAATAAATCATCAGTAGGTAATTTATTACACAATGTATTTTTAGGATATTTATCTTGCATAATATTATAATAAGTATAATTAGTATTAATAGCTGCTAATAATAATAAACCATTATGTGTAGCTTGTAAAGGACCGTGGCATTTTAATTTACATTTAATAGGAACATTATTATGATATAATTTACCATATACATTTACTGTTATTTCTTTTTTGTTAGATTTATTATCAACTATTTTATCAAATCTTGTTTTAAGTGGAATATGTAGATTTTTAATTAAATGTTTATCAACAGCTGATATTCTTAGAAGACTTTCTAAATCTGCTGTTAAATTAATATAACTTAAATCTATATTAGAATGCTTTAAATATAATTGAAAACTATCCATATCATTTGTATATTTCATATTATATTTAAAGACATTTAGTTTCCAACCATTATTAGGATCAAAAGGTAATCCTGCTTGACCACAAAATCTTAATCCTCTTCCTAATACTTGAGTTTCTTCAGCTTTTGTTATTAGTGGTTCTAATATATGAAAATATTTAACGTCAAATATATCAATACCTTCTTTATATCCACTGTCTATTACAATAAATCTTATTTTATCACCGTAAATATTATCAGGTCTTTCGTTGAATATAGAAAGAATATCTTTTTTTAATGTAGCCGGAAAAGGTTTTCCGTAAATTATAGAGGATGTTAATAAAGCAAAACTATTTTTATTGTTTGCTACTAATTTTAAGTTTTTATTATAACACATTTTATAATCATTTGCAAGTAAAACACTTGCAACCATTTTAGAACCGTAAATACCTTGGACATCTGAATAAATTACGTGTTTAAATAATTTACCATTTTCTTGTAAATCTTTTTTATCTAATTCTGCAATATTTTCCATTAATTTTAACATTCTTGGTGAATATGCGTTTAGTTTTTCGATTACATTCGTTTTTTTAAAACCAGGAGTATCAAACTTTTGATTTTTTTCTATATGCGACCAGGTAGATGTATTACGAATACATTTTGCTTTTTTCATTATTTACAATTAATAAATATAAAAAATGATTTCTTACATTAATATAATTTATGAACAAAATTAACGGAATAATATATGGACACGCATTAGGTGATGCTTTAGGCGCTCCTGTAGAATTCTTTCCTTTTGCACATTACACCGGAATTTTAGATTCACCTATTACACGATATACGAGAGCTTACGGAAAACAAGTTTCTGTTATAGGACAAATAACAGATGATACTGAATTAGCTCTAATTCTTTTAAATACAATTAAAGATGGTTATACAGAAGAAAAAGCTATAGTAAATTATATGTTATGGGCAAATAATAATTTTGAAAATTGTAAAGGTAATTCGCCTTTTATGGGTAATAATACTAGAAATTTATTTATAGCACCAAAACCTACATATAAATTATATTGTAATCGTTTAAAAAAATATTATCCAGATGATATTACCAAAGAAAATTCACAATCAAATGGTGCTTTAATGCGATCATATCCTTTGGCTTTTGTAGAAGATGATGAAATAATTAAAACAGATGTTTATATTACTAATCCTTCTAAACTTGTATATAATGCAGTGTATACGTATATAACTGCTATACGAATGGCAATGAAAAATAAATCAAAAAAGATAATTCAAAAAACTATTAGAAATATGATAGAATTTGATGAACTTTTAACAGCATTCGATCAAGCCGTTAATAATATATTTAGAGATGTTACAGTTAATAGAGGTCATATTATAAACGCATATTATTGTGCATTTTGGGGATTATTTCAATTTAATAATTATAAAGATGCGATTGATGCTATCATTTGTCTAGGACCAGAAGAAGGGCAAAAAGCAAAAATAGGTATTAAAGGTAAATGGAAAAAAACAGAAATAATTGTAGGTGATACTGATACAAATGCTAGTATAGCTGGTGCATTATTAGGTGCTTTCTATGGTTATGAAAAAATTACAGAAAATGAAATAACTAAAGAAAATATGAATATTATGATGAATTGCGATTCAACAAAAGGAGATATTATTAGACCACCAATCTATAAATTACCAAATATAAACACTACTAATTAATTTATAGTAAAATGTTAGCTATTTGGATTAATGTAGATGAATGTATTAGACGTAGAGATTTAATGAGTAATCAATTCAAAAATATTAATTTTATTACTAAAAATATACGTGTGTCAGCAATAACACCAGATGATGTTGATGATTATGTAGATGATAGCGATCTTCCTTATAAATGTGATCCTACTGAAAAATATTTTAAAAATTGTAAAAATTGTAAAGTTGAACATTGCACATTAATTAGTCATATGTTAGCTATTGAAGAAGGTTATAAATCAAATGAGGATTGGTTTATAATATTTGAAGATGATACAATTATACCTCACGAAATAAATGTAGAAGCATTATTAAAATCAATTCCAAATGATGCCGAAGTATTACAATTACATTGTTGTATGGGTCCAACCGTTGAAAAACTACATAATGTGTATAAACAAAATGTTAATTGGATTCAATGGAAAATGATCATACCATCTGGTTCAGGTTATATTGTTTCACGTAAGGCAGCCGAAAAAATGCTATCATTATACAAAAAGAATGATAGATTTTGTTTTAAAGATAGCAAATCTTGCAGACTTGCTGATGTTATGACATATGAAACTTGCAAAACATATGTTCATACCTATCCCGTATTTTATTCTAATACAAATTATGGTTCTTTAATACATCCTGATCATTTAGGTAGCCACGAATATGCTAATAATATTATTAAGAAAATAATTAATGAAACTGATTCACATATATTTTTAACTAAGAAGTTATTATAAACCACAATCATTTAATAGTATTAAAATATCTTTATATATTTTTAAAACCTTATAAATAACAAAAATTATATATAATCTAAAATAAATGGAAGATATATTAGATAAAAAAACTATTATTGTTAATGGTAGTAATATTTCAAATATAACACTTGATATTGATCCTATTAAAAATGTTAATAGTATTAAATTAGTTGAAACATATGCTAATTTAGGAACTAGTGCTACCGAATTAACAAAAATATATATTTGTATAAATGATTATCCTTTAAAGACTATATATAGTAAAGATTCTAATAATAACACTATTGCTACTAATGTTTTTAGTAATATAATATTTTTTAACGGTTTAAATAAAAACGAATTAAATGGTACAGGTATTATAACAGATTTTAATTTAGATCCACAGAATTACGTATTTAATCCTATTAAAGGTGAATTAAGTAGATTGAATATTTCTTTCAAAAAATTGGATTCTAACAATGTTTTAGTTGATTTCACTTTAGATTTCAATTTTTCTTTAGAATTATGTATTTATTCTAAAAGAATGAAACTAACAATGTTTTAATTTTTTTAACCAAATAATAATATAAGAATGCCTTATGAACTAGGAACTATATGGAATGTTACAAGCAAATATATATATAATACCTTGGATAAAAATATTGGTATAGGTATAGGAACAACTACACCAATATGTGAATTAGATGTATATTGTAATATTGCAGAAAACGGGATCAAATTAGAAGATAAATATCAACTAAAACCCGAAAACAACAAAAAATATGATCTTATAGTTCGTGAGGATTTAGATGAAGATCATTCAGATTTAATTATTTGGTATAAGTTTAATAAAGATGATTTTACTAGTAATTATGATATCCAAGGCAGAGGCTATGGAGAGTTAAGCACTGAAAGGGGAACAATAAGTAATTTACAAAAAGAATATTATGTAGGAACTGGATCTGCTGAAATCAATGATGAACTTTATTATAAAATTAAAATGGAAATAGGACAATTTAACGCAACAGCATATACTTATTGTTTTTGGTTGTTTTTAAATGAAGAATGTAATAATGATACATTTATTTTAAATTTTCAAGATTATACTGAAGAAACTGATATATTCTATTTTAAATATCACATTGATAAATTAATAATTTTTAAAAGCGTTTCTGAAAAGATTGAATACACTTATACTTTAAATAAAAATGAATGGTATCATATTACTATTTTAAATAATGATGGTGCTACTGATACTGATAAAGTAATTATTTTAATAAATGGTATAAGAATTAATAATATTACTGGTGCTATTAATAAGTTATCAAGAGATGCTGATAGACTAGATGGAATTGTACATATATATCTTGGTTATACTACAGGTTATACTACAGGTTCAATTAATGGATATATTGATGATTTTCGTATATATGCAACTAATCTATCAACTGATTATATACAAACAAACATAATTGGAAAAATAACTAAAATAACACCAGGTAATATTAGTGCAAATGGTAATTATGGTATTGATATTGTTAATTATTCTAGCAATGTTAATATTGGAAGCACAAATTCTAATGTTGATTTAAAAGTATTTGGTAATCTAGAAGTTGAAGGAGATTTAAGTATTAGCAAACTTGTTATTCATACATCTACATTTACTGTATTAAATGTTACTAGTAATCTAACAGTTGGTAATAATGTTGATATTGACAACGATCTTATAGTTAATAAAACAATTACAGAAAACCAAAGAACACTTGCACAAAAATACGCATCTATTAGTCAAATTGATAAAAACACTGATGTAATTATTTCAAAAATGACTGATAAAGAAGATGTTAGAACATTATACAGTCATATGCCTAAGTTTTTTCAAAGTAATTTAATATTAGCATATGATTTTGATTTTAATATAAATGATATAGATGATAAGGTAGATTTTTTTAGTAATAATGTATTACAATTAAATACTAATACTGCTTTAATTTATTCTACTTTTAGTGAATTTAACATTGTTCCAAATATACCTAAAGATAATAACGCTATAGATTATTATGGAACTAAATATGTAAAAGGTAATAGTTCTTTATATTGTGGTAGTAATATATTTAATTCAGGTGGTATTGATTATTATAGTTTTAATACTCAAGGTACTACTAATAATGCAAGTTTTAGCTCTTCCGAAAGTTATACTATAGCATTTTGGATAAGATTTAATGAAATTGATAGAACACAACATATTTTTAGATTTGGAGTTCCTATTAATCCTCAAGATACCGAAAAAAGTATTAATCTATCTTTAAATAGTAGTAATAACTTAAATATTGAAATTACTGATGGGAGTAGCCGGTATGACTGTAATATAGATGAACTTGAATTTAAAAAAGATGAATGGTATCATATAGTTTTAATTCTTAAAAATGATAATGCTATTGACACAATACCTAAAAATATTGATACTGATTCAAACTTATTAATACAGTATTTTAAAGAGCTTGATTATACTAATGCTACAAATTCTGATAATGATAGGTTTACTTTTAATACAGCAGACCATATAGCTAATATTTTTACTTATGTGAATGGTATTTTATTAAAAAAACTAGAATATAGTGCCGATATTACTATATTTGGTAATCGAAGAGAATGTAGTAATTATTTTGGTATTTATGATTCAGTATATACTACTGAGTATCTAAATGGATATATAGATGATTTTAAAATGTATCAAACAGTTGTTCCTATAAACTTTATTAACGAATATATTATTGGTGATGCTTTAATCATTAAACCTGGATTATTATCCGCAATTGGTAATTATGGTATTAATATTAAAAACTTTACAAATATTGTTGCTGTTGGTGACTGTAATAATGATGTTGATTTGCACATTTACGGTTTATTAAAAATAAAAGAAACAAAATTAACAATATCTAATTGTGATATTGATGTTATAGGTGATACATTAACAACATCAAACTTTGAGATCCTAGAAACATTAGTTGTTTCTAATATAAATGTTAGTAATATTGAAATTTATGATTTAATATCAGGTCCTGATTTTCATTTAGGATCTTCAAACCTTATTAATAATATTGAAATTGACCACTTAAGTAATATTAATTTAAATTCTTGTAATATTACTGCTGATACTATAACTGTTACTAATGAATTAATACTTAAAAATGCTATATTATCCAATATTACTATTGTTGGTATTGATATTGATGATACATTTTCAATTAGTAATAATGATATAACAATACGTAGTGATCTAATAATTGGTGATAACAGTTGTAATGATAGTAGATATGATTTAGGAAGTGTGAATATCGCAAGTGGTGTTCTTGATACTTATAGTAATTTTAATTTATATAATGATGCATATTCTCATCCTTCGCAATTTGCCTTGACTACAATTACAGATACAGATGATATTCAAGTATTTGATAAATCTATAATATTTTATGGTAATACTAATGACTATGATATTCATTTTAAAAATAATTATATTCGTAATGAATATTGTAATATTACAGATGAAATTAACAAATCTTATTTTGAAGATCGTAATAGAACACGTATTAAATTAGATGTAGGTAATATTAGCTTACAAAATGGTTTTATTCAATTAATACAAAAAGATATTTTGACTAAAGATGAACCTTCAACATTAAAAATAGAAGAAAATCAAATTAGTATAAATAGTAATCATAATACAACTATTCTAAATGATTCTTTAATGTTAAGTAATACTGATAATTATTCCAATTGTTTATTAACAAATAGTAATTTTATGTTTAATAATGGTAATGGTTTTATAGATAATGAAACACTTAAAATTAATAAAATTGCAATTACAGAAGAACTTGAAATTGTTAAAATTAATACAGGTAATACTCATCCTGATACAATTAGTATTAATACTTCAAATGAACATAATCCATTTGGTAAAATACAAGGTTTCTTATGTAGTAATAGCAAAATTGATATCCAAAATGAAATTAAAACCGATAGTAATATTACAGGTAATAATATTAAAATTAACAATACATTAGATACATCTAACATTATTTGTGAGTATAAAATTAGTTTTAATGAAGATTCAACAGATACGTGTAATACAATTATTAAAAAAGATCGCATTGATGTTAATAATTTACATATTTATGGTGGTATTACTCTAGGACAAGAAACTGGATCAGCTGATAATAGTATTGAAGGTAGTTTTGGTTCTTTAAATATTAGAACTATTAAAACAACTAATAATAATGAAGATATTTTTAGTATAGATACTTTATCAAATACTTATCTTGGTAAAATACGTGGATTTTTATCAAGTAATAGTGAAATAAAAATTGATGGTGAAATAAAAACTACTAGTAATATTACGGCAAATAATATTACAATTACTGATACTTTATATGTTTCTAATATTGATGTTAGTAATATATCAATATCTGATAATGTTATTGGAACTAATTTAACAGCAAGTAATATATTATATGCTTCTAATATTCAAGGTATTGGAGAACATCTTTGTAGTATTGAAGGTATATTAGAAAATGATAGTATTATAAATATAAATTGTAATATTACTACAACACAAGATATACATTCTTTTAATCAATTTACGAGTAATACATTATTTACATCTAATATCCAAGGTATTAATGATGATCTTTGTAGCATTACAGGTAAATTAAAAAATAATAGTATTATAGACATTACTGGTTTAATTGAAACTTCAAGCAATATTATAGCAACTAATATTACAATTAATGATACTTTATATGTTAGTAATATCACTGATTCATCTACAAATGATTTTTTTATTACATCTTCTAATAGTGGTATCCTTGTTAATAAAATACAAACAAATAATACTATAAATGGTGTTTATAGTATAGATACTTTAGTTGGTGATATTCTTGGTAAAATAAGGGCTAAACTTGCGGATAATAGTGCAATTGATATTACTTGTAATATTACAACCTCTGCTAATATAGAAGCAGATACATTGATTATTAATACTATTAATACATATAGTAGTGAAATTACTATTAGTTCCAGATTAAAATGTGATATTATAGAATTAAATACAATTGATAGTGATTTTGATATTTCAAGAGCATTAAATGTATTAAATGAAAGAGCAAATGGAAGTAGCACATATACTGGAGTAGAACTATCAAATGATCATATAAAATGGTATGATGAATCCGAAGTATCTTATATAAAAATAAATAATACTGGATTAGTTTCAAAAAAAAATGGTAAAAATGGCAATGAAGAATATGAAATTATTTCTTATGATGGTGCAAGTGATATTAAAATAAAATGTGATGTATTAGAAGTTGCGTCTTTTGATGTTGGAGATGGTAGTAAGTTTTCTTTTCCAAATATTATAGATTATAGCAAATCCACACATAGCACATATAAAATACCTAATGTATATATTGGTGATGATAAAACTAAGGCAGATATTAATGAAGAACTAGATGTTTTATATGTAGATACACCACCAAACACTAGATTAAATACAGGTAATTTATTAGTTAGAGATATATTAGAAATATCACCCGATAGTAGTATAAATACAGCTATTAGATCAATGAAGATTTTCACAGGATATATTAATACTCTTTCTGGAAGTAGGGAGGCGGCAGATATAATAACTAGTCCTTTTACTAATTTTACGAATCAAAATGGTGATACAATTATATCGTGTTCTCTTGATACCAACAGTGTAGGTATAAATACACAACCTGGTATTATAGATGATGATATTAAATTATATATTGAAGGTGGTATTCAATGTTCTAAAGATATTGTAGCATTTGCAAATGTATCTGATAAAAGATTTAAGACAAATATAACATCATTTGATAATAATGATATTGATATAGTTAATAAATTAAATCCTGTTAGATTCATATGGAAAAATAATCTTTTCAATTCTAATATGGCTAATAAACCTGATATTGGATTTATAGCACAAGAGGTTAAAGCAGTAATACCTGAAGCAGTATCTGTTTGTAAAATTGAAATGAATGATATTGATTACAATTATATTAAATATGAAAGAATAATTCCGTATTTAGTTAATAACATTAAATATTTGAATAATAAAATAGTAGAACTAGAAAATAAATTAAATGGTATTTGATAATTTTATTTTAGGTTCTAAATTAGATTCTAATATAAATAATAATAAAGATTCTTATATTGATGATACTAATAAAAAATTATATGTTATTCCATCATTACAAAGTGATAATGGCAATATTCGTATATATAATATTACAGATTGTAATTTAAAAGATGATTCTAACATACCAGTTCATTGTAATATACCATTATATAAATCTTTTGATACTAATGAATATTTTATTATAAATGATAATGATAATATAAACAGTAATATTCTTGAATTATATTCTAAAGATTTAACAAGATATTTAACAATTAATAAAACAGATTGTTCTTTTTGTAATTTATATGTTAATGAAAATATTTCAAATATATCTAATGATAATAGTTTTAATTGCAATGAAGCATTTAAATCTTACGTAGATGTTGGTAATGATAGATATTTAAT
>Ga0257110_1001088_pt1 | contig 12752 bp, 13 predicted proteins | sample LP_taG_7_FD_190184 | JGI IMG/M metagenome (GOLD analysis project Ga0257110, IMG submission 190184) | Marine microbial communities from Northeast Subartic Pacific Ocean, Canada - LP_J_2015_P26_10m | ecosystem: Environmental > Aquatic > Marine > Oceanic | place: Canada: Northeast Subartic Pacific... | reverse complement strand
CAGGACGGCGTCGATGCTCATCGATGAGTCGGCCACTTCACTCACGGAGTCGATGCTCATCGATGACCAACTCATTGTTCAACGACAACGTTGCCGTACGATCGAGGGGCGCTACACGAAGATCGAGCTCAACAACTATCAGCTGGAGCGACGACCGCACGGCCGCGCTCAGCTCGTCCTTGTCCACCGTGCCGGAGCCGTCCGCGTCGTAGTACCGGAAGAGCTCGACGCAGCCCATGTCGCGCCGGCGCATGGTCGTCTTCATGGACATGCGGATCTGGTGCAGGCGGTACGCGGGGTCGAAGAAGCAGCGGAGCTCGTGCATGACGGAATGTGTAGGCCTCGCGACCGCGGCCTCCAGGGCCGTGCGCCCGTGGAAGGACCTCCGGTCCCGGCGGCGCTTCGGCGCGCCGTCGCCGAGCGACACGAGGTCGTGGCCGTTCCACGCGCGCGCCGCCGCCGCCTGGCGCGCGCGCGCCTCCTCGACGAGGCTCTTCGGCCGGATGAGGTCGCCGCAGCTCGCGGCGTGGTCCGCGACGACGTCGAGCGGCTTCGGCGTCGACAGCCGCCGCGCCGGCGGCGACGGCGGCGGCGCGGCGGCCTCCGTCGCCATGGTTACGAGGGCGCCATAACGTTACGAAGAGCGCCGGCAGCCCCGCGGGAGAGCAATGCAGCGTCGGCCGCATATCCACGGCACCATCGGGCTGCCCTCGATGGCTTCCCCATGATGTTGATCGCGCGGGACGCCTCGATACGGACCTAGCCGCCGCGCCGCGATGGCCGCCGCCGCGTCGCCCAAGAAGAAGCGCCTCTCCCTGTCGTCCGTCGGCAAGAAGCTCTTCGCGCGGCGGGGCAGCAGGGCCAAGCGCGGCGAGGACGACGACGACGACGAGGACATCGGCGACGTCTTCCGGCGCATCGCCGGGCCGCCGACGCCGGAGACCTCGCCCGCGGCCGCGAAGAAGGCGCCGGAGCCGGCGCCGCCGCCCCCGGCGCCGCCGCCGCGGCCGCGGGGGACCGCGCCGGCGCTCGCCGACTTCCTGCGCGCGCACGACCTCGGCGCGTCCGACCGGGAGAGCGACGCGTCCGACGAGGAGCCGCCGCCGGCCGCCCCGGCGCCCCCGGTCCCGCCGGCCGCGCCGCCGGAGGACGACGCGCGCCTCTCGGAGGCCGCGCTCGTGCGCGCGCTCGCGCGCCGCCTCGAGGCCGCGTACGGCCGCGTCGCCGCGCTCCGGTCCCAGATCCGCGCGAACAAGCTGGCGACGACGTCGGCGAACGCGCGGGCGGAGATCGCGGCCCTGAGCGCCGACGTCGCGCGCAAGGAGGCCGCGCGCGCGCGCGCGCAACTGCAGGACGAGGAGGCGGAGCTCGTCGCGTCGACGCTCGCGCGGCTCTACGACGGCGGCGGCGACCGGCGGACGCCCGAGCCGTTCCTGTCCCCGATGCGCGCGCGCCACCCCCTCGAGTTCGACGACTCCGAGGAGGAGGACGCGTTCTAAAAAAAAGGATTAACGCCCCTTGGACGAGTGCGACGGCGAGCCGGGCCGCACGAGGCCGACGGACCCCACGGCGCCGACGGCCGCGAGCACGCCCAACACGCCGCGCACGATCATCGCCCGCCGCGGCGACAGCAGCGTGTCCACCGACGGCCGCGACTTGCCGCTCCGTTCCAGCAGGTGCTCGCAGAGCGGCTCGCAGCGCGTCGGCTCGCGCCGCTTGCACTCGAAGTCGGCGGCGTAGTGGCGGAAGTAGTGGCCCGCGTCCTTGGACGCGCAGTCCGCGAGCCAGCCCGCGGCGCCGCAGTCCAAAAAGTGCGAGAACCGGCGCGCGACGAGGTTCGCGGCCGCGCGCGCGTCCTCGCGCACGAAGATGCGCCAGTTGCTCGAGGCCACGGCGAGGTCGCAGACGGGGCCCGCGCCCTTGCGCAGCTGCTGGTGCCGCGCCGCGACGCACGCCTTGAGCCGCTCCAGGGCCGTCTGGTACCGCCGCCGCGTCGCGAAGACGCCGACGCCGAGGAACGCCGGCGCCGGCACGGGCGGCGGCAGGGCCGTGATGTTGGCGCAGCTCCTCGGGTGCGGCGCCTCGAGCGTCAGGTCGGCGAACAGCGTCCAGTAGGTGCACCCGGCGGAGACGAGGAGCAGCAGACACAGCAGCCGCGCGTGCGCCGCGATGGGCGCCATCATGCTGCGCCCGTGTTTGGAAAAAAACTGTTGCGCCCGCTCGAACGAGCCGTGTCCGGGCGTCGGCGGGGCGACGAGACAGGGCAGAGCGGCGTTTCTTGTCACTCGAATAAAGCGGCACGGGACGACGCTCCGAGGTGGCTGGTGCTGCTCTGCCAGTGGCAAGAAATTTCTCCTCAACTCCAGCTCGCCGAGACTCGCCTCGCGGACTTGGCCAAGCCTTCGACAGACGAGGGGGCGAGAGACGCGCGCGACGCCCGCCGTGCCCGCTCACATCCACCGGCGCCGTCGGATCTCGCCGACGCCCGCGTTCTAAAACCGCCGCGCGCCGACGCCCGCGGTCGCCGCCGGCCTCCTCGCCGACGCCCGCCGTGGACTCCTAGCACCCGCGGCTCCTTCTTTGCTCGACGCGCGCGCCGCCGCGGTCCCCGCCGCACCACACCCGCGTCTCGGACGCCCACCAGCACCATGAGCGACTCCGGCGAGGACTACGACTACGGGAGCGACGCGGAGGACGACTACAACTACAGCGACGAGGACGGCGACCAGGACGACGAGGGCAACGACGCGCTCATCGAGATCGAGAACTGCTTCTACGAGGGCGACGACTGCCGCGCCGACGACCCGACCAAGGCCTGCGAGATGTTCGAGAAGGTCGTGAGCCTCGAGAGCGAGCGCGGCGACGAGGTCAAGTGGCGGTTCAAAGCTTTGGAGCACCTCGTCGTGCTCAAGTTCAAGCTCGGCGACTTCGCGGCCATGGTCGCCGACTACCGGGCCATGCTCGCCTTGGCCCCCACGGTGACGCGCAACGAGTGCGGCGACGGCGTCAACGGCGTGCTCGAGGCCATCTCCGACGGCGAGGCCGGGGTGGTGGTGGACGCCGCGGTCCTCAGCCAGATGTACGAGATCACCTTCGAGGCGCTCCGCGCGGCGAACAACGAGCGGCTCTGGTTCAACACGAACGTCAAGGTCGGCAAGATCTACCTCGCGTCCGGCGACCACGCGCGCGTCCGCCGCATCGTCGGCGAGCTCCACGCGTCGTGCGTCCTCCCGGACGGCGGCGACGACCCGGCCAAGGGCACGTCGCTCTTGGAAGTGTACGCCCTCGAGATCCAGCTCTGCACGGCGACGGGCGACGGCCGCCGCATGAAGCGCATCTACCCGAAGACGCTCAACCTGAACGCGGCCGTCGCGGACCCGCGCATCATGGGCGTCATCCGCGAGGAGGGCGGCAAGATGCACATGCACGACGGCGCCTGGGACGCGGCCTACAACGAGTTCTACGAGGGCTTCCGCGCCTACCAGGAGGCGGGCAACGCGCGCGCCAAGGACTGCCTGAAATACGTCGTCCTCGCAAACATGCTCGCGCTCAGCGACATCAACCCCTTCGACGCGCGCGAGGCCAAGGCCTACCAGGAGGAGCAGCAGATCGCCGCCATGCGCCGCCTCCGCGTCGCCTACGACGCCAACGACCTCGGGGCCTTCGAGACGACGCTCCGGGACAAGCGCGCGAAGATCCTCGACGACCCCTTCATCATGTCCTTCGTCGACCCGCTCCGCCGCCGCATGCGCGAGCAGGTGCTGTTGGCGCTCCTCAAGCCCTACAAGCGCATCAAGCTCGACTTCATCGCCGCGTCCCTGAACCTGCCCGTGGCCGACGTGGAACGCATCCTCGTGGACATGATCCTCGACGACCGCGTCGACGGCCAGATCGACATGCTCAACGCGCACCTCGTCCTCAAGGACGGCGCGCCGTCGCAGAACAAGAAGTACGACGCCCTCACGAAGTGGTCCTCGGCGCTCCAGGCCCTCTCCGCGACCTTCGCGAACCGCATCCAGTGAGAGCGCGCGGGTGCGGTAACTTGACCTTCAACACCCACTGTTGCCGCGACTCGGGCTGCGACAACGACTCGAGCCGGATCGATCTGGAGACTCGCGCGCCTGCTGCATGGCCTCGTCAACGAAGCGCGCCCGCGAGGAGGAGGCGGCGGCCCTCGACCTCTCGCAGCCTCCGAAGAACATCGCGGAGCAGCTGCTGAGTTGCCTCGGCGCGGACGCGAACGAACAGTCCAAGGAGGCGAAGAACCTCGACCAGGCCATGCGCCTCGTGCGCAAGGAGCTCTCGGCGCGCGGAAGCCGCCAGCAGCGCGCGGCGGAGCAGCTCGGGAGCCAGTCGGCCCTGACCATGCGCGGCGCGGCGCTGCCGAGCGACGTCTTCGAGCACGTCGCCGCGTACGTCGCCCCGAAGCACTACGGCGCGCTCATGGCGACGCAGAAGGCCTTCCTCTCGGCGGTCCAGGCGCCGCGCCTCTGGCGCCGCGCGCTCGACGCGTCCGAGGGTTCGGCGATGAACGTGAACTGCAAGATCTCCCTCAAGGCGCTGCTCGCGGAGCTCAAGCGGCCGCGCTACGGAGCTCTCGAGGTTCTCGTGCTCCCGCGGTCCATCAAGTTCGGGAAGACGGGGCTGACGCAGCTCGCCAAGTGCCTTCCGGATCTCAAGGCGCTGGACTTTGGCTTCAGCGCGTCGAATCTACATCCGCAGATGTTCGAACTGGACCGAGTCGCCACCGAGCTCACGTCTCTCGTCAGCATTCGCACCGACATGTGGAACGTAATGCCCGCCAGCCTATGCAGCCTTTCCGCTACGATGGGCACGCGTCTTCTGGACTTCCGAGTGGCTGATGACGCCATCACGAAACATTACTTCACGGACCTTGTCGCGAATGCCCTTGCGCAAAACTGCCCCAACCTGAAGCGGCTTACTGTGATGGGCGGGTTTGGTGACGGTAACTATGAGCCTGACCGAGACCAGTTTACCGTTACAGCGGGCCTGAGCCCTCTTCTATACAGCTGCGCGTCTCTCGAGCGCCTCGAACTGATCTGCAAGGGCATCTGCCATTCAGGCTTCGAACCTATTGCCGCGCTGCTCGAGAGTATGCGCGCTGCGAATCGTGCTCTCCCTCCCCTGAAGGTCTTCACCATGGCACCCACCTTCGCGCGGTTCACCCCGGCGGACGACCTGGTCCGGGATCGGATTCGAGCCATCGTCCCGTCCTTCGACGACGGCGTTGATGGCTTCACCTACACGCAGCACGGCCGCTGGGCCCAGGAGGCCGCCGACGACTAGGAGGCGCGTCGTAAGCTTACTCCCACATGACGCTGTCGTCGTCGTCGTCGGGCGGCGGCGGCGGGGGCGGCGGCGGCGCGTCGCCGGCCTTGTGGCGCTTCGGCGGCGACGGCGGCGCGTCGACGACGACGTCGCCCCAGCCGCCGCGCGCGCCGAGCGTCACCGCGCCGCCGCGGCCGCCGCCGCCGGGCTCCTTCTCCGCCTCGGCCTTGGCGGCGCGGTAGGCGGCGCCCGCGTGGGCCGCGTCGGGCTCGTCGTCGTCGTCGTCGGACTCGTCGGCCTCGAGGAGCTCCTTGGCCGTCAAGACGCGGGACCCCCGGAGGAAGTCGGGCATCGACGAGTCCTTCGCGGGCCCCTCGCGCGGCGACGCCGGGTCCGCGCCGCCGTCCCCGGTCCCCAGGTCCACGGTGACGGTCTGGCCCTGCGCGTTGCGCGAAAAGAGCGCGGACCCGAGGCCCGAGCCGCCGCGGGGCTGCACCGCGGAGATCGTGCCGTCCGCGTTGAGCGTCTTCGGCGCGCCCGCGTCCCTCTCCCGGAGCCGGTCGCCGGCGCCGAGCCAGCCGCCGACGCCGCGCTCCCGGTTCTCGGACGGCCGGTTGTGCGGCAGCTCGCGGCCGTCGAGGCGCATCAACAGCTCGAAGACGCCGACGCGGCCGAGGCGCTCGTCCGCGCCGAGCTGCTCGTCGACGCGCGCGCCCAACGCCCGCGCGCCCTGGAGGTGGCTCTCCAGGGGGATCTCCGCGAGCACGGCGTCGCCCTCGTCCGCGCAGAGCCGCTCCCGGCACTCGAACGCGAAGCGGTTCGCGTCGAGCACCGAGTAGGTCTGGCCGCAGCGCGCGCACTTGAAGGAGAGCTTCTCCGTCGCCTGCCTCTCGCGGGCCTTCAGGGTCTCGCGCATGACGTGGACGCGCCAGCGGATGACGTCGCAGAACTTGCGGAGGTCGACGTACCAGTAGATCTCGCTCGGCGCCGGCGGCACCTTCCGCCGCTCGTCGTCGTCGTCGAGGCGCTTCTTCTTGACCAGGGACCCGTCCTGGCCGACGTTGAGCAGCTCCTGCTCGATGAGGCGCTCGCCCTCGAGGAGCTGCAGGATCTTGCGCGCCTGGCGCGCGCTCATGCGCAGCCGCGCCGCCATCTCGTCCTCGCGGATGTACTTGTCGCGCACGAGCGCGTCGAGCACGGCGACGCACTCGTCCGTGTAGAACGCGCGCGCCGCCGCGCCGATGAGCGACTCGCAGTCGCGGATCGCCTCCATGTCAGCGTGCTGCGAGGGCCTCGGAGCGAGCCATGCCCTGCTGCAACAAGGCAAACACTGGCTAAAGTTTTTTGATGCTTTCCTAGCATCGATCGGCGCCTGAACCCCTCCTCGCAAACCTGGGCACCTGAGTTGTCCTCGCCCCCTCCTATAAGGCACGCTACTTTACCCGAACGCGCGGTCGACGTCGTAGGCCAGCGTCACGTCGCTGACGGCGTCGTAGCCGCGCCGGTCCGCGAAGATGCCCGTGAAGAGCCGGTGCGGCGCGTAGAGGTCCGCGACGCGGTCCAGGATCGCGAGGAGCGGCGGCGACACGTGGCCCCGGGGGACGTCCTCGGTCACGGGCGTCTCCGACGAGTTCTGGCCGTGGTGCACCTTGAGGAAGATGCCCGCGTCGTCGAAGACGTCGTGGGGCACGCGCGCGTTGAAGAAGCCCGCCTCCTCGCCGCGGTCGTCGCTGACGTCGAAGCCCGGCTTGGAGGCGTCGCGGAGGAACACGAAGCTCTCGCAGCGCACGTCCGACGAGTCCGACGCGCAGAACCGCTTTCGCGTGACGTCGAAGCAGAGCCAGCGCCGGAGGCGCACGAGGTCCGCGCCGGAGCCCAGCAGGTGCGCGGCCATGACCTACCAAGCATGACGGTGACGATTTCTCATCGTTTTCCCGGTCAAAATCTCTCGAAAGTCGTCACGGCCACAGGACGCTGGCCATATGACCGCGACGTAGGTCGGCGCGTAGACGTTGTCGTCGTCGAAGAGCGCGATCACGGCGCCCCTCGCGAGCCCGAGGAGCGCGTTGCGCTTCGTGCCGATGGGCGTCCAGCCGCCGCGCGGCGGGGGCGCCCCGGCGTCGTAGGGCTCGCCCTCGTGGTAGAACCGGACCCGCGGGTCCGCGCAGGCCGCGAAGAAGGCGCTCGGCGCGCCGTCGGAGTCGTAGACGACGAGCTCCAGGCGGGGGTAGGTCTGGGCCGCGAACATGGCGTAGAGCGCGGCGTGCAGGTGGTGCCGCGGCGGGTACGTGCAGACGACGACGGACACGAGCGGCGCGTCCGCGGCCGCGCCGAGCGCGCAGGGCCGCTTCGTCCCGCAGCGGCCGCGGGCGGCCTCGCGCGCGCGCAGGGCGACGACGCGCGCGTGGCGGTCGCGCAGGTCGCCGCCGGCCGGGTGGCCCACGGTCAGCGGCTCCGCGCGGTCGTCCGTCGCCACGTACTGGCAATACGTCGGGTGCTCGGCCGTGCCGCCCCAGACTCGGCCGCCCTCGGCGCGCGGCACCGCGCGGGCGTCGGCGATGGGCGGCGCGGCCGCGGGCGCGTCGCGCGTCGTCGCGCGGAGCCGGCACTCCCACGAGAGCTCGCCGAGCTTCTCCGCGGCCGCGCGGTCGCCCGAGCGGACGAACGCGCGGAAGGAACCCGACGGCCGCGTCGGCCGCTTCGGCGCCGGTTCCAGGACCTTCGTCGACAGCCAGCCGGCGACGGGCGCGTTTATGGCGAGGCGGCCGTCGGGCCGCGGCGGTCCCTCGGCCTCCACGGGGGTGCCCTTCTGCAGCACGGCCACCTTGGCGCTCGACAGCGACGGCTCGCGGCGCACCACGGCGCCCTTGGTGCCGGCGACGACGTAGCGCGTCATGTGCGGGTGCTCCTCGCGCGACGTCGTCGTCAATGGGCTCCCCGTGCGTGAGAGCGCGAGTTACATCGTCATCAGTGGGCTCCCCTATCCGGGCACCATCATGAGACGCGGCGGCGGTTTCGGTTGGTGTTGCACTTCAATAGTAGGCGGCGGGCCCTTCGACCATGGTGCGACGAACGGCGATCACAGGGGCGATTACGGACGCGCTTCTTTCTTGGGGCTTGGGGCCGCCTTGGCGCGGCTACGCGGCGGGCGCGTAGTAGGACGAGGCGGCGAGGTCGCCGCCCGGGCTCTGTCCCGGCTGGAGGTGGTGGAGGTTGCCGTGGGAGCCAGAGCGGTCGAGGCCGGGGGACATGGGGAGGCCGATGTCGAAGCTGTGCTTCCGCGGCGCCGGGCCCGCGTCCGGCGCGGGCCGCGGCGGCGCGCGCGCGGCGTTGAGCGTGGCGCCGGCGCCGTTGGCGTAGGGCGGGTGCGTGGGGACGACGGGCGCGATGGCCGGGCCCGGCGCGAGGGGGAGCTGGCCCTTGCCCGCGATGAAGGACGTGCACGCGGACGCGGCGGCGGCGGCGCCCGTGGCGACGGCCGCGCCGTCGTCGACGGGCGCGAACCAGGACGCGCCGCCGCCGGCGAGGTCGCGGAAGCGCTCCCGGGTCACGGACGTCTGGGCGACGACCATGATGGACACCTTCTCGTCCGCGGGCGCGGGCGCGGGCGCCGCGGGCGCGGGCGCGACCGCCGCCGCCGCGACGGCGCCGAGGCTCGCGGGGAGGCGCGGCGCGCCGTTGAGGCCGTCGCGGCCGCGGCTCGCGACGCCGAGGAGGCCGCCGGCGGCGCTCTCCTCGTCGCGCGTGAGCTTCGTCGCGGCCACGAGCTGCGTGACGACGTCGATCGCGCGCTGGAGCAGCTCGACCTGCGGACGGGCGGCGGGGTGAGGGTGGCGGCGCGCGGACAGAAGACGCGGGGCGACGCGCCCGGCTCCCCTCGGCGACCTCGCGGCGGGTCAGGATGTGCGGCGCCTGGCCCTCGGCCGACGCGAGCACCTTGGCGAGCTCGTCGAACTTCTCGCCGACCTCGGCCCGCCGGCGCCGCTCCCGCGCGCTCTTGCGGTCCGCCCGCTCCGACGCCGACTCCTGCTGCTCCGTCTGCCCCGTGGTCTGCAGCGGCCGCTTACTGAGGTTGGGCTCGCCCGGTTGGTCGCCCTCCGTCGATTGCAAGCTGCGCGGGGGGGTTTGGCGTGATCGGGGGCGGGGCGCGCGATGCGACGGACGCCGGGCGGATGCAAGTCGCAGATGAAGGTGGACAGCACGGCCTTGGAGGTCTGCTGCTCCATGCGCCCACTGCTATGTCGAGCGAACACCTCGTGCCGGCGGCCCGTCGCCGCGTGCGCCGCGGCGTGCACGCGAGGGCAATATTGCCAATCCTAACTCCTCGAGGTCAAAATTGCATTCACCGTCCGCGGCACCTCGCGGGCCGTCAAATGATGGGGATGGAATGCACCGACGTGGAGCTGCCGGCGCGCAGCCCGTCGGACGGCGGCGGCTCCGCGCCGTCGGCGCGGGACGGCGCGCCGGGCAGCCCCGGCGACGAGCCGGACAGCCCGGCGGTGTCCGACGTGTCCTCCGCCGAGACCATCAAGCTCGAGCCCGCGGGCACGGCGCCGGCGCCTCTCGGGCCGTCGCCGACGGAGGTGCGCTGGTACAGCGACCCGTCGACGGCGTCGGACGTCGTGCTCCGGCGCTCCTACGCGACGGTGCGCTGCTACTGGCCGCGCGATCCCCAAAAGTGCCGCGCCGACCGCTTCCCGGGCCACGCGTATTTGGTGGAGCGGCGACTCGTCCCCCTCGGCTGGGCCGAGGACGCCTGGTACTACTACCGGAACAACCACCCGCTGTTGAGCCTGTTCCTGGCCGACGGCGCGCACACGTTCCCCATCGGGAAGCGGTGGATCGTCGAAGTCGCGTGCGTCTTTGTCGCCGCGTCGTTCGCGCGCGCGGAGGACCGGGACCGCCGCATGGCGCGGAACCCCTACTATCTGCTGATCGCGGCGGCCTACAAGCTCCTGCTGCGGCAGGCGCTCATCGCCGCGGCGGTCTGCCCGTGCCTGAGGTTCGACGAGGACCACGACGACGAGGAGATCGGCTACCGGAACTCGGCGTGCTGCTGCGTCAAGGACGACCGCCGGCGCGGGCGCTACGTGAAGCGGGCCGACGGCGCGGGCACGGCGCTCATCGTCGTCGTCGGCGTCGTCGTCGGGCTCTACGTCGCGACGTTCTTCCTCGGCCTACTGACGGCCAAGGACAAGCGCCGCTACTGGGCGACGGCGGCCTGGTGGGCCGTCTTCTACGCGGAGTTCGTGCTCTTCGGGTATGTCGTCGCGTTCCTGACGCCGCTGGCCACGGTGCTGAACCCGCACGTCGACTGCGGCTGCTGCTGCTGCTACCTCGTGGGCAAGTGGCGCGTCGAGCGCGACCTCCACGCCGTCTTCCGGGGCCGCTACGCCGAGGCGAGCTACGAGCCCCCCCGGCTCCGCGCGTCGCACCCGGGCTGCTGCCTCTGCGGCTGCCTCCTCGCGACGGCCGACTTCTCGGCGCCCGCCGAGGGCGCCGAGCCCTGCTGCCTGCCGCGCTGGTACGCGCTCCGCTTCTGGCGGCGCTGCTGCGAGCTCTCGAAGCTCGCGTGCATCTGCTGCCCGGCCTGCATGGGCTGCTGCGTGCCCGCGTCCCAGGGCGGCGTCCGCGCGGGCGTCGCGAACCCGCGGGACGGCCTCGTGCCCAAGCCGCCCAAGCCCAAGAGCGACGCGGACCTGCTCCGCGCGTCGCCCTCGGGGCTCTGGGGGGCGGCGGGCGACGGCACCGCGTAAAAAGGGGTGCGCCTTTCGTGCCCTGCAACGACGGCTTCAGGGGATGAAGCTGCCGTTTCGGTAGGGATCCCTACACGTGCCGCTTCGCCTCCCCGATCACCTCCTCGCACACCGCGCCGCCTTGAGCTCGCAGTGCTGCGATCCCAACGATCTCGACGCCCACAGCCATGCGCCTGCTGCTCTTCCTTTCCAGCATCGTTGCGGCCTCGAGCCTCAGCGCGTCGCGCATCACGACGACACCGTCGAGCCTCAGCACGAAGGTCGCGTCGTTCCGCGACCGCGCGCCGCTCCCGGACCTGCGCAACGGCCTCGTCGGCGGCCTCATCGCCTGCGGCGTCGTGCTCGGCGGCTGCGAGCAGGCCGAGGCGCTGCAGCCGGCGGACGTCGTCGAGCTCACCGACGCCGCGTACCCGATCATCCGGCAGCTCACGGCGCCCAAGTTCCAGCCCTTCGCGGACAAGGTCGCGGACCTGCTGCTGCAGGCCGGCGAGCTGCCCGCGGCCGTCGACGCGGGCCTGGACTACTTCAACTCCATGCCGACGGCCGCCGTGAGCGCGGCCGTCGCCGACGCGTTCGACGGGTTGGACCCGGAGTCGTGCGCGCGCGTGCCCCTGCCGACGCGCGCGACCTTCGACAAGGTCGCGGCCAAGGCGTCGGTCGGCGTCGATGCGACGAAACTCAAGAAGTTCGCCGACGCCGCGGGCCCCGCCGTCGCGGCGCTGAAGGTCCGCGACGACGGCACCGTGTGTTTGCCGCCCGTCGACAAATTGGAGAAGGCCGCTTTGGCCCAGGCGGACGCGGCCAAGGCCGCGGACGTCGCCGCGGGCACGCGCTTCAACAAGCAGGCCTACAAGAGCGCCGGGGGCATCCCCAAGGGCCCGGCGATCAAGCTCTTCACGTCCTACGACGCCGCGAAGCAGTCCCTAGGCGCGTCGTCGCAGGACCGCGCGCGCTTCGAGAAGGCGGGCAAGAAGGTCGAGGCCGCCGCGACGGCCCTCCAGCGCCAGGCGTCCTATACGTACTAGCGCCGTTTTTTAGGACCCGGCCTCGGGGGGCGGCGCGAGGCGGAACCAGGGGCGGATCTCGACGAAGCCGCGCGGGAACAGCTCCTTGGCCTTGGCCTTGGGCACGTCGTTGGTGATGAAGACGTCCTCGCCGACCATCCAGTTGACGCCGCAGGCCACGGTCGGGTTCGCGTGGCGGAGCTGGAGCGCGTCGACGGCGCGGATGATCTCGTCGAAGTTGCGGCCCGTCGTGTCCGGGTACTGCGCCTGCGAACGGGGAATCGGTCGGGACACGTCGGGAGGAAAAAACACGCACGTGGTACTGGATGTTCTGGTTCGGGTCGGCGACGACGACGAGCGACGCGGGCAGGAGGCCCCGCACGGGCACGCGGCAGCCGTGGCGGACGAGGCCGAACAGCCGCGCGACCTTGGCCTCGTGGTCCGCGATCAACGGGAAGGTCACGGTGCAGTCGAGGAGCTCCTCCGTGGCCTGGATCCACTTCTCGTGGTTCGTCTGCGTGTTGCAGCTGTGGCCGTAGACGCGGACCTTGCGCTCGTCGAACTCCGGCAGCATCTTGGCCAGCTGCGCGAGCTCCGACGTAGGCCGTTGCTCCGGTGGTTCTCCCCCGCGGGCTCGTGCCAGCCAAAGTTCTTCTTCGCGACGGTCGCGGCGACGGTCGCCCGCCGCCGCGGGTCGACCCAC
>Ga0257110_1001086_pt1 | contig 12761 bp, 9 predicted proteins | sample LP_taG_7_FD_190184 | JGI IMG/M metagenome (GOLD analysis project Ga0257110, IMG submission 190184) | Marine microbial communities from Northeast Subartic Pacific Ocean, Canada - LP_J_2015_P26_10m | ecosystem: Environmental > Aquatic > Marine > Oceanic | place: Canada: Northeast Subartic Pacific... | reverse complement strand
GAGGGTGATGGTTTTGGCATCGGCGGCAGCAAGATCGAAGGGTTTGCCTTGGGCGGCGGCCCAGATGGCCTGGTCGCGATTGGCGGTCATTTGCTCGAGTTTTTTAAGTTCGGCTGGATAGTTTTTTGGGCCGAAAGGATTGTGGCGGCGGCCGTAGACGTGGACCCCGTTTGGGATTTTGTAGTATTTTTCCCAGTGCCAGTTTTTTTCGCGGACGGTGTGATAGATGCTTGGGTCGGTTGCACTGGAAAGGCGACCAGAAGTGCCAAAAAGGTCGTTGTATATTTTTCGGGAGATTTTTGTATAGGGTAACGGATTGAGTAATAATTTGCTTTGATTAGCGGGGAATGAATTGAGGTTGAAAGGGTCTAGTTCGCTCGAAAGGTTGGAAAAAATAACGGACTCAGCCTTAGCAACTTCATCCATGCCTTGGGTGTAGAGGATTAGGTTTGTGCTGACCTTATTTTTGTGGGCGGCATCCGGATGTTCGAAGGTAGTGGGTGAAACGAGGGCGATTCGGGGGGCAGAAGTTCCGTTGTATTTCTGAGACTTGGTGTGCTTGATCCAAGCTCGGAGTTCGGCCTTAAAGTTTTCGAGTCCGGCTTGGCCTTGGAATGATTCGTTGTATCCGAAGAAGGCGATGATGATGTCTGGCTTGAGTTGGGTGAGCCATTCATCTGGTGTAGGCATAGAGCCGGTGCCAGTGTGGCCGGAGCCCCAGCGGTCTTTCGCTTTGGAGAGAGGCGGGTGGAATTTTTCGGCGCCCGGGAATGCCCAGGGATTGGAGCGGGCGGAATGAGGGCGGAAGCCTGGAGTATTCCCTTCATCGCACATATTACGAATGAAGAGGTTTTTCTCGGGGTGCTGGAGGTGGAGTAAGGTTTCAAAGGAACTAAATTGCATTATGCGAGAGCCGAGGCCGTTGCCGAGGAGGACGACGCGTGATCCCTTCTTGAGTTCGAGGGGAGTGGCGGTTGCCGAAAGGGTGGCGAGGAAAATGAAGAGAACGACTTTCATTGCTAGAGAGAGTAGGGGGAAGAAAAGGGGAAGCAATCTTGAGGATTTGAGTCTAGCGGGTTTTTAGAGTTGAAATCGTAATTATCGAAACTCTACTGGGGCATGACTCAAAGGAAATGCCCCCCGGCCAAATATCGCTCTTTTTTGGTCGCGTTGACGATTCTCTTCAGTGCGGTGGCTTCTCTGTCCGGACAGAATGCCTCGGTGAATGCCAACACGTCTAAGACTGAAAAATATCGCTTGGTTTGGTTCGAAGATCCGACGACGACGGCGACCTTCGTTTGGAATCAGCTGGAGGGAGATCCGGCGACTCTCTACTACGGGCTTAAAAATGAGGGCCGTGATAAATCAAAATATGCCGAGCTGAAGGAAGTGGACCGTGTGGTGGAATACGATGGGATGAGGAACTGCATGGTAACCTTGGAAAATCTCATGCCCGACAGTTGGTATTTTATGTGCCTTGGCGATAGTGCCGGGGTAAGTCGCCTTTTTTACTTTCGAACAGCTCCCAAGCTGCCACAGCCGTTCACTTTTATTTGCGGAGGAGACTCTCGAAACTTTAGAGATATCCGTCAGGCTGCCAATACGATGTGTCGAAAGCTTTCGCCGCTTTTTGTGGCCTTCACTGGTGACATGATTAGTAGCGACAATGCCGAAGGGTGGAACGACTGGCTTGATGACTGGCAGCTTACGATGAGTGATTCGGGTCAGCTTCTACCCATCGTACCGCATCGCGGAAATCATGAGTCGAGGCCTGAGAGCATTCCGTCTCATTTTGGGACGTCCAAGGATTCCTATGGAGCTTTCAATATCGGGAGTGGACTCTTTCGCTATTATATTTTGAACAGCGAGATTCCGGCAGATGGGAGCCAGGGGAATTGGCTTAAATCTGACTTGGAAAAGAATGGCCAAGGGATAACCCATTTGGTGGCTGGTTACCACAAGCCGATGCGTCCCCACACAAGCGGAAAGGCGCTGGGTCGGAATTCCTATAAGTGGGCCGAAACTTTTTATAGAGCAGGCTTTGACCTCGTTATGGAATCTGACTCCCATGTCATGAAAAGGACTCTTCCGCTCAAACCTTTCACTGGAGGTGGGGAGGATTTCAAGGCGGCGCCAAACGATCCGAATGCGACCGTTTATCTTGGTGAGGGATGCTGGGGAGCTCCGCTTCGTAGCGCTGATGTTAATTACTCCTGGACGGTTGGCACGGCGGCTTTTAACGGCTTCGATTGGCTTCATGTTACACCCGGGGCAATCTTTGATAAGACAGTCAAGGTGGGGAACGTGGCCCAAGTCGGCCAGGTGGATCCCAAAAGCCCCTATCGCAACCCAAAGGGCCTTAAACTTTGGGCTCCGAACGGAGGAGATGAAGTTCTGAAAATTCCGGCGGATTAAGCGAGGCAATGGATTCTTCAGAGGGGGAGGAGGCGGTGACGGGGTTTGATCGGTTCTCTCTGGGAATCCTGCAGCTTATCGTGAGTGTTACTTTTCTAGCCCGTGGCTGGTTAACGTGGCGCTGGGATAGTCCGATTCGTGAGCTGATTTGGGAGGAGAAGTGGTGGGCACCGGTTCTCAAAAATTATGATGTGACGTGGAGCCATTTTGCTCGGACCTCGGATCAATGGATTACTCCTATGCTCGAAGGACTCGGGATTTTCCTTATCGTTTCGTCTCTCATTCCTTGGATTGCGGGATTTTCACGTCTGCGCTGGCTACGTTGGTTTCTTATTCCGGCAACTTTGATCCTGATTCTCGATGGTTTTTCCCGTTGGGTGGCGAAAGACATGCAGGTGGGCATCGCTATGGAGCATGTTCTCCAAATCTTTGTCCCGTTGGCGTTGCTAATTTCCCTCGGCCGGAAGTCTCTCAATGCGCCGAAACGCGAGGTGATCGTGAGATGGTCACTTATGATTGCGATGGCGGTGACCTTCATGGGACACGGGCTTTATGCCGTTGGTTATTACAGCGTCCCCTTACATTTCCAGATGATGACAACCGAGATTTTATCGCTTTCGGAGGGCGGTAGTCTCCGGTTTTTGGAGATCTTTGGATGGCTTGATTTTTTGGTAGTCCCCTTTGTTTTCTTCCGACGGACTCGTTGGGCCGCTCTTTTCTATATGTTCTGCTGGGGTGGAGCGACGGCTCTAGCTCGTATTTTGGCTTACTACGATGAGGCTCTTCCTTACAACGGAATGGACCCTTGGTTTGCCGAGGCAATGGTTCGGACTTCACATTGGGCGATTCCATTCTGGCTATCTTGGCTGCTTTGGAGAAGCCGAAAGAAGCTGCGCTCAGAAGCCTCGGTTCAATCTTGAGCTTTCGGTGTCTTGGGATATGACCGCGTTATGACTTCTATCGTTCGCGAGGGGCGGGCGACCTTAATTCTTGCGCTTCCTTTAATGGCTGGGCAGGTCAGCCAAATGCTCATGGGTCTGGTCGATACCTATATGATCGGAAAGATCGGGACAGTAGAGCTGGCCGCCTCGACGCTAGCGCATTCCATTTTACATCTTCCACTCATGTTGGGAATTGGAATTGCGATTGCGGTATCTGTGAAGGTCTCACAGGCGCGTGGCGCGGAAGATCCACAGCAGGCGAAGGCTGCTTTGCGAGATGGATTCTTGCTCAGTTTGTTGCTGGGGGTGGCTACATTTATTGTCAGCTGGTTGAGTCTGCCGTTGATTTCTTTTTTGGGCCAGGATCCAGAGGTTGTGAATCGATTGCCCGGATTTTATCTTTTGGTGAGTGCTTCGATGACTCCAGCGATCATCACGATGGCAGTGCGGAATCATTCGGACGGGATGGCGAAGCCTTGGCCTGTGTTCTGGATCGTTCTAGCGGGAGTCTTTTTGAATGTTTTTCTGAACTGGTTGTTCATTGACGGAAATTGGGGAGCGCCAAGAATGGAGCTAGAGGGAGCAGGCTTGGCAACCTTACTGGCGAGGCTGGCGACGATGATCGGGGTCATGCTCTGGTGTCGGTTCAGCCCTGATCTGAAGGCTTGGACACCTCATCGTTGGTTCTTAAAGCCCGATCGTAAGGAGTTGGTTTCGTTTTGGAAAATTGCTTGGCCTGCTAGCCTTCAGGTGTCGGCCGAGATTAGCGCTTTTGTGATGGCGGCCCTTTTGATCGGAAGTTTTGGGGCGGCGGCTTTGGCGGCCCACCAAGTTGCTATTATGTGTGTGGCGACGACCTTTATGGTTCCCTTAGGGCTGTCAATGGCCTTAACGGTGCAGATTGGTGAGGCGAAGGGAGCCCGGAAATTTGAGCGGATGAGGCCGATTGTCTTGAGCGGCTGGCTGATGGGCTTGGTGGTTTCGTTGTTTTTTGTGGGCGTCTTTTTGATTTTTGATGAAGATTTAGCCTCAAGTTTTGTGAGTGAAGTGGAGCCGATGAAAATTATCGTAGGCTTGCTTTGGATCGCGGCTATTTTCCAGGTGTCGGATCATTCCCAGATTTTATCGTCTGGTGTTCTGCGGGGGATGGATGACGTTAAAATACCGGCTCTTATCATGTTTGCTTCGCACTGGTTGCTCGGGGTGCCTTTTGGAATTTATTTGGCCTTCTTTTGTGGAGTTGGAACGGCGGGAGTTTGGTGGGGTCTGAGTGTTGGATTGATTATGGCGGCCTCTCTTTTGGGATCACGGGCGTGGAAGATGACCGCGGTTTCGAATTTGAGGTAACGAGTTAATTACAAAAACTCCTTCTTGCGGCTTTTCACTGTTAGGTTACTTCTCAGTAAGTAAATCTTTCAGTCATTGACCATGAGTTCCTCCCTAACCGTAGAAGAAGCCCGCGCGCAAGTTGATTCCCAAACCAAAGAATTGATCAATTGGCACTTTTCACCTGAGACCGGATGTCCCTATTGGTTGGACTGGGCTAAGAATGCTGGCTGGGATCCTCGCGAGAAGGTGCAGACCTTTGCGGATATGCTTCACTTTGATAATTTTGATGATGAGGTCCTGCGAAAAGAGGATCCGGCTAAGTTTATTCCAAAAGCCTACGAGGGTCGACCCTACAATGTCTTTGAGACGGGTGGAACCACCGGCATGCCGAAGCAGCGGATCGGTTGGGAGGACTACAAGACCGACTACACTGAGTTTTCCGAGCACTATGGTCCTGATTTTTTCCCGCAAGGTGCCAACTGGTTGATGGTAGGGCCGACCGGCCCACGCCGTTTGCGTATGGCGATCGAGCACCTTGCTAACATTCGTGGTGGTGCATGTTACTTCATTGATCTCGATCCTCGCTGGGTAAAGCGGCTCATCGGGATGGGTGAAATGCAGATGGCTAAAGCTTATCAAGAGCATGTTATTGATCAGGCTGTGACAATCATCCGCCACCGCGATATTAAATGCATGTTCACCACGCCTCGCTTGCTCGAGAGCCTTTCTTTGCGGATGTCACTTGCAGATGCAGGGATTCGTGGTGTTTTTGCCGGAGGAACGACAATGACGCCACAGTATGTTAAGTTCATTCAAGAAGAGGTTCTTGAGGGGAAAATCAACTACGCTCCGACTTACGGGAATACTTTGATGGGTCTTGCAATCTCCAGGAAGCGGGAACCGGGCGAGTATTCTCTGACCTACTATGCGCCACAGCCTCGAGCGATTTTGCGAGTAGTTGAGCCAGAGGATTCTAGCAAGGTTGTTGATTACGGCGAGTATGGGCGGGTTGAGCTTACGACGATGACGAAAGAGTTTTTTGTGCCAAGGTTCCTAGAGCGAGATGAAGCGATTCGTCGTCCCGAATGTGATGAATTTCCGTGGGATGGCGTCGGTGATGTCCGACCGTTCCAGAGCGGGACGAAAGCCGTGATTGAAGGTGTTTACTAAAATTTAGAACAATGCAAATTCCCATCCTACGCCTTGGCGAGACTTACGAGTCTGCCGACCTAGTCAAGCTCAACGAGAATCTGACGACGCATACTGCGAACCCGGGATTAATCCGGCGTGATCTCTTGAGAATCAATGAATCAAAAGCCGCGCTCGATGCGATTCCAGCTGAGACACTTGCGGATTATTGCGAGAAGGCAGCTGAACTTTTCATAAATGCTGAATTGCCTTGCGGCGATTCGATGCAAGGCCCAGATGATTACGTTGAATCCCTCTCCGCTTTGACCCGTCTTCCCCATACTTTGGTGAAGATGAACATGAGCAAGATCCATGCAGCGATGTCTCAAATTCGTACCGTCATCGGAGGGCTGACTCGAGGGATGCCTTTAGAAATTTTCGATAAAGGAATTACTTCAGTTGGTGGCTTGGAGGTTAATTACTACCCGACCACAAGTTCACTTGGAGTGTCTCTTCCGAGTAATGCTCCGGCTGTGAATTCACTATGGCTTCCAGCCTTGGTAATGAAGATCCCGGTTCTTTTGAAACCGGGGCGTGAGGATCCTTTCACACCGCTTCGAATCGCGCAGGCAATGATTAAGGCAGGGTTCCCAAAAGAGGCCTTTGGTTATTATCCAACGACCCACGAGGGCGGTGACACATTACTCACTTCTTGTGGTGCTGGGATCTCCTTCGGTTCAGATGTAACGGTTCGTAAGTATGCTCCGTTCAAGAATATTCAGGTTCACGGAACCGGACGTTCGAAGATTTTGATTGGAGAAGACTATATTGACCGCTGGGAGGAGTTTCTTGATGTGCTTGTGACTTCGATTTCGGCTAATGGAGGACGAAGCTGTATCAATACTTCAGCGATTTTGGTTCCATCCCATTGTAAAGAAATTGCGGAGGCTCTGGCTGCCAAATTAGCAGAGATTAAGCCTCTGGCCCGCGATGATTCTGATGCTCTTCTTTGTGGCTTTGCAAATACCTCATTGGCAGAGGGAATAGACGGAATGATCGATGACCTTCTTAAGGAAGAAGGTGCCCGTGATGCAACCGCAGATCATCGTGGCGGTGGTCGAAGGGTAGAGGCTTTCGATCAGACCTATCTTTGTCCAACCTTGGTTGCGTGTGATGATAAAGATCATCAGTTGGCAAATACCGAATTCATGTTTCCCTACGCCAGTATTGTGGAGATGCCCCAGTCGGAGATGTTGGCTAATATTGGCGAGACTCTTGTGGTGAGTGCTTTCACTGAGAACAAGGATTGGATCCAGGATCTCATGTTAAGCCCGGATATCGAGCGTCTCAACATTGGTCCGTTCCCGACAAATCGTGTCCAGTGGGAACAGCCACACGAGGGGAACCTTTTTGAGTTTCTCTACCGACGCCGGGCGATTCAAGGGGATTTGTCTGTTGCGGTGTAGTTACCGACTGAAGGAGGGTAACGATTCGGTCTGCCGTCGAGGGAAATCAAGGGGATTTTTTCCAAGCTTGAGACAGGTTGCGGTGCCGTCGGCGTCGCGGATGAATAGCTTGCTTTTGTGGAGAAGTGGAGGTGTCCAAGTCCGTTTGCCAAGGCCTTCGTGACGGGCAAATTCCTCGAAGCCCTCAGGGCTGGCTTTGGCAACGATCAAGCTGCCATTCCCGGTAAGGATGATCAACTTGCCATTCGAGAGAATGAGTGAGCCGCGGAGGTTGGGTTGGGACCAGACTGTTTTGCCGGTCTTGATATCGAGGCAGCGGAGGAAAGATTTAATTTTCTTTTTATGGACAGGGCCGTCGAAGCCATAAAGGTGCCCCTCGTGGAGGACAGGAGGATTGATGTGGTTCTGGAATTTTTTATTGGTCCAGATGGGCTTGTTTGAATCTAGATTGGGATCAAAGAGAGCTGCCCCTTCACCCCACCAAGAGGAGAGATAGAGCTTGTTACCGATGATGAGTGGGTCGGCGGAATTTTCGCCTAAGCGGGTGGGCCAGTCGACCTTCCAGAGAACTTTGCCATCAGCTTGCGAAACAACGTGCATGATTTTATTTCCAAAAATGGCAACGGCCGCTTGACCTCGGCAGTTAAGGGGAACGGCGGCGGCATAGCCACTGGAGAATGGAGGAGAATTCCAAAGTACCTCGCCGGTATTTTTATCGAGCGCGATGCCGAAGCTGTTAGCGTTTAGGAAGAGACGATCGCCGACGATGACGGGAGCGGAGGAGAAGCCCCAAGTTGGCATTGGCGCTCTGGCAGTAGTTGCAATATTGGTGGTCCAGCGAGCTTTGCCGGTAACTTTATCGCGTGAGGAAACGAGGCCTTGTTTGCTGAACGTATAGAGCCACTTGTCCTCGATGACGGGTGGGGCGTTGGGACCACCGGGATTGTATTTTGGAATTAAGTCCTGTGGATATTTTTCGCTCCAGATTAATTGGCCGGTAGTGACATCGAGGCACTGAATAAGATCATCGCCTTCAAAGTTGCCCAGTGTGTAGGCGCGATCCTCGCTCACCGCGATGCCTGAATATCCAGTGTGGACTATGGCCGTCCAGAGTGTATCGGGACCTGCCGCAGGCCATTTGTGGGACCAATGGGTTTCGTGATCAAAATTTCCATTGCCCTTGGGGCCACGCCATTGGGACCAATCGGACCAAGCTGAGAGGGTGCTGAGAATAAGGAGGAAAAGCTTCATTTTGGCCGTGGGATGATGCCATGAGGTCGAGTGAATAGAAAATTTAAAAGCTCGCGTTGAAAAGCGGTGGAGAGCCGCTAAGATCGGCCCCAGAAAATTCGTGATATCACCTTCTCAAATCATCATCCATCGCCCGGGCTCCTTGGAAGAACTCCCCAAGCACGTTTCGGGAAAAGTTTTGATCGTGACCGATCCGGGGATCGTCGAAGCAGGGCATTTCGACCGAGCTGCTGCGCTCTTGGAGGATGTGGTGGTTTTTGATCAGGTAAGGGAAAATCCAACGGAGTCCGATGTCGCACAATGCGCGAAATTTGCACGAGCAATGAGTCCGGATTTCATTGTGGGCTTGGGCGGTGGGAGTTCGATGGATACTGCGAAAGGTGCTTTATTTTTATTGAGCGGCGGTGGAGTAATGTCGGACTATCAGGGCCATGGAAAAGCGAAGGGTCCGATGTTGCCGTTCATTGCGATCCCAACGACCGCGGGAACGGGGAGTGAATGTCAAAGTTATGCTATTTTGTGTCGGGATGGCTCCCATGAGAAAATGGCGTGCGGTGATCCTCGTGCAATGGCCAAGGTTGTGATTTTGGATCCTGAGCTTACCGAGTCAATGCCATTGCAGGTCGCACGATTGACTGCGCTTGATGCTCTTTCACATTCCTTAGAAAGTGCGGTTTGTAATAACGGAACCGACAAATCAAGGGAGCTTTCATTTCAGGCTTTTAGGAGCATTGAGTCGGTTATCGAAGCGATTTTAAAAGGCGACGGTTCGCTAGAGGATCGCAATCGAATGCTGGTTGGTTCGGCACTGGCGGGGAGCGCCATCGAGGCGAGCATGTTGGGTGCAGCTCATGCCGCGGCGAATCCCTTGACAGCTCATTTTGATCTCGTCCACGGTCATGCAGTCATGTCAATGCTCCCTAGCGTGATGCGCTGGAATGCTCAGGTAGTGGGGTGCGTTTATGACGAATTGAAGCCCGGGCTTATCGATTGGGTCGAGTATTTGTATGAGCTTGCTGAGTTGCCTCCGGTTGTGGTGCCCTCAGAAATGATCGCGCAGCTTGCGACAGAGGCGGCAAAGCAATGGACCGGGCAATTTAACCCGCGGCCGTTGGCCGTGATGGATTTTGAGGCGCTTTATCGACGTGCGTTTGGTGAAAGCTGAATTGATCGTGGTGGAATTTGTGCCAAAGTGAGCCTATGAAGAAGACGATCTCGGGAATGATGGCACTTTTGCTGGTAGGGTGCCACGCTGAAGAAAAAGAAGTAAAGAAGAAGGATCGTGATGATTGGCCGGTGGCGCGCGGAGGCGCTGGGTTGTCGGGGCAGGTTGGAGTATGTTTACCTCCAAAGCCGGATATTAAGTGGATGGTTCAGACTGAAGGAGCAATCGTGGGAGAGACCGTGGTTTCCAAGGATATCGTGGTCTTTGGAAATAGCGCGGGGCTTTTGACGGCAGTCGATTTAAAATCGGGGAAAAAGAAATGGCAGCGAGAATTCGAGCAAAGTTTTGAGGCGGCTCCAGCAATTTTTGATGATACCATTTTCATTGGTTGTGAAGATATGAAGCTTTACGCGCTCGAGTTGGAGACAGGTAAGGATAAATGGTCAATCGAGACTGATGATAAAATTACGGCAGGAGTGAATCTCACAAAAAGTCCGGACGGGAAGGCACACTGGATTGTCATGAATGGTTACGACGGGGTTTGTCGTGCGCTGGATGCAAAATCGGGAAAAGAGATTTGGAAGCATGAGACCGAACAACCGATCAATGGTACTCCGGCTGTCGTTAATGGAAAGTGGGTTGTTTTTGGGGGGTGTGATCACTTTCTCTACACCCTGAATTTGGCGGATGGGAAACCGATGAGTAAAGTTGAAGGCGAAGCGCCCATTGTCTCGACCGTGGGAACGGAAGGGAGTTTTGTGGCATGGGGGGATCACTCGAATAAAGTGATGGGAGCTGATTTGGCTTCAGGTGAATTAGAGTGGAAATACAGTGATCGCAGGTTTCCCTTCATGGCAGCGCCGGCAGTGGATAAAAAAAATGTTTATATCGGCGGGCGGGACAAAAAAATCCATGCAATCTCGCGTGAGAGCGGAGATGCGGTTTGGAGATTTAAGACCAGTGGGCGTGTTGAGAGTTCGCCAATTCTCTTTACTGATGGTGTGGTATGTGGCTCAAGCGATGGACGCCTGTATGCCATCGATTTAAAGAGTGGAAGCGAAGTCTGGAAGATTGACCTGGGGGAATCGCTGGTGGCTGCTGCAAGCTATGCCAAGGGAATAATCTTAATTGGAAGCGAAGATGGAACTCTTTTTGCGCTGGGAAAGAAATAAGGTCAGACTTTTGTCTCAAGCCATTTTCCGCGAAATGTGATTGCGATGAATACGCCCGCTTGGATGAAAAGATCGATGCTCATAAAGGTCCATATTTTGATGAGGGTGAGTTCGAAGTAGGCATCGTAAATTGTAATCCCGATGATTCGAATGAGTATCAGGCAGGTAAAGGAACATGTCATGACGATGCGTGTTGCTCCGGCGCCGCGTAGGCAAGTTTTTAAGACGATGGTGGTAGCGAGTGCGGGTTGAAAAATCCCACAGATGAAGACGAGTGGTCCAGCGACCGCGATGAGTTGGGTGGCTTGGATATCGGTTTCAGGGAGAATAAGACGCACGATGATTTCTGGTGCTAGGAGGAAGAACACGCCAATGGCACTCATAAAAGCGAGAGCAAAGAGCCAGGCGGTGCGGAGAGCTTTTAGGGCCATCTTCGGATTATTAGCTCCGAGATATTGTCCGACCAGGGTGGCTGCGGCAGTACCTATGGCAAAACCGGGAAGGAAGGAGAGTGATTCGACCCGGATAGCGATGAAATGAGCGCCGAGGGCGCCCTCGAAGGCGAGTCCGGTTATAAAGCGGAGGACGTAGGCGTGGATTATCCACATGCCAAGCATTTCAACACCCTGAGGCAATCCGACTCGGCCGATGCGCGCCATCATCTCCCGCTGCGGGGTCCAATCTGCTTGTCGGAGTGTTAGGGTGATTTCTTCTGATTTGAGTTTGTGTTGTCTGCTGAGTATAACGACCACTACGAGGGTGCCGAGGAGCCAGGCGAGGAGACTGCCCCAAGCAAGTCCGGCGATACCCATACCGCCGAGCGGAGGATCTAGAAATACGAAAGCAGCGCTCAAGATCATATTGCACATATTGATGAAGAGCATGATAAAGAACGGGGTGCGAGTGTCCCCAATGGCGCGTAGCGCATTAGTGCATGCGTAGAATATTCCTAGGAAAGGGCACGACCAGGCCAGGATCGAAAGGTAGTCGAAGGCGTATTCTGAGGCAGCGTCCGAGAGTCCGAAAATCTTGATGATTTGCGGAAGACAAAGTCGGATTATGAGCCCAGAAATTACTCCCATAAAGAGCCCGGCGAGGATACCTTGGACGAGGCCTTGGCGCGCTTCTTCGGGGTTACGTGCTCCGGCGGCGCGCGAAACAATGGCAAGGACCCCAGTGGCGACGGCGCCTTGCAATATCATCATAAGCCACATCGCGTAGCCGCCAAGGCCGAGGGCGTCCATAACAGCAACGCGGGTGTCGCCATCGGCCATGCGGGTAGCAAGGATCAGGTCCACGGTATTGACCATGAAGCTCAGGATTTGTTCTAGGAGCGGCCAGATGGCGAGAGTGATCACTTGTTGCCCGAGCGACATTCGACCGAGCCGTCCGGCGAGGGTGCCGTCGACTTCTTGGATGCTGGAGCGTTGCTCGGCTTCGATGATTTTCCCAGGGCGGGCCATATTGACGCGCAGGGACATAGCTGACAGTTTGCCCGGGGAACATTTAATAAAAGTAAAACCGCTGGAACCTCGGGTGGTTTTTAGTATTTATTCAGGGTTTCTCGGGGTGCAGAGCCGAGAAAAATTACTGTTTAACCCATTTTGGGCACCCAGGAAAAACGCTTGTTTCGGAAACGAATGAATTTTAGGGCGGCTGATCATTCGAAAGTTTTTGATTTTTTTTTCGGGTTGGGTCGATTTATCTTATAGCGGTGAACGTGCGGGGGGAATTGGTCAAAGAAGCGAGCCGGCTGATTCGTGATGCGCGCAAGCGGTGGAATGCGCATGAGAAGAATAAATCGTGTCGTCAGGCTAGGGATCGCGCGCTCGCAGTTTATGAAAAGTTGAGTAACGAGGAGCGTAATGAGCTTCCGGGGGTCTTGAGAGTTTGG
>Ga0257110_1001084_pt1 | contig 12770 bp, 14 predicted proteins | sample LP_taG_7_FD_190184 | JGI IMG/M metagenome (GOLD analysis project Ga0257110, IMG submission 190184) | Marine microbial communities from Northeast Subartic Pacific Ocean, Canada - LP_J_2015_P26_10m | ecosystem: Environmental > Aquatic > Marine > Oceanic | place: Canada: Northeast Subartic Pacific... | reverse complement strand
GAGAACACATAAGAAATATTTCGCCTCGTTTCTAGTAGTAAACAATGCAGGATACAATAATTTCAAGATAAGTTGAATAGTTTCTGATTCGGGTATATACTTCAAAAGGTGATTTTCGCGTATTTTCTTCATCGTGCTTATTTTAGTTTTCTGTTTCCACGACATTAAATTGCGGTCATTGTTAATCGCATTGAGAACATGGTAAATAATATTATCTTCGTTTGTACATTTAAAATGAAGACCATCATAACAAAAAAATCGTTCACTAGATGGGACATACAAGTATACATTGTTAGTCAAGAATGTTTGTATGAACTGTTCTTGTTCATTCATAAGTTCTTCATTACGAATAACCCGTTGAAGTTGTGTATTTTTCGTGTTTTCAAGTATGTTCGGTAGTTGGTTGCATAAATACGTATGTAATTTTAATGTCATATATTCATCGTTCTCGTATTTGACAATAAGGTCATTGAGTGATGAACGTGTTTGTTCAGTCAACTCGGAAGGGTTAGTAATCTTATTATCCATGTGATAACATTACTAGAGAGAACCTTTTATATTTATTCGTATATTATTTTAGATAGACGCTATACTACGGTGAATATCTCCAATCATGGGTTTTTCGACTGAAGCAGACAGTGTATCCAGCATCATTTTAGTGAGAACACAATCAGTTTCTAATACATCTTCTTCGGGAAGGGCGACGAACCATTGATATTTGGTGCGTTTAAGAAGTTCATTGCTTGGAATATAGAGACCAACACGATTGGGAATCAAATCCAATGGTTGTTGTTCCATCAACTGATCAAGAATAACGGGCTTTCCGTTGGCGGTTTTTACACCAATGGCACTACCATCTAACAAAGAGAGTTTGTCTTGGTCTTTCAAGTATTCAAGATAAGTAGCTAGGTCATTTTTGAATTGATATTCATCGGTAAAATGAGAACGTTTGTTTCTATTTTCTAAGTAAGCCATAATTTCTTGGAGCGTTTCGTGTTTTTTGGGACTACCCATAAAGTAAGTAGACAATACGAATGTGGGCTGTTTGGTATGTTGGATTAAATCAACTGACTTGTTGACACTCTCACAAAGAAACGGTTTGTCTGCTAACATTTGTTGGTCATAAAGAGGCTTCAGATTTTGCATACATAAGAAGGAATTGGGAACAATCATACCTCCATAATTATACAACACCTGCATCATGGCCAACTCTCTAAACAACTGTTTATGGGGTTCTGCCATATTAGAAATATCTACTTCCCAAGAAGGAATTAACTTGGAGAATGACTCGTCATCAATAAGACAAATATGGAAATCATCACCACACTTGTCAATAATAGATTGGATGACTAAATGTAAATAGGGTTGATTCAAATCAGTAGAATTACGAGAACCAAAACTCTTCCATTTACGAGAATTTACTTGATACTGAGAATGGATCCACAATTTAGGTCGGTTATATCCGTACAATGGAGAATCATTCAATACATAATTGCGTATCATTTCATATTCGTCGTTTGACTCAAAAGGCTGTTTCATTTTATTTGCGAAATAACTAGCTGTGAATATAACACCAATGCTGAGCAAATAATAGTGAATATTTTTAGTGCTAAATACCATTATATAATTACTATTTATATAATAATACCTATATAGATTTTTCAAGAATCAACAAATTTATTGATAATAAACCATATACTGGATATTGTAATTTGACTCGTTGTATTTTATTTGGGAGGTGTACATAATAGCATTATGTTTGCATATTTGACGCAATAATGTAGTGAACATGTTGTATGAAATATCACGTTCCAAATAAAATTGTTTCCCTAGATGATAATAGGGTTTCAGAGTGTCGATAAATTGTTCATGATGTTTATTGAATAACATCTTTTTAAACGCGTTCATGTCAAATAAAAAATAATTATTTGTTTTCAAACATATGAGTTCTAATAATGCAAATAGCACGTCATTTGGAACCTTTTCACGAAAAATCTGCTTAGACATTGTATATTTCGGGTTGGTTTGTATTATATTCATATATTATTTATTACTAAATGTTATAATTATTCTATGAATATAAAGAGATTTATAAATGGGTTTACAAACGCATCAGCTGTATTGAACTATTTTTCCGTAGACTTTGTGCATTGCTGTTTCAACTTTTCAAGATATAAAATACCGTCCATTAGCTCTTCTTGAGCGTGGTTAATCCAATCTACAGTTTGTAAATCGTCACGATCTAAATTTGTGCCATATTTTTCCAAGCCAATATTTGCACGCCCAACAAATTTGGAAATGACACTTTTCACGACACTATCTAAATGTTCTACGTCTACGGATTCGGGCATAATGATTGTATATGTGTAATAACAATACAAATATTTATATGGTTATTACAAGTGATTTTCTAAAAAAGTTTCATTATATTATTTGTAAACAATGCTAATTCAATCTGGTCTTCATGTATAGTATGAAAGACTGTAATATATTTACACAAATAAGGAATAATTTGATATTTCAATTTCTCGTTGATTAAATCTGTATGTTTCACAAAGAAAAAGAAGTAGTCGAGTATGTCGATTACTGAATAACCTTGACTATGTATATGGTTTAATAGAGAGATGGCATCTTGTAGGTTTTTATTTTTCAGGTGCATTAAATATTTTTCAAATAAATGAAATGAGATGGTAGAACAAATATCTTTACAAATCTTGATATTAATTGACTCGTTATAAATATGCATTTTCTCTAAAAAATTAATAAGAACACGAATGGAATATTGTGAGATGGATAATAAATAATCTTTGGATTCGTCGTCAATAATAATGTTTTCATTGGTGATAATATGGTTCATAATGCTTCTTATTTGTTCACAAGAAGGTTTTTCTATATGTATGATATGAAGTCGTGACTGTAAACTCTCAATGACTTTTTGAATATTAGTGCAAACTGAAATGAAATGAATGTTATTTTTATATTTGTCAATGTAATTGCGAAAAACCTGCTGACTTTGTTCATTAATGTTATCAATATCGTCAATGACAACCAGTTTTTTTTTCCCGTGAATATTACTATGAGATTGACAAAACGTTTTCATTTCGTTTCGGAAATATTGAATACCTTGTTCTTTGAGATTATTAATAAACAGAATATTACTCTCGGGTAAGGAGGCGTCTTTTGACAGTCCGTAATATTCGCGTATGAGAGCATACAATAATGTTGTTTTGCATGTAGAACTTTCTCCTACAAAGAGTAGATTCAAATAATCCAATCTCACTAGTTCATTAATTGCGTCGAATAACTGATCATTAAAAGAAAAATCGCGTATATAATATGGTTTGTATTTGATTACGAATGTTTCGTCTTTCATCGTTTGTGTATTCTTTCTTTTATTTATTATATCATTTTTGTAAAAAAGTATTAAATACAGTTTGTTTATAATTGTAATGAGTGTACCGAATTATTACCAAGCACTAGGTGTTTCCGAAAATGCGAGTGAGAGTGAAGTCAAAAAAGCATATCGCGGATTATCATTGAAATATCATCCTGATAAGAACAATACAACTGAGGCACAAACAAAAATGCATGAGATTAATGATGCATATTCTGTATTAGGTGATAAAGATAAGAAAGCGCAATATGATAATCAACGTAAGTTTCAGGGAAGAGGAATCGGTGCGAACATGCATCAAGATTTTGGCGATATCAATAATATTTTTAATTCATTTTTCAATCAAAATGGTATGCCAAATGGCGGACCATCCGGACATTTCCAAAATAACATACGTGTCTTTCGTAATGGTCAACCAGTAAATATAAAGAAACGTCCGAATAATATTACTAAAATACTTCATATTTCGTTGGACCAAAGTTATCAAGGATTGAATGCACCGATTGAGGTCGAGAGAAATGCGATAAGAAACAATGAGAAGACCATAGAAAAAGAAACAATATACGTAGAAATACCCCCAGGCATTGATTCAAATGAACGTATTACTTTACAACAAAAAGGACATGTATTAGATGAATTAGTAAGTGATGTGGTGATTACAATTCAATTACAAAAGCATGATATGTTTGAAAGACAAGGAATGGATTTGATATATAAGAAAGACATCACTCTCAAAGAGGCGCTATGCGGAACACTGGTTGAATTCCAACATTTGAGCGGGAAAAAATTAACATTGAATACGAAGAACAATCCTTATATTATTACTCCTGGATATAGACATACTGCACGTGAATATGGAATGACCAGAAATAATCTTCGTGGTAATTTATTTATTGTGTTTACTATCAAGTTCCCATCTGATTTGAATTCAGAACAGCGGGAAGGCATTGAAAAGATATTATAAAATGTATTGAATTCTATTTTTAACACATTTTACATTTACTGAGAAATAGCGCGATAAGGTAGCTCATTATCTACTAAATAGATAGAGTTCTCGGTAATAATGATGAACTCTTTACCGACCTTGTAGATTTTGGAAACTGGACTGGTGTACTCATCCTCACTCTTCACAAGAAGTTTCTCCTCGTTGTTGCGAATACCGATCATAGAAGACTTGTCTAGAGAAGATGTCCAGTAATCCATGATAATCGGTTTGTCTTCCACAATGGCAAGTTTGCATGCATGTTGCATGGTCTTAATCTCGGGAAGTCTATAACCATTTACACTTGTTTTATCTTCATCCGCAGGTGTACTCATTTTTAATAGATATAAATTATACATTAGATTATACTTTAAGTCATTCTAACGAGTATCTATTATTTTATATCAAGTTAGTATAACAATGAGTTCTTTTCCTAAATCTACTATTCAACAGATTATTGACAAATATTATATCATTACAAAAGACTACTTTGAAGCAATTCAGTCACTAACTTCCATGCACAATAGAGAAGATATAGGTAACATAGTATTTGTTGGATTGAATTGCATACACAGAGTATTTGAGTATGTCCTATACAAAACAAAAAACATAGATACTGCCGTGGGAATGGCTCAACAGACCTATTTTTATTATTTAGAATATATTGAACAGATTCATTCAACCGAATTACTGTTCAGAATAAAACAATCAGAAGCAATCCTATTTGTATACAAAAAAACCGTTTTTGAATTATTTGAAGGTAACCAAAAAGAGAGTAAAATGAATACATTAGACAACATTATGACATTAGACCAAGAGTTTATACATTTTAACAACAAAGAATGGGCACATTTTTTTCCACGCATAAAAAAATTGTATGAAATCCTGTTTTATTGGAATCAATCCCAGTGGAAAATAGAAGAACGAATGGTTATTTGCTTGAACTATTTTCGCAGATATCTACATTCCCTGGACAAATTGGATGTTTGTTTAATGTATTTAGATTACATCCAAAAACATTATGATTTAGATTTTGAGAAATACAAAGAGTTATTGGATGTGATGATTGATAAAACTGAAAAGATACGTCGATATAGAAGCAATTCTATTACGGAAGAAGATAAGATAGATTGGTTTCTAATAAAAATATACAAAGAAAGAGATACATTTGAAGACAAATTACATACTTCTATGAACGACCTGGTTACTTGGTTGCTAAGCGAGGTTTGAATATGGCGGAATTAAAATTTCATTGGCAATTATGCTGTTCATGTAACCCTTGGTCATCTGAACTTGTTTTTTTCTCACCTTTTTTGTTTTTACTTTTGTACTTACATCGGCATTGATTACGCGAATATGCGTGTATTCATCATATAGCAGTTGTTTTATAAAATCATAAACAAACATCAACACTTTCTCGCTACAATTACCAACAATTAGACAACTGCCAGTGCGAAATACCATGAACGACACCTCGGTATATTTATCTGAATCCGACAGCTCAGATAATTTCATCGTACGGTCTTCTTTTGAGATAACTCCAGTTTGTATGCTTTTATCGAACGCTAGATTATTATTAAAGTAGAACTTACATTTTACTCCTGGATAACTGCAAGGATCATATGCGGTTTCAATCCCATATTTATTACTTTTCAAAATAGCATGTAGTTTTTCGCGATGGATATAATAACCGCAATTAAAGTTGGAATTAATTAATACATTATCGTCTTTGTCGGATTCTATATAAATCAACTTACTTTCACAGTGAGGTTGTAAAATTACAAGAACCTTTGTCTTTATGATATCCAATACCTCATTATTTAATACTCCCGGTATCTCCATTTTACCTGTATTAAACACCTTAACGTGGATTTCTTTGAATTCTTTATTGTAATAGAAACGAACAATCAATGCAAAGCAGTTATAAAACGCATTTTTGACTTTTCCTCTTGAGTTCATAATATCTTTTTTCGAAATACCTACCGTCAACTTGCGTTCATCTTTGAATTTATTTTTTTTCAAATTCGGGTTATCTACTTGTTTCAATATATTTTCTACGTAATAAGGTATGGTTTTTAGTTTTTGATTGTATTGCTCATATTCTTCCTTCGTATTAGATATGATTTTTATTTGTTTTTTTAAGACACCGGCTTTCGGTTGCCAATATGGGACAACTGGTATATTCCAAAAGACATCTTCGATTTTAATCGGCATATTCAAATATAATACTTTGGTTTTGGTTGAAATGGATAACTCTTGACAAACCGGAACTTGTTCGGATTGTTCTTGGTTAAGACTATCGTGTTCAGTTAATCCGTTTGGAGATATCTCTTCCACAAACGACATGTGTTCATCTTTCAAGAACATTTTCCATTCTTGATCCACATCCATATTGAAATTATTTATATTTACTATATGGAATATAAACAATTCTTTAAATACTTCAATTTTGTAATTTATGGTTATATAGGAAATAATCAATCAAATCGGAAATGTTATTTGTTTGATGGTGAACAATATTTTCAATATGCTCGAGTAGTTCACTTGTAATTAAGTGAGGTTTGTCTTCAATTACATAATTGAAATATTTTGTTAATATTGATTTTTTATCCAAATTGTATTGTACACTCACGTCATATATATATTTTTTACATTCTGAATATTGTTTTTGCTCAATCATAGTGTAAATCGTTTGCCATATTTCGTTATTTACAATTTCTTCTATGCGAATAGTTGTATGTTGGTTTAATTGAATAAAATTAATCATACTACGGATATCCGATTTGTATTGCTCTTGAATTATATTAATGATATTGTCATCAAGTAACAGTTGTTCGGATTCAGAAATGTTTTTCAAAAAAAAGTATATATCTTCGCGTGGTAATTGGTTGAAACGAATACAAATGAACTCATTTCGAAGATGTTCTTCTATTTTACTAATATAGTTACATATTAAACAATACCGTATATTCGAACTGGACGATTGAATTAGATACTTAAGTGCTTGTTGAGCATTTTTCGTCATATAATCTACTTCATCTAATATAACAAATTTTATACCTTTATTGAAAAAATTCTTTGATTTCACAAATAATTGAATCTGGTTGCGAATAATATCGATTCCTCTTTCGTCCGATGCATTCAAATGAATAATATTTTCAGAGGTTTTCTTTTCATATTTTGTTTGATACTCATTGATTAAATTGATAATGGTAGTCGTTTTACCGGTTCCCGGTGGACCATAAAATAACAAATTTGGGAAATATTGTTTACTTAGTATGTTGGAAAATATTTTTCGATTGATTGGGTCTAATACAATTTCATTGAAAGTGGTAGGTCTATATTTTTCGATCCAAGGCACATTTTTATTCATATTTACAATAGATAATCATATTGTATTTATATTTTATTTTTCATAAAGTTAAGTATATAATATATAACGGATTAAGTAAAATTGAATAATACAAAATATACAATATTATATACAACGAATACAAAAATGAGCGGATATTTAGAACTTATACTTGGACCGATGTTTTCTGGTAAAACCAGTTATTTAATAAATGTATACAATCAACCTGAAAATGCTGAAAAAACTTTGAAAGTTGTGAATTATTCATTAGATACCAGATATGATAGTAAAATGTTGTCATCACATGACTTGATAAAAATCCCCTGTAGTTTTGCTTCCAATATAGAAGACGAGATGAAATGTTGCATGACACATGATGTCATTCTTATTAACGAAGGGCAGTTCTTCCCTGACTTGAAAAAATACGTATTAGAATTAGTAGAACAACATAATAAAGAAGTATATATTTGCGGATTAGATAGTGACTTTCAAAGAAACAAGTTCGGGGATTTGTTGGATTTGATACCTTATTGCAACAAGGTAACAAAACTAAATGCAAAATGCGAATGCGGGAATGATGCTATACATTCACATCGTAAGGTAGATTCAACAGAACAAGTGTTGATTGGGTCAGATAATTATCAACCTTTATGTAGAAGCTGTTATCATAATAAAAATTAGAGAGAACGGTGATTATTCTTTACAAAACTATTATAATCTTCGCGATATATGCGGGTAAGTTCATCATATTTTGTAATAAAATTGCCTTCGCGGAAATCATAATATATTTTTTCAATGACTGCACGGTCTTCGTTTAGTGTTTTGTCCATCATTCTCTCAGTCAATTTATCAAATAAATAATCAATACCTGGGACACCGGATACCCAATTGTTACGATACGCTTTTACGTGCAACATAGTTTGATTATTACTAATCGGCAATGCCGAGGTTACAATCGTATTTACAAATTCGCCAAATTTTACACGTGCAACTGTATAATGTGGTAATACATATTCGTTTTCTACAACCAATTTGTTAATACCAAAAATCTTGTATGCAAGCGACTCTTCACCAGACTCGTATTCATAACTTGCTTTGTAATGTCCTTCGGCAATTTTATCGATGTCGTCTTTCATAGGAAGTGGACGTTTTTTGTTTCCGAATGTATGGACCTCTGATATGTGCAAAATATCTAACGAATTTTCAGTCACTGTGCGCGCATCTACATTGAATAACTTTTTCAGCGTTACACACTTGTAACTCTCGTCATACGCTTCTGGTTCAATCCAAAAATGACCATGCATTTTTGAAGATAGTTAGTCTATTGAAAGAAAAGCGAACAATCGGAGGAAAAGAAGTCCAACAAATCGTAGATTCTCATTCTTGTCAAGTAGTATTACCTGAAGAATGAGTTAAATACATTTTTCAAAGCATATAAAAAATTGAGTCCAAATATTCCATAAAAATAGTGATAGATTGTTATGGAAAATACAGAAGTCCCTATTAAGAAGAAGAGAGGTCGTAAGCCAAAGAATCAAGCAGCTACTGAAAATAACATTACAGTAGATATTCAAGAAGTACCAGCTACACCTCCAGTTCCAAAAAAACGAGGACGTAAACCAAAGGGTGGGAAACTATTTTTGAAAGAAGATAATGACCAGTTATCAAACGCAACCACAAATAATGTAATTCTACATTTGAAGTGTGGACTAAGTGACCTTGAAGAGAGAGAGCAAGAATTACATAATGTCTTGAAAGACCCATTGTTATATAATCCAAGCATACCTCCTATTATCCAGACGTACGATAATAACAACAATCAGTATTTCGGATATATTGATGAGACAAAGGGTACAGATAGCACCTATGCTTATCATAATGAAAATGAAAACACAAATGCTTTACAGGGTTCCATATGCGAAAACTGTAATCAATGCAATCATGGGGGTTCAGAAGTTACAAGTCAACCTGACGTAGATATCAAAGACGTAAATGCCAAATTAAAAGAGTTGAAGATTCAGTTGTATAAGGGGGCACAATCAGATAAGAACTCTGCGTGTTTTTGGTGTACGTATGAATTCGACAATCATCCTTGTTATATACCTAAGCACGAGATAGATGATGTCTTGTATGGTTACGGTTCATTTTGCCAACCTGAATGTGCGGTTGCATATTTAATGAAACAAAATTTGGATGACTCGACTAAGTTTGAGCAATATCATTTACTCAATCAAATATACAGTAAGGTATATGATTATAAGAAGAATATCAAGCCCGCGCCAGATCCATATTATTTGCTGGACAAATTTTATGGCAATTTGAGTATTCAGGAGTATCGTAAATTAGTAAAATCCGAGCATATGTTGTTGATATTGGATAAACCGATGACTCGCACATTACCAGAATTACATGAGGACAGTGAAGAGTTGGGAGTAAATGTAATGCAGTCTGGTAATCAGAACTCAAATATTAATACTGGTATCTATAAAGTGAAACGCAACAGCGAAAAGCAAAAAGGACCCAGTAAAAATGAGATTATTCGTGAGAGGTTTGGTATCTAGACCATAATTATTCACTAAGGGGGAGAAGATTATTCTATTTTTGTATTCTCAATACGAAAATACAAAAATATATAAAGACAAACATAGATATATACTATTCAGTTATGGATTTTGTTTCATCAAATAATGAAAAATATATATCTTGCTATTTGATGGGCGGGTTAGGCAATCAACTTTTTCAGATATTCGCTACTATTGCTTATGGTATTCAAAATGGAAGACGTGTAGTATTACCTCACAGTGAAAAACTCACCAGTGGTACAATAAGAAACACTTATTGGGATAATTTTTTACAACCTATCGAAATGACACACACAGTGAAAAATAGTGGCAATAATTATACTAACCAAACTGTATTGCGTTTTCCTGCGGTAAAAGAAAATGGGTTTGTTTATACACCGATTCCTCATGTATCCAACAATGAATTTTTGCTATATGGTTATTATCAAAGTTATAAATATTTTGAACCATTAAATGATCGTTTATTTGAAATGATTAATTTGGACAGTCAACAAAACAAAGTAATTCAAAAAACAGCATTGGAGTTATTTTCTAATTTTGAAGTAAAGAATATTAGTATGCATTTTCGCATAGGCGATTACAAGAAAATTCAAGATTGTCACCCGTTAATGACATATGAATATTACGAAAAGGCATTAAAACATATTATCGACCATCGTCCAAGTGATCAATATCAAGTATTATATTTTCACGAACACGTTGATACGGAAGATGTGGATTTGATTATAAACAAATTGAAACAACAAGATTGTTTTTCTAAGATAAAATTCGTACGTGTACAACATAGTCTAGACGATTGGGAGCAAATGTTATTGATGTCTTGTTGCAATCATAATATTATTGCGAATAGCACGTTTAGTTGGTGGGGTGCTTACTTCAATACTCGTTCCGATAAGGTTGTATGTTATCCTTCGCTCTGGTTTGGACCCAAAATTGGACATGATACCCGTGATTTGTTTCCCGAAAGGTGGAATAAAATAATTATGTAAATGATTTATAGATAAAATTGAATTATGAATATAACTCTATTTAAAGAGCACTGAAATACCTTAGCATTATGAAGATGAATATTCGTTCCAGAGACTATGAAGCAAACGCATTGGCCATTATGGAATTGCCTTTTGTAAAGAAGTTGATTGAAGAGAACAAAAAGTTAAAAACAAGAAATAAAGCCCTGAAAAATTTGATTTACAGTCTACCTGAGTTTCGTCATCCCGCAAATGTCCCCGATAACGACAGCGATGTAGAAATTGTAAAACCACCTGTACAAATCAAAAAGGAACGCATTGTATATGAAATCGAAGAAAAAGACGATGATACGATTGAATCGCCAAAAATTGTGGGTGACCTAACCAAATGTGAATTTTCATTAAATAGTTTCACGGATGTCGAGGCACCTACGATGGATGCTGAGGAGGATGAAGATAGATACGTTACGTGTGATTCATGTTCCATTTCTGTAGATTGCCATAAAAATTCAATCCATGTCGTGTATAAAAGCGAATCTAGTAATATGACAGACGAGAAAACGCTTTGTACCATGTGTTTCCAGGAACAAGAAGATAGTCTTATTGAACTGGGATACAAATGTGATGACTGGAGCATTGAGGAAGTAGAAGAGGAAGAGGAAGTAGAAGAGGAAGAGGAAGAGGAAGAGGAAGTAGAAGAGGAAGAGGAAGAGGAAGAGGAAGAAGAGGAAGAGGAAGAAGAGGAAGAGGAGGAAGATAAGAAGAAGGAGGAAGAAGAGGAAGTAGAAGTTTCTGAGGAGGAAGAGGAGGAAGAGGAGGAAGAGGAGGAAGAGGAGGAAGAAGAGGAAGAGGAAGTAGAAGTAGAAGTTTCTGAGGAGGAGGAGGAAGAGGTATTTGAAGTTGAAATCAAGGGTAAGACATATTATACAACCAATAATAAGACTGGACCGATTTATGCTGTAACTGAAGATGAAGATGTAGGTGATGAGGTAGGTGTATTCAAGAACGGAAAGGCGACGTTTTATAAAAAGAAGTAAATAAACAATTAGTTAATTAGTATTCTGTATACATGTATTTTTATTGATGTACCAAATAAGTATATGAATCGTCCAATTGAATAAATTGTCTATATAGTAGATTTATTCAATAAATACAATATTATTCTTTTTAGAAAATTTCACTTTCTTACGTGTCGTTCTACCTCCCTTTTGAGTGAAATATTTAAGTGTGTTATTCGCAACAATAGAATATAGTTCGTTTTCTATTTGTTCTTTTTTCACTTGGTCCATTTTGTCCATTTGTTTAACCGGCATGTTTTGTAATTGTTTCGTTTTTTCTATGAAACGAAGATTATGCACAGAAGCAAGTTCTTTCAGTCTTTGAAATTTTTCCTTGAATTCGCTTGTATGTAAATCACGTTTTTTCATATGTTTTGAAATATTTTTCAGAGCAATAAACAAAGAAGGTTTATTTTCTTCTATAAAAGCGAATT
>Ga0257110_1001081_pt1 | contig 12808 bp, 13 predicted proteins | sample LP_taG_7_FD_190184 | JGI IMG/M metagenome (GOLD analysis project Ga0257110, IMG submission 190184) | Marine microbial communities from Northeast Subartic Pacific Ocean, Canada - LP_J_2015_P26_10m | ecosystem: Environmental > Aquatic > Marine > Oceanic | place: Canada: Northeast Subartic Pacific... | reverse complement strand
TTTAACAGAATAATTATGATCATAATTTTATTGATAAATTATACTTTTGTGATCATATTTATAAATTTATGAAAGTTTAACAGAATAATTATGATCATAATGTTATTGATAAATTATACTTTTATGATCATATTTATAAATTTATGAAAGTTTAACAGAATAATTATGATCATAATTTTATTGATAAATTATACTTTTGTGATCATATTTATAAATTTATGAAAGTTTAACAGAATAATTATGATCATATTGAATATTAAATTTATCAAAAAATAATTACAAATGATCGATGCAAAATTTTATCAATAATAAAATGAAAATAGTTTTGAATAGAGTTCATTAAAAAGTTAAAAAATAAAAATTAAAAATCAAAAATAAAATTTATAAAATATGGTTTAATAAAAATAAAAATAAAAATATAAAAAAAAATAAAAATAGTAAAAAATAAAAATAAAATATATGTATATATAATTATATACATAAATAAGGATAATTCTATATCTTCTGTATTAATACAAAAAAAAAAAGTTATATATATATTCATTTAAATAGAATTAAATATTTTTTATTTAAATAAAAAATTTCTTTGTTTTATTAAAATAGCAATAATAAAACAAATAATTCCAAATGTAATATGTATCCAATGTGATGTACATTTATTTATTCCAAATAATTTAACAAAATTACAATGATCATTATGTTTAAATAATGACCAAAATATAGCATTAACAATTAAAATAATAACAATAATATTATATAATAATTCCATATTTATATATTAAAAACATTTTATTTTAACATAAATTTAAGATTTTCAATAATATAAATGTCATCATTAATATAAAATTTTTTTTCTATATCATAATAAATTAATATATCATGATTATATGTATAATTTGTAAAAAAAAGTAAGCAAAAAATAGCATTTATAATAATAAAAATATTATAATATATTAATTCCATTATTAATATATTATGAATAATTTATTTTAACATAACTTTAAATTTAACATCACCTCCTATATTTATTTCATCATTTATATATAATTGCTTTTGTATATATTTTTGAATTGATACACCATTTATATATGTTTTATTAGTACTACATAAATCTTTAATAAAAATATTTAACGAATTAATATATTTAAATTCTGCATGATTTTTAGATACATGATTACAATATAATACAGATACATCACATGTTCTTGATCTTCCAATTTTGAATATTTTATTTTTTTTAATTTTATAATTATTTTTATAATATTTATAAAATTTATGATTATTTAAAATAGGTGTTATACATTTTAAATAAATTTCACTATTATATAATAATTTAAAATTATTATAATTACCATCTTTATGAAAATATTTATTACATAAGTATTTCCAAATAATTAAATCATTTATTATAATTTTATAATAATTTTTTGAAATAACTAAAAAATTAAATAATTCTTTAATATTTAAATTAATAGTTATATTACTAATTAATTCATTTGGTAAATTATTCATTTTATTTTAAATTACATTTTATATCATTTTTTATATAATAAAAATGATATATATAATTATAATTATTATAAAATGTCTTATGATTTAAGAGATGATATGTTAGAATGTTTTTGTGGAAATAGTAAATATAAACATTATTATAATCCAAAAGAAAAAAAAATAATATATTATCCATATGATAATAAAACAACAAATAATAAAAAATGTAAATTTTTTCATAATAAAAATAGTTGTAGTAATTTATGTATAAATAAAAATTGTAATTTGCAACATATTAAATATGAAGAATTACCTTATTTTAATAATAAAATAAGTAAATATATTATAAATGAAAATGTATATAATATTCATATTGATAAAAATAAAATATTAGGATGGAATAATTCAAGATCATATAATGAAAGAGATGAAAGAAGAATATATAATGAATTACCAAATTATATAATTGAAGAATATAAAGATATACAAATATTTAAAAATAATATAAAAAAAAGAAAACATAAAAATATTGAAATTAATTCTTCAATATCTCCAAAATATAATAATATAACTTATGAAAAAATAAATCAACAACCAATATTAATGGTTGATAATGAATGGTTTGAAAATAGAAGTAGAAATATAAAAATAAATAATTTAGGTATTATATATTATGTTAATAAAAAAACAGGAGAAAAATCATGGATACATCCTTATACAGGAAAAACAAATTTACCAGGTGGTAAATTAACACCATCCGAATCAGGATTATAATTAGTTTAAATAAATTTTTCAATAATTTTAAGTAAATTATTTTCAATTTTAATTATATTATGTGTTAATAAATTATATTTAACTATTAAACATAATCCATTATATGAATTAATATTTTTATTAATATATTTTAATAAATTATTTATATAATTATTAGATTTATTATAAAAATTAGTATCAACATATATTAAATAATATTCATTTTGAATATAATCAATTAAATTATAATAACCTATATTATCAGTTTTTAATATTTCATTTATTTTAGAATTATGAAATATTTTAATTTTATTTATTGATTTAATATTACTATTAATAAAAATTGCATTCATTTTAATAATTATCTTTACATTTTATAAAAAATCATTTTTTATTTATTTCTATTAAATTATTAAATTCTTTTAATAATGTTATTTTTGTTAAAGAACGAGTATATTTAATATTAAAATATTCTTTTTTTAAAAATTTATGAAATTCAATTATAAAATTATAATATTTATTATTATAATTAAAATCTTTTAAAATATATATTAATTTTAATGTATTTACAATATATATATTTTTATATATTTTCCATTTAATAAATATATATTTTAAATCAAAAAATAACATTAATATTTTAAATTTAATTATATCATTTTTTATAACTTTTTATATATAAATTATACAATTAGAAAAATATATTTTTTTTATATAAAAATGATATTAATATTAATGATTAATATTAATGATTGATATTAATTTAAAAATAAATTTTACAAAAAATCATATAAAATTTAAAAAAAATATAAAAAATTATAAAAATAATCATTATAATTCAAATATATGTGAAATTAATATATTGAACAGATATTTAATTTTTTTATATAAAAGAATATGATCATTTAATTATTGAATAATTATTAAAAATATAAATAAAAAGTTATAAAAAATGATTTTATGTTTATATTAATGATATAAATCAAATATGACAGAATTAAAAAAGAAAAAAGAACCAAAACTTAATCAAAAAATTTTAATGACAGAATTAAAAAAAAAAGCAAATTCAAATAATTTAATAGATATTGATACTATTGAAGAAATTTTTAATGAATTAGATTTAAATAATAAACTTCTTCATAAAAAAGAAAAAGATCCAAATGCTATACCAAGACCTCTTAATAATTGGCAAAAATTTAGTAAGGTAATTCGATATGATTTATCTATTAAAGATACTCCAATTATTGGAAAAGAAGCTACTATTGAAATAGCTTCTATCTGGAAAGAACATTATAAAAACGATGAAGGTAAAATTATTCAAGAAAAACTTGAACCTATTCTTGAAAAATATATTGATTATGAAGAAAAAGGTTTTTTTAATAAAAAAGTTAAAAAAGATATATTAAAATTTTTAGATGACGATGATGATGATAAAAATGAAATTAAAAATGATATAGAAGAACCAAAAAAAGAACTTGAAAAAGAAAAAAAATCTTCAAAAAAGAAAAGTTCTAAGAAAAAAAATATTAAAAAAGATAGTGAAGAATCAGAATTAAATTCTGATGATATTAATTCAGATTAAATATAGTATAATATAATATAATATAATATAATTTTTATTATTTAATTGATATATAAAAAATGATATAAATATAAATATAATTTTATATAATAAATGTCTTATACTCTTTTAAATAGTTGTTGTTATTTAAAAACGGGTAAATGTGATAATTTAAGATGTTTATATGTTCATAATAAATATTGTGAATATAATTTATTATGTAATAATAAAAAATGTAATTTATATCATGATTATTCTTATAAAAAAAGATTAATTGTTATTGAAATATATAATAATTTTAATAATATTATAGAAGACGAAAATAAATGTTATAATTTTATAAATTGTTCTGATAGTAATTGTTCTAAAAAACATGTTATTGAAAAAAAACATAGATTAAATATTTGTAATATTATATCAAATAATAATACTGATATTGAAGCACTTGAAATTTATAATAATTTATATAATAATTTAAAAGATATTCCTATTAAAAATAATATTCTTACTAATATATTACAATATAATAATATACTTAATGATTATTCAAATGAAATTCTTTATTTAACTAAAATAATTCAAGAAAAAATTGAATTACTTAAAGAAAAAAAAAAATTTATAAAAAATAATAAAAATGAAAAAATAAAAATGATAAAAAAATTTCAAAAAATAATATGATCAAAAATTATTTGAAAATGATAAAAAAATTTTAAAAAATAATAAAAAATGATTTTTATTTTTTATAAGTATCATACAAAACAAACAAGGAATTCAGTAAAACAAAGAATTTAACAAAACAAAGAATTTAGCAAAACCAAATTAAATCAGTTTTTTTAGTAGTAAAAAGTATTATGGCTTTTTCTTCAACTAAGATTAATCAGAACTGTCCTCATTTTAAGATTGGAAATTGTAATAACAAAGATTGTCTTTACATGCATCACAAAGCTTGTTATAATAAGCTTGAATGCCGTGATGCTGATTGTAAATTTGGACATATTTGTTCTTGGGAAAAAAGAATGATTGCAATGGATATTTGTGATTATAATTATGTCCCTAATTGGGAAGATACTAAATATGAAGATAAATGTAAATTTTATATGAATTGTACTTCACTTGGTTGTGGAAAACAACATGTAGTTGAAAAAAAACATAGATTTAATATTTGTAAAATTATTTCAAATGAAAATTCTAATACTCAAGCAGAAAATCTTTATGCTGAATTGTATCCTGAATTGTATTATGAAAAATCTTTTTCACCAATTGAACAACCTTCTCCAGTGCTTTCATCAATGAGCACAGTATCAAATGTTGATAAATATTCTATTAAATCAAATACTCCTACTCCTACAACTACACCTGTTCCTACTATGGCAGATTTGTTTAAAAATAAAGTATTTTCTCCTATTAAAAATGAAATAGTTCCAGTTGTTGAAGTTTCAAATGAAAATAGTAAAACAGATATTCTTAAAAATATGATTAATATTGAAAAAAATATTGATTCAACTCAAAATGAAATTAAAATATTAGAACAAGAAATTGAAGAAAAAATGAAATTGCTTAATATTAAAAAAGAAGAAAAAGAAAATTTAAAGAAAAAACAAGCAAAATATTTAGAAAATTATCAAGAACTAAATTAATTAATATCTTATATATCTTATATATATTATATATAATATAACATATATTATATAAAATATATTATATATTATATATTATATAATTTATATTTTATAATTTTATTATTATATAAAAATCAATAAATTTATAAAACAATGTTATAATCAATTTTTATAATAAAAGATGATTTTTAAATTGATAATGCTTTTTTAGTTTCAACTTTACTATTATATAAGCGATGAATTGTTATACTTGAACCTGTTTGACAATGAAACGCCCCCCAATATGAATCTTGTTGAAGATTTATATTAAATGCAAGATCATGAGATACTGAATTATTGATATTTCCAATTTCTTTATAATAAAATATTTGTATTTTTTTTTGAATATTATATTGAAATAAATTAAATAAATCATTATGATCTACAAATAATTTTATATTAATTAAAGGAATTTTAACATATGCTTTATTTTTAACTATATTTCGCATTGAATCAGCAATAGGACATTCATAAAACCAACCACTTGTCATATCATTATAAAATATAAATAAATCATCTATATCATAAAATATTATACTATTTGGTATAATATTATCATTAGAATCTAATCCGATTATACATATATTATCTTTATTTTTATCTAAATAATCTTTAATTGTATATTCTTCAAACATAACAGGATATGTGCCTTCTAATGTATTAATATCAATTTTTTTTGTAATGGTTTTTAATGAATAATAATAATATCTTTGTAAATAAAAATTACGATTATATAATCTATGTAATTTAAGTAGTCTTTGTAATTCAGTTTCTTGAGTTTGTCGAGTTTGTGATTTTGATAAACTTAAAGATTTATTATCAATATTTTTCTTTTTTTTAATATTAATTCTGGATATTGGAAATTCTTCTTTATTTAAAATTATTTCTATATTATCAATTATTTTTTTAATATTAGGAGTTACATCTACAGATTTAAAATATATATAAAAATGATTTTTAATGAAATTAAAAGGTTCTAATTTAAAATATAAATATAAATTTAATTTTAATTCATATATTGTAAAATCAGTAAATTTATTATAAAATTCTATCCAAGTTTTATATATAATAAAACATTGATTTTCATTTTGATTTTTTTTTAAATTATAATCTAATATACATTTATTTTTACAAACAAATTTATACAAACCTTTTTCATTTAAATAAATATCATAATCAAATATATTAAAAAAATTATTTAAATGTTCAATATATTTGTTTTTAATATCATGATTATATCTAATAATATCGAATCCATTAAGTGATTTAATTTTTAAATTTGTTTTATAATTAACCATTAATGAATAAAATAAACTATAATAATATAATAAAACTGATTTTACTAACCATTTTTCATAATTTATAATATTTCTTTTATTATTTTTTTGTATATCAATTGAATTTAAAATTGATATATCAACTGTAAATCCACGTTTTTGATATTTTTTAATTCTGTTAAGAATAAATTTATTACCATTAATAAATGCATTAATATAATCTTCATTCAAATTAGTTTTTTTATTTTTAATATCTTCGATATGAGTTCCATTAAATTTATAACCATCATACCATACTTGACAACAAGTTAAATCAAAATTACTTACAACATCATATATACTTCTATCATCATTTATTACCATTAAATCAAATTTAATATTATTCAAATAACCAGATAATTTGAATTTAATTCCATTTTTATAAAAAAATGATAAATCATATTCACTTCCAGCAATAAAATTACAATAATGATTTCTTTTAAATGTAAATACTTTATTTTGCTCATTTAAATAATAAAACGCTCTATCACTATGTTCTTCAGCTATATAAAATGTATTTTTATTTTTACATTTATACAATTTTCCTCTAGTACTTCCGTATGATAGAGATATAACTTTATTATTAAAATCTTGCAATTCTGATAATATTTTGTCATCAATTATAATTAATTCATCCATTTCACTCAAAAAATTATTTAAATTTTTAGCATTTATATATATATCAATATCATTTACCTTAAACCAATTTGTTACAGATCCTAATATAAATCCGCCTGCAATAATTGCATTATTTTTATTTAAAGTTTTTTAAAATTTATTTAAATCTTTTACAAATTTATTTAATTTTTTGTCTATATTTTGAATTTTCATATTTAATTATATTAAATTATTTTTTTTAAAATTTATTAATATTTTTTTATTTTCTATTTTTTCACTTATAGCATTTATATTTAATAAAGCTTTATTCACATTAATAATATAATGTTTATCCTTTAATTCTAATTTAAAACTTAATGCAATTTTTTTATATATTTTACTATTTTTATCTAAATATTCAATTATATTTTGATCATTTTGAAAAATTTTAAAAAAATTATAACAATGAGATAAACCTATACTAATCAATGTTCTATATTTTACAGTTTCTTCATACATTTGATCATAAAATGCTAAAGTTGCAAGAAACCAATCTTCTGGTTCATCTTTTTTATATGTCTTATAAACATTTAACATTAATTTAATTTCTGTTTGTAAAATTTTCCATTCTTTATCAGCATCTTTTAAAAATACTAAAGCATGTTCCAATATTGTTTCTAAATTTTCATCTTTTATATCATTATTAATAAAATTTTCTTCAATTTTTAATATTTTTTTAACATAATATGTTGAAAGATTGTATTTTTTTAATGCATTTAAACATTTTTCTTTATAAATATTAACCAATTTATCCAAATTTTTATTAAATTTATCTTGTTCTTTTTTTGACCATAATAATTCTTCACATTCTTTACTACAAAATAAAATATCTTTATAATATAACATAACACCATCTTTTAATTCACAATTAAAACATTTAATATTCATTTATTTTTATTTAAATGAATTATCATTTTTTATTATATTATATAATAAATAAATTAATATATTAAATTGCATTTATATAAAAAGTTAAACCAGTATATTGTGGATTATAATTATAATTATATAATAATTGAGATAATTTATTAAATCTAATATCAGTTATTCCATAATGATCGTAATTTTGATATGGGGATCCTCCTTCATATTGTATCCATCTAACATAAGAACAATTTTTTTCTTCTGTTGTTAATCTATGAATAAAATATGTAAAATTAACACCATATATATAATTTTTATTACCACTATGTATAGTTACAGATGATGTAACATTTCCATTTTCATCTAAAAACTCTAAATCAAGATTTTCATCTAAATTCGGTTTATGACCACCATTATCACCGGTTCCTGCAATATAATAAAACGAAATATTGTTAGTATTTAATAAAATATTTGATATGTTTTTAGTTCTTAAAAGACGATAAGTTGCACCTTCAAATATAAAATATTTTGACAAACCTGTAGATGTTCTTGAATCAAAAGAACCTGTATAACCACTTCCAGAACCAGAGCTTTTTACTTCTGATTTAACTGAACTTTGATTATCATGTCTAATTTCTTTACCATTTATTTGACCTCTACCATACAATGCAGATGATAATGGTATAACATTATCACTCCCTAATCCACCATTAGTGAAAATATTTTCATTAAAACCTGACATTACTGTGTCGACGCTACCAGTAGCACTTGAAAAATCTTCTCTTTCTACTTCTAAATTTAAAAAAGTTTCAATATATATTGAAAATCTATATCTACCAACATTAAATAATTCATTAGATATTATTGGATATGGTTCATGATTTATAGTACTTATATTATCAGTAGTAATTGAAATATTATTTTTTATATTCCATTGTGTTTCTTCAACATTAGTTGAATTATCAACAACTTTTATTTTTAAATAATGATCATCTGACCATGCGTTATAATTATTAAAAAATTTTGCTTTACAAAAAAAATCATGATTTTTATAAACATTTGTTAAACTACATCTTTTTAATCTAAAATGTAACATTGTTTCTGTATCATAATTAAATGAATCACCTTGATATATTTGATACCAATTAATATTATCAAAACTATATTCTATTTCTAATAAAATATAACCATCGTCAAATAATTGTAAATCAAATTTATTTTTTAAAATATTTTCATTATGAAATGACCATTTTCCAAGGTTATAATCAGCATATGCATCATATTTTAAAAATCCAGATGGTTTACTTGTTGAAAATATTAAATTCAGCAGGTTTTTTTTATATTTATAACGAATTATTATTATACCATCACCTCCTCTTCCACTATGACCATTCTCGTATTTCTGCCCTCCTCCACCACTTCCACTACCATTTATTCCATTTCCACCTGAATAACCACCACTATTTATTCCATATCCACCACCTCCTCGTCCTCCTAATGTTATTGATTTTGATTCAATATCACCAACAGTTACTACACCATCCCCATTTTTATCTTCTAACTCGTCTGAATTACCAGCACCACCACCACCAGCAAACCATCCATTATCTCCATAGTTGATACCAAATATATGTGAAAAATCTTTACCTACACCTCCTTCGCCCGCCCCACGTCTCTCATCACTTTGTTCACCAGCATCAGCTCCTGCACCACCAGCACCTCCACCTCCACCACCTATATATATATATCTTGTTGCAGATCCTCCATTATTACCAAAACCAATATCTTCAAATGAAATTAGTGGATCAGAAGTACCTATATCATGATCACCACCCTTTATAGTAATAAAACCACTACCACTACCACCTCCGGATCCTCCGTCTCCACCAGAAGAAGCAAATCCACCACCATAACCACCACCATTAGCAGAATATTCATATGGATGGTTTGCTGATAAATTAGTAATTTCTATATAACTACTTTCACCTTTATTTCCATTTATTCCACTTGTTGCACTATCTCCTCCTTTACCAACACCTAATTTAGCAGTTTTTATTTTTGTATTAGTTAAATATATTAAACCACCTGCACCACCACCACCACCATTTTTAATACCTCCAGAACCACCACCACCAACAATTAAAATATCACAAGTAGTTTCTTTAGTAAATTGAATATTATATACACTTCTATTATTAACATATGATAAAGTAGAATCCTGAATATATGTAAAAAATAAAAATTTAAATGAATCATTAATCTTTAAATGTCCTGCTAATCTATTATAATTATATAAATTATTTACATCAATATAATTTAAGGCTTTATTATATATACGGAAATTATGATAATTTCCATTTCCCTTTATTTGTAAATTAGTATTTACTCCATTATCTAATTCTATTTCTATTTCATTACCATTATTACCATAACTGGTTAGTGTATTATTTTGATAATAAAAAACCTTATATGATCTTATTCTACTATTAGTAGAAACCGTAAATTCCTCAGTACCTTGTATATAAAACCAAACAAACGTAAATAATCTCCAATTATTATCATTAAATGTACCTTCTACACTTTCATTTAAATCATTTGTATTTGTAAAATTATTATAATGATATATATATAGCTTATCATCATTTTTTATTAATACCTTAACACCTGCACGATAAAAAAGAGAATTTTGATTATAAGCGCCAGAAAAATCAAATAAAATATTATCTTGTGATATATCATCTGTTTTAAACCAAAATGAAATAGTAAAATCATAAGCATTATTATTATTATATGCTAAATCCTTAAAATTATAATCATTTTTAATAGATGTAAATGAATTATTCATTTTTAATGATTTTATATTATTATTAAATGAATAAGGTAGTCTATAAGGTATATAATTTTTATAATTTATATAATTTATATTAGGTAGCAAACTATTTTCAAAAATATTTGTAACATCTGATGATATTGTTAATTCTTTTAATTTTTTTGATGATTCTATATAACTACTATTAATTAAATTACCATCTAATTTATAAAAAGCAAGTAAATTAGTATAATCATCTGAATCATAAATATCTACATTTTCAATATTATTTATAGTTAAATTAGAATTCATATCAGGTTTTTTAAATTTTTCATAATCAAGTTCATTAAAATCTTCTACTAACCAAGAATTACCATCATACTTTAAAAATCCACTTGGTAGAATTGTATTATCAATTTTAGGTGTTTTTATTGTCATATGATATCTTATAATTACTATACCAGAACCACCATTACCACAAGGTCCATAAAGTCCTGCACCTCCACCACTTCCTGTATCAGCTCCACCATTTCCACCAGTTGAATCCAAATCTTGTAAGTCCTCGACTTCACCACCATTTTCACCTAAATTAATACCTCCCTTTCCACCTACTCCAACATTTACTTCCGGATTATTACGATGCCCTGCACCACCACCACCACCTAAACCGCCATTCCCTCCATATGGTGTTCCAGATACTGTTTCAGAATAACCACCACCTCCACCAGCCCAATAATAATTATCATATATATTAATTTGAATACCATCATTTCCATTAGTTTTTACACTTATAGAACTACCACCAGCACCAGCACCACCACCACCTCCTCCTGCAGTTGCACTACCACTATTACCATCACCACCATAAACATTATTTGTTCCACCCCACCTACTAAATAATTTAGTAAAATTATTATCTGTTATAGTGCTTTGTCCACCATTTCCACCATTTTCAATATTTAATTGAATAATAGATAAATTATCTAATAAACCATTATCATTACGACCACCATGTATATATATATCTTTACCAATTGATACCATAGAATGATGTATTCTTGCAGATGGTATATTATATGAAGTAATTTTTTCACAAGTATAAGTATTTGTACCAGACATGGTATCAATTTTATATAAATGATTTTTATATAAATCCTCATTCCACTCGCCTAATTCCACTCCACTAAATATATAAATATCACTACCAATTGCTATCATAGAATGACCATATCTTTTAGTTGGTATATTATCAGAATTACCACCTTTACCAGATAAAGTAATTTTTTTACAAGGATATGTATGAGGTATGGTATCAATTTTATATAAATCATCAAATGTATCATCATCATTATTAAGACCACCAAATATATATATATCACTACCAATTTTTACCATAGAATGATATCTTCTTCCAGTTGGTATATTATCAGAATTACCATTACCATCTAAAGTAATTTTTTCACAAGTATAAGTATTTGTACCAGGCATGGTATCAATTTTATATAAATCATTAGACACGTCACCATATCCTCCAACAATTACACTGCCACCAAATATATATATATTATTATGAATTGCTACCATAGTATGACCAGATCTTTCAGTTGGTATATTACCAGATAAAGTAATATTTTCAGAAATATTAGTAATAGTATCAATTTTATAAAAATCGTTCAATTCCTTAAAATTTTCATCATTA
>Ga0257110_1001080_pt1 | contig 12810 bp, 7 predicted proteins | sample LP_taG_7_FD_190184 | JGI IMG/M metagenome (GOLD analysis project Ga0257110, IMG submission 190184) | Marine microbial communities from Northeast Subartic Pacific Ocean, Canada - LP_J_2015_P26_10m | ecosystem: Environmental > Aquatic > Marine > Oceanic | place: Canada: Northeast Subartic Pacific... | reverse complement strand
GTTGGGGAAAACTCTCGAGCCGACGATCTCCCGGTAAATCCAGTCAAGGCAAAGAAGCTCGATAATATCCGTTCGGCAACCAAGGAGAATACAGCCAAGCTTGCCCCCGCTCTGAAATTCTCGCTTGAGCGTGCCATAGAGTACATTGATCCCGACGAACTTGTCGAAGCTACGCCAAATTTCCTTCGCCTTCGTAAGCGAATCCTCGATCCAAATGAGCGGAAGCGTGCCAACAAAGCGGCAAAGATGGACTCATAGCTCGCCCAGCGGCCTTATTTGTAAGGATTTCTGTTATGTCGGGCAATACTTCTTAAGCACCTGAATCTTGGTTTAAAACAGATGGCCGATTTGCCAATCTGGAAACTCGAAGAGACCAAACCCGTTAATTTTCCTCACGGGGCCGAAGAATTAAAATTGACCGAAAGGCATCTTGCCTGATCCAGCGGATCGTTTCCTTATGCTTAGTCGGAAAGAAATTATCCATGACTCCAACTAACTTTACATCATCAATTTCGCAGTAGCCTACACCAGCGACTTCGTGGGGCCACGAAAGTTGCGGTTTGTGGGGCACACGCACCATACATGACAGAAGAGCTGGCCGTGAGCTATCAATTTCCCCCTTAAAAAGTGGCCACCTGAATCGGCCTAAACCAATTTGTAGCGGTAAATTATAGGCCACTGTTTCAGCCTTTAAGACTTCCAGAAGTTCACTTGGATAAGCACCAGCCAAAGACATCCGATTCGGGGTGAAGCCATCAATGTCTGGAAATGGAGTCATCTTGAGTTTGCTGCGCAGACGTAAAACAAGTTCCTTAGGATTGGTTTTATTGTAACCGCGCCAACTAGGGTATTTTTGACTAGCCCAATACGAAACCACACTGGCCGCAGCGGTCGGAACGCAACCCGAAGCTATGGGTTTCAGATCTTCACCCATAATTGGGAACTGCTGGAAAGATGGAACGCCATTAATCGCCCGTCCCGAATCACTCTTCACTTCGAACTTTCCATCTAGTGCAAATTCAACAAGTTTCCCCTCGCCCACACTATCCCAAATCAGATGTCCGGACGCTCCATTGGGGCCCGAAATCATGGCAGACCAGACTGGAGGGAGATTCAATGGCTGATGAAGATCAGGCTTCTCGAAAATAAGACGAACATTTTTTAGGGTCGCCGACCTCCAAGCTGTCGCCCAAGGCTCGGAAAAAATTTCCTTTAAAATCGAAGGGCCACGCTCACCTAGATTGGGTGTAGCACTCGCGAACTGAATAGTCGCAACCAGAAAAAAGAACAAGATCGTGACCCTCATCACTCACCTAGTTTCCGTAGCGTTTTTTGAATTAGTTTTTTGGTTTTCAGGACACCAGATACTGGGTCTGCGGCGCCTTCGAATTCAATTCCAATAAACCCTTTGAAGCCCCCCTCTTTTACAATCTTCAGCATCCGTGTAAAATCAGTATGAGCTGCCTCGCCGTCTGAATTAATCTCATGAACTTTCGCGCAAATTGCTTTGGCCCATGGCAACATATCTACAACACCTTGATATTTGTCGTAGTCTTTGAAATTTCCAAAGTCTGGCAAGGTTCCGCAATTCCGTCGCTTTACCAAACTCATTACTTCCTTTACCCAATCGCCCTTGCTGGACCAATTCCCATGATTCTCAATAATCGCATTCACCTTCATTGGTTCGAGTAATTCACAAAGGTGATTGAGCCCATCGACCGCTTGTTTTTTTACTTCTGCCCGACTACCCTTTGAACGACAATCTACTCGTATTGAATGGCAGCCTAGCGTCTTCGCGAACTCGCCCCAGCGTGAAAGATATGCGGCTGCTTTTTTCCGCTCATGAGCTTCAGCTGAGTCTAAAGCTAAGTCTGACCGACAAAGTATGAGCTGGTTTTCAACCCCAAGATCACGACAACGGTTTTTAAGCTCTGTCAGAAATTTCGCTGAATCTAGTTTTTCTTCGAAGAAACCGTTAAAATACTCAAGCGCCTTTATCTTTGTTTTTTCAACTGCGAACTTTGGATATTCTAGAGGATCAAGCTTCTTCGAGCGGAACATACGGTTGAAAGAATATTGCTGCAGAGAAATCTGAAGCCAAGGCATCTTGTTTTGCTCAGCTTTCAAGAGGGAAGCCGGAAAAGAGATCGGAATGACAGTAGCTAGGAACGAACGTCTAGAGGTTAGAGTATTCACAGTGATAGTTTTAATATTATTTGTGGCAAGATAGAGATCTATGATGATCCAGCCAAGGCCGTTTTCGACAGTCTAGTCATAGGTGACCCAAACACTTTGTCTTTCAAAACCAATGTGAATCCGATCTAGGAGTATTAAAAAGAAAAAAGAAAGACCCCCCCAAAAAACCAGGTCCTCCTTTCTCCTTACTTCACGAGGCTATGTGAGCACAACTACCTCTGCTGGAACCTAAGCCGCATGTAAACTTTGGTGGCGTTAGGAAGTGCGCTTTGGTAAGTAACCTCAGCGACATTTTCGCCAATTGACTCCTCACTCACAAACGAGACCATTTCGCCGCTGCTCCAATTTTTAAGATCGGTCGAGATCTCCACAATGAAATTCACATCGCCAGCCCCGGTGTTCTTTGAAAAAGTAATTCGGAGATCGCCACCACCATCTACTCGACTCCTGATGGCCGCCTGGCCTGACGAGCTATCAGAATCGGCTGTCCCCATGGCATATTCCGCGAACGCGGTTAGACCATCGTTATCCAAATCCGCGTCAGGATCGCCGGCAAAAACAGTTTTATTTTCACCAATAGCCGGAGTGCCGCCCTCACGACCAGTTGACCAACTTTCAGGGAGGCTGTGATCAGGTGCACTGTTTGGGGAATTGAGCACAAGACTGAACCCGTCACCGTCCGCAGCTTCTGGCCAGGGTGATTTGTCATTGTAGGTGAACTCTTTAATAGGGCTACCGTCGATCCCAACAATCAAAATACGCTCACCGCTGTTTGATAACTTCGTCCCTTCCTGGAATTGGCCAACAACAAAACTATCGAGCGCCGAACCATGGCGCGCTCTGAACGCTGCGGCATCACTAACAACAAGAACCCGGGCGCCCGCATCGAGCTGCATCCCCACCGGGAATGTGAAAATCGCACCCGCGTCGAAAGCGACCCCAGACAAATCTATGGCGATGTCACTTATATTAACAAACTCTATGAACTCGAACAGATCCTGATCATCAAATCCGGCCGCTATCTCTGCGGCTGAAGGCTCAGCTGGGTGATACATAATTTCAGAGACCATTAGATTCTCGCTATTAGCTGGCGTGGTGCCCACCGCGTAAGGACTAACTGTTGGAGCTCCCCAAAAGTCCCCGTCGCGGACGCGTGCAATGATAATCTGGCTTTCATTCAACAACAAGGGGCTGGCCGCTACAGTTTCGTTGATGTCAAGGCCCGCCCGGATAAGGAAGTCTGATCCATTCAGAGAAGAGTTCATTGCATGGATCGCTAAGATATTAGTGCCGTTACGAAATGCGTCAAGGTGGGCTGCAAGATCAATCTGCCGTCCTGCGACGACATTTCCGTCTGAGGTGGAACCCGATGAAGTGCTATTCCAAGCAACAGGGTCCGGCACATTAGCGGAGGCGACCTCAACGCCATTTAAGTAGGCAACGAAGCCATCATCAGCTTGCACATTTAGGGTTCCTCCATTTACGGCGCCAGCATTATTGAAGTCGAATTCCCAACGGAAATAGGCACCCCCATTAACGCCCTTGAGTTCATTAATAATATTAGTCGATATCAATGGTTCCAATGTTCCGCCAGGTGTTTCCCAACCCACCCCCGGGTTTGCCTGAGTCCAATCAGATGCATCAAAATTGGCTTGAGTCCAAGTTAAGCCGAGCGAGTTATTGCTCGGAACTAGGAAGTCCACAGAAGCATCCGTCGCTATCAAGGTAGAATCAATTGCCCCCCCATCGAATCGTTTTGCAGTTGGTGAAACTCCTCCTCCGGGAGCCCTTGGATCACTTCCGTCGGTTGTGTAAAATGCCTGCCCTTGCGGAAAGTTCATAATCAGATTCGTTCCAACGGGCACACCGCCACTAGCGACACTGAATTCCGGCACAGCAGGAAATTGCGAATCAATCCATTCGGCCCGTGCCTTCAACCACCCCTTCATGTGAGTAATCTCTCCAGTCCAGCCCCTGTCCCCTCCTCCGTATTGCCCGCCATTTGGTGCAACGTTCCACCGCGCGAAATTACGATCCTGTGGAGAAGGTTGAGCCGCATTATTGCCCGAATTCACGTTCAATGGGACAGCATATTTGTCAACCGTAGCATTAAGATTCTCGATAGACATCACCGTTTTTCGAAGACTAAACCAGCGATCGATCCACCTCTGCATTACGTCAGGTCTAGAACTTTGAGCGGTTGGAGGTCCTTGTGTGTTACGGCGGTAGCCCATCACTTTTCCATAGTATGGATAGCGGCTATCATACCATGTTCTACTAGAATCCCCGGTTCCATTCCACCCACGATTTGGAGTGCGATCACGGCCGTCCTCGGATCCCATATTACGATCGAAATCCCAGATAGGACCTCCCTGTAACTTCGCCCCACGCGGCTTATGCAAGAATGCACTCAAGCGCCCCCAGTCAACATTCATCGCGAAGTTGTTAAGCATGATGTGGTCAATAAAAGAATCAACGTCGATGTAATCGGAGAAATGCAAACCTGTCTCAGGATTGATTCCATCCGTAGCATCGAGAGCATCATCTGCTTCCTCAAGGTATTTAGTGAGCCATGCCGTCTGATTACGATTTATAAAAAAGTCATCCGGTCGATTTCGGTCGCTGGAACCGCCTGGATAGACATAAACAAAACTACCCATGCCGGAGGAGGAGAATGTTGGGTTACCACGATCTCGTTTGAAGATATATCCACCTGAAACTTCTGCTTCAAATGGTGCCAAATTGCCGGGTCCGCCATCTCCAAAATTATTTTCCATAATGGTTGGGTTGAGACGATCAACATCAATACGAGATTTTCCGCGATCAAGACGCTCACCAAGAGTATAGACTCCAAAGTAATCGTTCCCTCCCACGTTATTTCTTAGATTGTTCCAAAGCTCAACATGTTGAGTCCTGGCCGCATACCGACCAATCTGTCGGCTAACATCATAAATAAATGGATTCCGGATCAATGCCCGGTCGAACTGGTAGAACGACCCCAGAATCCAGTCATTATCTGCCCCGAATCCGAGTGGCTTAATATCCTTTTCCTCGTAGTCATTCTCGGTCCAGGCTTCGACTGAAAAATGATTCTTTGGCCATCCCCCTGAACTTGACCCACGTTTGCGGCTTCCCATACGAGTTACGAGATCGGGTGGGTTCAGCATCGATGAGCGCATGACACCTCCTCCGATATCCTTTGGCTCAAAGATTGCCATGATCATCGGCAATCTAGTTGTTGCCCCAGCAGAGGGGATATTACCGTTCCCAAAGTTGTCGATAAGAATTGTCGGGAGGTTCGAGGTGAATTCAGCAGCGTCGCTTTCAAGTCGAAAATAGGCGTGAGTTTCGATAGGCCCAGCCAACGCCCCAGAAAGAAACGCTCGCGTTCTCAGTAAAGTGTTGTCTGTAATTGTAAGCGATTCGGTATATTCTGGCGACTCGGAGCCAAGATCGTTGGTTGGAATAGTCCCGTCAGTAGTATAGCGAATGGTCGCTTTTGGGTCTTCAGATGTGAGTCCCACACTTATTGACCCAGATGTAAAAGTCCTCGTAGGTGGATCCACCGTCACATAGGCTGGGGCCAGTTTACCGGGGCTATTCGGTGTTCCTGGGGTAGGTTCATCAAAAAATGCTGCCACATCACCGCTTGCAGCGTCCTTCGATACAACAGTCAGCTTAGGTAGTAGGAGAAGATCAGACCCATTCGGTGAGGTGTTCATGACCTGGAACGCGAGAATATTGGTTCCGCTTACGAGTTTGCCTGTGAAATCTACTTCATAAGTGTCAGGAACTACAGCGAGACTATCTGTATGTGATGAGGTCGCTCTTGAGTTCCAGAGGACCGGGCTTGGAGCGTTTTCTGAAAGGATTTGCTCTCCGTTTAGATAGCCTACCACACCATCCTCCCAATTTAGATCAAGAACCATTCTTTGAACAGCACTGGGATCATCAATCGTAATGGGTATACGAACAAAGATCGAAGCATTCACTCCCTTTGCTACAGATGATAGATTTCCATTGCTACCGAGAAGATCTAGGTAAGGCCCTGAAGTGTCCCAACCGAAGGCAAGTGCGGCACTAGTCCATGCCGAATCATTATATCCAGCAACTCTCCAATTATCGGGGCCTGGATCACTAGCTGGGACGAAATATTTAGCGTTTACACCCTGGTCGACCGGGACTGTGACGATCGATGCGCCAACGGTGCCTATGCCGTATGAAATATCCTCAAATTGAGGGGGAGGATCAAATGAGGATGCGATCGTCTTTCCGTCAGGCTCAACTAGCCCGATAAACTCATCAGGTTGAAGAGTGAAGTTTGTGTGAAGTATTGCGGTTGGATCAATTCGATTCTTATTAGAAGCAAAAATAATAAGAAAGTCATTCGGTCGAAGAGTTACTGCTGGAATCGCCCACTTACTTAAGTCCTTTGGATCATCCGTCAAATACCAACCCTCTAATGACACGTCAGCGTCATCGGTATTCTCAATCTCAATCCAATCAGAAGAATCGCCATCCTCGTCTACAAGAGAACGAGTGTTAAGAGAAACAAACTCGGAGATCCTTGGAGCGGCATTGAGGTGGAGGGATCCCGAAAAAGTTACGAAAAGCAAAAGTGACCAGATAAGAGTCTTAGAGTTCAATATTGTCTTTTTGAGGCCAAAAGAGAGCGAGGATAGGAAATCAAAGATTGAACGTAGTAGGGTCATATTGGCTTGTGATTGTCGATGTGCTAACCCTAAGCGTGATCCCCATGAGAAATGTGTCAAATTAAATTAAAAACATATCGGTATTCACACAACTCGAAAGCGCGATACTCTATCCTTCGTTCGTTGGATGGAGTATCCTTAAAAAGTCAAACCTCTGACGAGAGAGTCGCTCAATCTGAAAACAAACTTTTACAGACTGAATCATAATTGTTTTAGGCACTATTCCGGAAAATTAGATTTTCGTTCCGATCGTGTAGAATTCCGACAAGATACTGGGCAGGCAGAAGAACGACCCAGTTTCCGTCCTGGTCACGGGCCACGACACACCCCGATGGGAGGGTTACTTCAGGCGGCTCGCGGTCGCTCCTCGATTTATCGGGCTCTCGTTCGATAAACCACTGGACACAATTCCAGCGTGGTTGCTCAAGGCGGGTTTCGACCGAATATTCAGTTTCGAGGCGAGCTTGCAGGACTTCGAATTGAAGCGGCCCGACCGCCCCAAGCAAAGGAACTGCCTGAGCGCTGCCGTACACCTGATAGGCTTGAGCAACACCCTCTTTCATCAATTGTTCCATTCCTGATCGGTATCGTTTGATATTGGCTGTGTCCTTATTGATAATGTAAGTGAAGCACTCTGGGGTGAAGCGAGGCATTTCATTAAATGTCACCTCTGGATCACTGGTAAGAGTATCGCCGATAAGAAAATTATAATTCCCCACTAGGGCAAGGATGTCACCGGCATATGCCGTATCGAGAGTTTCACGACTCTGACCAAACAACTTTTGTGCATTAGCCAGCCTAACTTTTTTACCAGTGCGTTGATCAACAATCTGCATATCTCGTTCAAAAACTCCGGAAACGATCCTTACGAAAACTGCTCGATCCCGGTGGCGGGGATTCATATTAGCCTGTATTTTGAAGACAAAGCCAGAAAAGCTCTCACCCTCTGGATCCATCATTTCATCCGCACTCGTATTGATTCGGCCGGCGGGCGGCGGGGCCAGTTCCAAAAAACTTTCGAGCATGTTTTGAACCCCAAAATTATTCATAGCACTTCCGAAGTAAATTGGCATTTGCTGACCTGCCAGAACCCGCTCGACATCAATGGTTTCAGTAAGCCCGTCAAGTAGCTCAATCTCAGACGTGACAGCTAGGTAGAGCTCATCACTTAGAGCTTCGCGAACCTTATCATCTCCGATTCCAGCAACCTCCAGCGGGGCTTTAAACGAGCCGTGAGAGGTTCGTTCAAAAAGGTTAACTTCATCTTTACGACGATCATAAACTCCACGAAATCGGGGTCCATCTCCGAGTGGCCAATTTACAGGAGCAGGAGCCAGCTTAAGCACCGTTTCTAATTCATCGATCAATTCTAATGGAGGGCGCGATGGCCTGTCCATTTTGTTGATGAAAACGAAAATCGGAACACCACGACGACGGCAAACCTCAAAGAGTTTCAATGTTTGCGCCTCGATTCCTTTGCCGGCATCGATAACCATAACGGCAGCATCCACTGCCGAAAGAACCCGATAGGTATCCTCTGAAAAATCATGGTGCCCTGGAGTATCAAGTAAATTGATACAGCAATTCTTGTATTCAAATTGAAGGACGGTCGAAGAAACTGAAATCCCTCTTTCTTTCTCCATCGACATCCAATCGCTTGAAGTCGATTGTTGTTCTTTTTTTGAGGTCACGCTGCCGGCCAACCCAATCGCACCTCCATAAAGAAGGAGCTTTTCGGTAAGGGTCGTTTTCCCGGCATCCGGATGGGAAATAATTGCAAATGTCCGCCGACGTGCAATCTCACGCGCGGCGGCAAAGGGAACGTTTGGAGTGGAGGTTGAATCAGTCAAAAGTCTAGGTGCTGTGCGATGTGACCAGATAGCTTGCAAAGTGAACAGAACTTGTTTGAACAGGCTTATGAATACTTAGCCAACACCAAATCTTTGCTAAGAATCTCTGTCTCTGATTACCCACTGGTTGAATCACCTGCTCGCGAGTTTGTCAACGAGTCTCGGATCCAGAAGAAGACCTCCTCAGCCGAATTGACTTGGCTCGCCCCCCTCCCAATTGCGACGGGTTGTTCCTCCAGCTCAACCGTATCCCGGCCATGCGATCCTTTCACTAAATTTGCGTCCAGAGGAATGACATCCATTAGTCCACGAAAGCCCAGCTTCTTCTTGGCCAGAAATCCAGCGATCTTCAAAAGCGGGAATTTAATCTCAGGATCCAAAAATAGCTCTACCGGGTCGTATCCAGGTTTTCGATGAATATCGATACATCGAGCAAAGTCGGGCGCCTTGAAGTCATCTTCCCAGTAGTAGTAAGTAAACCAAGCATCTTCATCTGATACCGCTACAAAATCACCACCCCGATTAGCGCCAGTTCCCTTACCCCATAACTCACCACCTTCCCGGATCTCTTCCACACCGTCAGCCGCTAAAACCACCTCTCTAACCTCATCAGCAATCGAATCATCATTCACGTAAACATGGGCAATTTGATGGTCGGCCACAGCGAACGCTTTGCAGCCACCGCAGTCCAAAGTTTCAAGACCAAGCTCGTGTTTCACTTGAATCCACCCTTTTTTTCGGAAAATTCGATTTAGATGAACTGGTCTAGAGACCCTGGAAATCCCGTATTCAGAAAGTACTAGGACCTCGATTCCCCGTTTTTCAAGAAAGTCAATCAGATCGCAAGTCAGCCTATCGATCACATCATACTCTGCCGCCATTTCAGGTGAACCGGGGCCATATTTTTGCAGCCCGTAATCAAGATGAGGGAGATACACCAGATTTAGATCTGGACTTTCTTTTTCTTCAATCCAACGAGCACTCTTCGCAATCCAATCCGAAGATTCAATCCCAGCCTTTGGTCCCCAAAACGACGGGAAGGGAAAGTCTCCTAGGTCCGCTTTAATCTGCTCACGCATTTCCATCGGTTGGGTATGAATATCGAAAAATTTCCTCCCGTCAGCCGGGTAAAGTGGCCTCGGCGTCGCTGAAAAATCAGCTGACGAATACATGTTATACCACCAAAACATCTTCGCGCAGCGAACTCCCGCTGCTTCCCAAACCTTTTCACCCTTCACGAGATGATTTGACTGCTTCCAAAATTTAACTTCAGTCTCCTCCCGATCATACCAGCCGTTACCGACAATCCCATGTTCTCCTACAGTCTTTCCGGTGAGGTAAGAACTTTGTGCCGTGCAGGTCACTGCCGGAAAGGCCGGTTTGAAACTCACGACTTCTTGCTTCCTACTCCACTCTTTAAAGCGAGGCATTTCATCCATGACCGAGCGTGTTAGCCCGACCACATTGAGGACCGTAATTCGTTTCGTGCCCATAGGTCTAAACCATAGAAAGAGCCCTTACTTTGAGCTCTTCCGCGCATTCTTCCCAGATCGCTTCGTCGATCTCGTGAACATCAATACCCACTCCGGTCTCTTTTAAAAGAAGAACTGTGAGTTCGCCACCCAAGTGCTCTCGAAACTCCTCGAGTCCATTAAAAACACGACGCCTTCCTTTCGGATCTTTCATTTCCAAAGCTTCATGCCAAATCGGCAACTCCAACCCCTCGATCAGCTGTAAAACACGGTCCGCTTCGAAAGCTTTGAGTAGTCCAACTTTAGCCGCATAAAGAGTATCGAGGGCAACTCCTACCGAAACTGCTTCCCCGTGACTCAACTTGAAATCAGTAAGCTGTTCCAGCTTATGAGCCGCCCAATGTCCGTAATCAAGGGGTCGGCTACTTCCCAGCTCAAAAGGGTCACCTCCTTGGGCGATGTGCCTTGCATGATGGACTGCCGAACGCTGGACCGCTTCCTCTAGGATTACCTCATCCAAAGAACGGAGGCGCTTTACGTTTTCTTCTAACCAATCGAAAAACTCACTGTCACGAACCAAAGCTACTTTAACGGCCTCTATGAGGCCCGCACGCCGAGTCAACTCAGGTTGGGTGTGTAAGAATTGAAAATCGTTCACCACTGCGTAGGGAACCGCGAAAGAACCAATGAAGTTCTTTTTCCCAAAGGCATTGATCCCGTTTTTAACCCCAACCCCGCTGTCATCCTGCGAGAGAGTTGTAGTGGGAAATCTAACCAAGCGGACTCCGCGGTGGCCTGTCGCTGCGGCAAACCCAACAACATCTAAAAATGCTCCTCCGCCAATTACGACAACATAAGAATGGCGGTCTATATGATGGCGCTCAATCGCAGCCATAGCATCCTGGTAGACTTTGTCGTCTCGCTTGGCCTCTTCACCTCCAGCTAGCCATTCTACCCCAGTGAGTCTCAACCCACTAAGATCCGAGAAATAATCTTGGATCTCCCCCTCCAGCTGGGGGAAAAAGTCTCTGAGACCATTTTCCACAAAAACGAGAACCTTACTCCGTCCCCGAGTTTCCAAAAGTTCAGCCATCAAACGATTACCCGGAGCGAACGCCCCACGGGTAAATCGGATCCGATGTTTAAAACTCACCGTGATATTGAAATCCTCTCCGCTCATTTAACTTTCTTTACTTAACGTTTCATACGCGGCTTGGCCACCGATTCTTTACCGTGTATCGTGAAAATATGTCCCAAATCATGTCTCATCACGAAGGGCGCTTCCTTTCCCTCCGAGAAATTAACGGTTGGGAGTTTGTTACGCGCCCCAATGCCAAAGGGGTTGTTGGCATTTTCGCCCTCACAACTGACCGCCAAGTCATCCTGATCGAGCAATATCGCCGCCCGGTAAAATCGAGAGTTCTCGAGATTTGCGCAGGTTTAATTGGAGATGAAGAGAATTTCGCAAACGAATCTATTACTGACTGTGCCAATCGGGAACTAATCGAGGAAACTGGCTACACCGCTGGGAAGATGTCTCCACTACTCAACTCACCCACTTCCGCCGGCATGACCGACGAAATGACCTATTTCTTTCTCGCCGAAGACTGTGTTAAAATCGGTGACGGCGGGGGGGTCGGCGGGGAAAATATCAGCACTCACCTGGTCAACATCAAGGATCTCGGCCATTTTATGCACGCCAGGGACCAAGCTGGGGTATTAGTGGATTTTAAAATACATGCCTGTCTAGCAGCCATCAACCTTTTGGAAGCCAAAGGTTGAACCTTTTTATTAACACCTCAAGTCACTTTCCGTAACCTCTCGGCGGCGCTTACTACAAGTGTCCCAATCGCGGTAGCAATCTACCATCAACTTCGATGAAGGCCTTAACATTAGCGATGTCCAATTCAAGCACTGCGATTATCGCCTTTAAATTCTTGGATGGAAAATCGCTAGACCAGTATTAAAGGCGATCTAGTTCCCAAATCTCCAGAGATTAGATTTTGACCGCACAATCACCGAGCCGTCGAAGATGATTGGCGAAGCGAACACCGGTTCGGCAAAGTCGTTTACGACAATCTCTTCCGCTCCTTTGTCTGAAACCTTGTGAACGAAGCCCTGCCCCTCTTCTGAAAACGCAAAGAGACGATTTCCCACCAAGGTCAGTGATGCTGAAATTTTTCGTTTATAGCTATCTCGCCATAATCGCTCCCCGGTTTTCCGGCTAAGACAACTAAGTCGCCCTGTGTCGTCAGTGACATAGATCTCGTCTCCAGAAATCACGAACGAAGGCGTCGTTGGAATATCCTTAGTGGCTACCCATTCGACATGGGTGTCAGAAATCTCTCCTTTTGCTCCATCCAATCTAATCGCTAATAACTTGGCTTTCATGAAGCCAGTTGCCAAATAAACCCGACCTTCTTGGTAAACGGGACGAGGCACGAGGGAGAATCCCTCCCCATAATCGACCCACCAAAGCAATCTGCCATCAGCGGGGCGATAACCGCCAGCCATTCCGCTACCCTGACTTACAACGACTTTTTCCCCGCCCGATTCAATGACCAATGGTGTTCCAAAGGA
>Ga0257110_1001079_pt1 | contig 12816 bp, 12 predicted proteins | sample LP_taG_7_FD_190184 | JGI IMG/M metagenome (GOLD analysis project Ga0257110, IMG submission 190184) | Marine microbial communities from Northeast Subartic Pacific Ocean, Canada - LP_J_2015_P26_10m | ecosystem: Environmental > Aquatic > Marine > Oceanic | place: Canada: Northeast Subartic Pacific... | reverse complement strand
GGTGTTATTATGTTTATTGGTGTGGTAACATTATTAGTAATGTTTGTTTAGAACAACAATTCAAATTTCTTCTTTTTTACATCAACTAAAAAAGGACGACCAGTAGGTATTTCGCATAATTCTATATTCATTGAATCATATATCCCCAAATGAACAAACAATGCACGAATTGTATTTCCATGGCTAACAACCAATACATTTTTATCCTCATTAATCAATGGGTTAATTTCATTATCAAAATAGTGTCCACTTCTTTTAACTACATCTTCGAGTGATTCACCATTTGGTGGTTTATCGTAATAACCACGCCGCCATTTATGTAATTTAACATAGCCATATTCATCCAAAATTTGTTGTTTATTTTTTCCTGTAAGAACACCATAATCGCGTTCTTGGATATCATTGTTGTATATCATTTGTTTGATTGGCACATATTTATGTATACAAGAAAGAGTATGGGATGTTCGTGTTAAATTACTAGAAAAAGCATAATCAAAATCAATGTTTAATTTTTGAATTAATTGTCCAGCTTGATTCGCTTCCTGTATTCCAATATCACATAATGGAACATCATGCCAGCCAGTGAATTTATTTAATTTATTCCAAGATGAACGTCCGTGTCTTAACAATACAAAATTAGCAGTCATCATATACAACAATGATATTAGCATGGAAAATAATAATTAATGTAATGATTATTTTTCTAAATATTTATGAAAAGATTATATTTATTCTTTGCCAATATTGGAAATTGTTTTAATAGCAGAATCAGGTGTCACGGAAATGGAATCTATTCCTTGTTCGATAAGAAAATTGCAAAATTCGATACTATCGGATGGTTGTTGTCCGCAAAAACCAACCTTCACGCCATGTTCTTTATAAGTTTTAATAGCCATTTCAATCATACGTCTATAACTTAGATTTTCATCATTAGATAAATGAGTAATGCGTTCACTATCGCGGTCGACACCTAATGTAAGTTGTAATAAATCATTACCTCCAATAGAAACACCATCTATCATAGGACTAAATCTGTCCGCTTCAATAACATTGGAAGGAATTTCACACATCAAATAAATTTGTAGTTCGTTCTCTCCACGAATTAATCCATAACTTTCCATTTTTTGAATAACCAACTCACATTCTTTGGGTGTTCGACAAAAAGGGATCATTACAATAATATTTGTCATTTTCATTTTATCACGTGCATATTTAATCGCTTGGCATTCTAATTCAAACCCTTTTTCGTATTCAGGAGAATAATATCTTGATGCTCCACGCCATCCGATCATTGGGTTCTCTTCATTAGGTTCATATAAGTTTCCTCCGATTAAATTTCTATATTCATTTGATTTGAAATCAGATAATCTTACAACAATATTATTGGGATAAAATGCAGAAGCTATTTTCGACATACCACGTGCAAGTCGTTTAACAAAAAACCATTTACCATTATGGTGATCGTTACCAAGTGTTTCATATACTTGTTGTTTTACTTCTTCATTATTTATTTTGGGATAATCACATAGTGCTAATGGATGAACTTTAATGTAATTACTAACAATAAATTCCATACGAGCCAAACCAACGCCACTATTTGGTATCATAGAACTAATAAAACTATTTTCAGGATTACCTACGTTTAACATAAGGTTAACGGGTAATTTCAAATCACGTTTAATTTGAATTTTTTCGATTTCAAAAGACAATTTACCTTCATGAATAATACCGGTTTCACCATTTGAACAATTAATAGTAACTTCTTGATCATTTTTTAAAACACAGGTTGCATCACCGACACCAACAACAGCATTTAATCCTAATTCACGTGCAACAATAGCTGCATGACATGTTCTTCCTCCTTTATTTGTAATAATTCCTGAAGATATTTTCATTAATGGTTCCCAATCTGGTGTGGTCATATCAGTAACCAATATATCGCCATCTTGAAATTCTTTGTATTGTTTCATGGATTGAAGAATTTTCACTTTACCATTACTAATTTTATCACCAACAGCAACACCACGTATTAATTCTTTTCCTTGTGTATGTAGTTTATATTTTACTAATTCAAGATTATCTTGTTCATTGCTATGAATTGTTTCAGGTCGTGTTTGAATAATATAAATTTTATGGTCAATACCATCAATAGCCCATTCGACATCTACACCAATATTTTTTCCAAATAGTTTGGAATAACTTTCTTCCAATAACAATACATAACGTCCTAGTGCAGTAACTTGATTATTAGTAATGCTATAACTATTTTCCTCATGAGTGGTAGTATTAATTTCTTTTACACCATTTCCTTCTTCATCATAAATAATTTTACTTGTTTTATAACCTTTATTTTTAGTAATAATCGGATCACCATCAATATGACGTAAAATGCGCTTATCTAAAATTATTTCATCAGGTTTCACACCTCCTGAAACAACTAGTTCACCTAAACCAAAGGACGAATTCACAACAATTGCTTTATCAAAACCAGTTTCAGGATCAATAGAAAAGGCAACACCGGCAGAGCCAATATCAGAACGAACCATTTTTTGAATGGCTACGGATATTTTGACATCTTTTAGTTCAATATTATGTGTTTTTCTATAAGAAATTGCACGTGCGTTAAATAAAGATGCAAAACAATCTTTCACTGCTTTAATCAATGGTTTTGATGATTTAATATTTAAATACGTGTCTTGTTGTCCAGCAAATGATGCATTTGGTAAATCTTCTGCAATAGCACTTGAACGAACAGCAATTTCTAATTCATCATGACCAACGTGAAATAAATCACATAATTCGTAGTAATTTTTGATAATATAATTAGTTTGTTCTTCGTTTAATTGACCTTTACTTACTAACTCTTTTAATTCATTGGAGCATGTTTCTAAATCATCTAAATTATCTGTGTTTAAATTTATTAATTTATGCTCTATTTTTTCATGCAAATTGTTTTGCTTTATAAATTCGTCGTATAAGGTAGTGGTAATAGCAAAACCATCAGCAATATCAAAAGTAATATCACGTGATAAATAATAAAGTTCTCCCAAAGAACTACATTTTCCGCCAACTAAGTGTTTATTTTTGTATGAACAATCTTTGAACCACAAAATATAGTTTTTGTTTTCCATATAGTTAAAAAATAGGTAAAAAATAATAAAATTAAACTAAAAAGATAATAAAGTAAAAATCATAACTAATCTAGCAAATGCACGACATAAGTCAAATAATGGATTTTTTTAAACTTCAATTTATTACATCATCCATGAAAGACACGAATAATGAAATAACCATTATATTAATATTATTATATGGATGTTATTATTGTTATACAAATATTTCAAAATCTACTTTTGATAAAATGTTGTTTCGTTTAAAACATATGCAATTTAAAAGAAAATATTCAATAGTATTTAGCGGACAAAAAATTACAAAACATGGAATGTGGTCTTCTAGAACAGAAACATTATTTTCCGATAATTTTCGCGCATTATGGAATTATATTAATCAAAAAAATATAAATATATACGAAAATCGCGAATGCCATAGTAGGCAAGTTAATTATGATAATGAAATTGTGAACGAAAACAATACATATATTGTATATCAAACTGAACCATTTGAAATAACTGATTTTATTTATGGTATAGTCGAATATAATGTAATAGAAAATGATAATCAAAAACAAGAAACAACATCTGTAAATGAGGTAGAAAAAATAGAATTAACCATATTCTCATACACAAAAAACGTATATGAAATTCAGGATTTTGTGAAAAATGTGCGTATACATTACGATGATGAAATAGAAAACAATCGCAAAAACAAAAGATTTATTTACAGCTTAAAAAATGTAGATAGTAAAGAAGAAGAAATAAAATGGTTGGAAAAAGAAATAACCACAACACGAAATTTCAACAATATGTTTTTTCCAAATAGAAAAGAAATCATGGAAAAAATAGATTTTTTTATTAAAAATAAAGATTGGTATAGTCGTGAAGGACATCCATATTCATTAGGTATAGGATTGCATGGTACACCAGGTACAGGTAAAACATCATTTATAAAAGCATTAGCAAAGTATATGAACCGACATTTGATTGTAATACCTTTAAATAAAATAAAAACAGAAAATGATTTTTATGATGCATATTTTGAAGAACAATATTCGACAAATAATATAAAGAAAATAGAATTCAAAGATAAAATTATTGTATTTGAAGATATTGATTGTATGACAAATATTGTAAAAAAACGTAATGTATATGAAAACTATCCAGAAAAAGAAATAGATCAAACATATGAAAATAATGAAACAAGTGATATAGATGATAATAGCACGAATAATGAAACAAAAAATGACAAAAATATAAGTGAAATATTAATTAATGCAGCATGTAGTATAAATAGCAATTCAAATACAAATAAATTTAAGCAAAAAACAGAAGAATTTACATTGTCTTTTTTATTGAATACATTAGATGGTTTATTGGAAACAGATGGTCGAATACTAATAATTACTAGTAATTATTATCGTAAACTAGATCCAGCTTTAACAAGACCCGGTAGAATAGATATAGAAATAGAAATGAAACCAATAGAATTTGATACAATTAATGAGATGTATTATCATTATTATGATGAAAATATACCAATAAAATATAAAAAAAAAATGAAAACAATAAAAATAGCTCCATGTGATTTAATTAATATACAAAAAACATCAAATATGTCTAAAACAAAATTTTTAAATAGTATACTTGAAATGAATAAACAAAGTAAAGATGTTAACAAAAATTAACATGATAAAGTTTTTTATAAACTATATAAAACATTTTTATAGGTTATATATAGTTGCATGAAAGTGAGTGAAGACATTAAGTTAGATTTTAGTGATGTACTTATTTTACCTAAATCTAACTTTAATAACAACATAATATCACGTAATGATGTTTCTTTAGAGAGAGAGTTTTATTTTACAAATAGTAAACAAAACTGGAAGGGTGTGCCAATTGCAGTAGCAAATATGGATACAACAGGAACCATAGAAATGGCAAGTGAATTGCAGAAACATAAAATATTGACTTGTTTACATAAATTTTATAATGCAGAAGACATTATAAATTCAGAATTAGATGTGAATTATTATGCTATTAGTAGTGGTACAAAAGATGAAGATATAAAAAAATTAGAAACTATATTGGAAAAAGTAAATGCAAGATTTATTTGTTTAGATGTTGCAAATGGTTATTTACCTAATGTAATAGATAAAATTAAACTATTGCGTTCTAAATTTCCTTCTATGATTTTAATAGCAGGCAACGTAGTGACTGCAGAAATAGTTAATTTATATTATGAAAATGGTGTAGATATTGTAAAGATGGGCATTGGATCAGGAAGTGTATGTACAACACGTTTAAAAACGGGAATAGGATATCCTCAGTTTAGTTGTATACTCGATTGTAGAAGTAAAATACCAAAAGAATGTTTTATTATGTCTGATGGAGGTATTCAGCAGATGGGTGATGTTTCAAAAGCATATGGTGCAGGAGCTGATTTTGTAATGTGTGGTGGAATTTTTGCTGGTCATGAAGAATGTTCTGGTGAAACAATAGAAGAAAATGGTAAAACATATAAAGTATTTTATGGGATGAGTTCTTCCAATGCAATGAAAACACATTACGGGAGTGTGGCATCTTATCGTAGTTCAGAAGGTAAATGTGTAAAAATTAAATATCGTGGACCTATTATAAATACAATACAAGATATGCTTGGAGGTATTCGTTCAACAATGACTTATGTCGGTGTTAAACAATTAGTAGATTTGTATAATAATTGTGAATTTATTCGTGTAAACCACAATGTTAATACAATATACAACAAAAATGAAATTTAATTTTCAGAGTTGTTGTGAATATTTTCAATTGTATTTTCTATATTTTCTATATTTTGTAATTTTTTATCTTGAATATTATTATCTATATTTTCAATTAATTTTTCTTGAAGTTCATTCATATGTGTTTTCATTTCTTGTTGTGTTTCTTCTAATACTTCTATTCGTTTTATTAAATTTTGAATAATTATATTTTCTTCTATTTGATTATCATTATCAATATTTATAGGTTTTACTTTAATTTGTATTTCTTCGTCTGAGTTTGTTTCTTCTTTTTTTATATTTTTAATTACATTATTACTATCCTTAATATTACTATCGCTAATACTTGTTTCATTATTTGGATCTTCTTGTTTATCAAATACATCATAAGAACGTTCTTTCATTTTTTCGTGAATAAGTGAATCTACATTGCTAATAGGTTCCTCTTTAATATTATCCCCAAAATCTATTTCATCTGGAACATGTATTTTCATGTATTTGGTAAATTCTTGTTGTCGTTTTTCCAAATTGTTTTCAAATTCATTACGTTTTTGTATTTGTATTTCTTGATGTGTCAATACTTTAGGGTCTATAATATTATTTTTTACATTATCTTGAATAGTATCTATTTTAATAGCGTTTAATTTTTGTAACATGGACGATATAAATTCTTTATTCATTTCTACTAATGGTTTATCATTTGATGATGTTTGATTTAATGTAGTATTAAAAATAGTAATAACATTATTATATTGCGTATTTGTTAAACCTTGAAAAGCATTATTATCGCGTAAAAGTTCCCATAACATTTCTTTATTTTCACCGGTATTCATTTATGTAAATTAATAATAAAATTTTATATTGTTTTGTTGCATTTTGAATAATTAACTGAAATATTTAGTAAAATAATTTTTATATTACTTAAATATATAATGTCTAGCTGTGATATTGAAACTCAAAATGCAGTACAAAGTGTTTTAAATCAACACCAAGACACCATTGCACAAATTCATTATTTAGTAAAACAAATTCCATGTGATATTCATCAAAATGGTGGTGGTTTGAGTAAAGCACAATATGCACAATTAATTAGTTTAGTCACGGCAATAATAGTTGCTATTAATGCTGTAATGGAAGCAAATAAAATTCGATCATCACAATGTGATATACCATCTATGGTTATTAATGCATTAGCACAATCACAATTTTGTACAACACAATCAAATGCATTGAATTCAGCCATATCATCTGCTCTATTAAAAGTATCTGGCGCAGCAGCAGTTGGATTTGGTGCTTTAGTTTTAGAAGATAAGAAAAAAGAAGAATCAACTGGTGGAAGAAAAGCTAGAAAATCCAGAAAAGCTAGAAAATCTAAAAAAGCTAAAAAATCCAAAAAAGCTAAAAAAGTAAAAAAAACAAGAAAGGCCAGAAAAGTCAGAAAAGCTAAAAAATCTAGAAAAGCATAAATAATATATAATTATAAAAATCTAATTATATATTAATTAATGACAACACGAAAAAAACATACAAATAAAAAAATTCGTTCAAAAAAGAAAAAAGGAGGAGATTTGAATTCTGAATTGTTAGGAGCCTCAAGGAAGGGCGATTTGGAAATGGTGAAGAAGCGGCTGGAGCAGGGAGCAGATATCAACAAGGCTAATAATGATGGGGCAACTCCCTTATACATAGCATCAGGGTTAGGTCATATGGAGGTGGTGAGGTTCCTGATTGAGAAAGAGGCGGATATAAACAAGGCTAATAATGTAGGGGCAACTCCTCTTCACGAAGCATCAAAAAATAAAAAAGATGAAGCTATTGAATTTCTCGTTGAAAATGGTGCAGATTTAACAATTGAAAATAATTTTAAAACGCCGTTAGATATTATAGCCGAAAAATACGTGGAAGTGCCTGATAAAGAAATAATGAAACACCAAGAAAGTGTTAATATACATGAACTACAATCTAAAAATGTTAGAATTCTCATGGAAGATGTCAAATCTAATCCTAATAACAAATATAATTTAAAACAATTGGAATCCGAATTAAGTTTAAAACAAGATGATATAGATGAAGCAAAAGGGAATATACAACAATCAATTGAAACAAAAGAAGAAGGTATGAAATTTATTACATCTATTATTAAAAAAGCATTTCATAAAAAATCCCCTTTAGTGCTAATTTCTACAAATCCTATTGTAAAAGAAATATATGATAAATTTGAGAGAGTAAAAAAAAATCAACTAGAGATATTCGATAAAATAGCAGAGAAAAAACTACTTCCAAAAGATATTAAAAACGAAATTGCTAGCAACTTTGGTGGTAAAGGTGGAAAACGAAAGACAAAAAAAATGAAAACGAAAAAATCTAAAATGAAAACGAAAAAATCTAAAATGAAAACGAAAAAATCTAAAAAGAAAACGAAAAAGTCTAAAAAGAAAACGAAAAGGTAAATTAATATATAAAAATCTAATTATATATTAATGACAACACGAAAAAATAACAAATCTAAACAATTTAGAAAATCAAAAAAGATACAAAGAGGTGGTGAATTAAAGTTAGATGAGCTTAAAGAGTTAAAAAAAGATTTTGAAAAATTAGGTTATGAATTCGAAGAATCTAGAGAAGAAGGTTATAAACCTTTTGGATATGTACGAAAAAAAGATACAGATAAACCTCCTTTAGATCAAGAGATAACAAAACTTATAGAATCTAATTTATTTAAACCTCATAAAATCATTTCTAATGATTTTATAGAAAAAGGAAATTTATTGGATTGCTTTAAATCTGGTGTAAAAATAGATGAAACATTAGCAAAAAAACTAGTTGAAAATAACTATAAAGGATTATTTAAAAATGGAGAAAAAGAAATACCAGAACCAACAAAATTTAAAATAAATAACTATGACGGATATAGTCATTTTCTTTTTAAAGGATACCATATGATGCAAGGATACGGAGAAAGAAAACCATCTCAAACACAATCAAGTTGGCAATATATAGCAGGTTTGTATTTTACTGCTGTTAAAAATGATGGTAAAAAACATGAGCAAGAATTTTGGGTTGATAAAAATAATTTTCAAAATTGTCCAGTAATAAAAACTATAGAATATTTTGAAATAGATAAGAGAATAGAAGATCGTGAAAATGCTAACATACCATTTACTGCTGCAAGAAGCGATAAGACGAATTCACCTGATGCTCAAGTATTAGGTAATCAAGATTTTATGAGATATGTAAAATCACTTTTAGGTGGAAAAAAATCAAGAAAAACTAGAAAAACTAGAAAAACTAGAAAAACTAGAAAAACTAGAAAAACTAGAAAAACTAGAAAAACTAGAAAAACTAGAAAATCAAGAAAAACTAGAAAAGCATAATTTTTGATATTAGATATTTAAAAATTTAATATCAAAATAAAACAAACTAAACAGCTGTATTAAAATATTCTTTTCTACATTTATGTACTTCATCATCTGATAAACGTTTTGATAAAAATTGTTCCCATGTTTTATTTTCTTTTAACATGGTAATAATAAAAAATAAACAATACATACCACATTCTGTATTTTTACGCTGGTGAACTATTTTATCATTATAGTCATAATGAATAGAAAGATTTAGGTTTTGACCTTGTTTAAGTATACATTTTACTAACTTAGTAATTTCAGAAGGAATTGGATTATCATTAGTAGTTTTTACACTATCAAAATAGTATAAATACTGGTTTCGTAAATTTAAATACAATGCAACCCAATGTGACCCCCCTTGATTATGTTTATCTAAATTAAATACAAAACCAATTTTATATTTACCTTGTTTAATTTTATCTTCCAATTTAAAATTCACTAATTCAGGCCATACATATTCTGTATTACCAGTATAAGTATCTTTTTCATAATAATCAATTGGTGAAGGTCCAATAAATTCAAAGCATTTATATTTTCGTTCATATTGTTTCATAACATCTTGAATATCACTAGATGAAAGCCATGTACGTTCATTTTTTAACCAACTTGGAGGATGACTAGGAGCAAATGAATTAATTAATTCACGTCCTAACTTACTTGGTATAAATTCGCGTCTTAACCAGCATGATTCTTTATTACATACATTATGATATTTATATCTTAAAAACTCCCAAATTTCTTTTGGATTATTTGTTGTAATAGGATCATCTTTATGACGTTTATTATAGGCATTTTTTAATTTATTTAAATCATCTTTATCATAACATGTAAAATCAAAATCATTATCACTTAATGGACTACAAGATAATTTTTCAAATTTATTATTAGACATAAAATATCAATAGAAAATATATTTCACTAGAAAAAATAATTATATTATAAGAATAAAATTAGTCGCAATTAGTTTGATCCATAAGTTTTGGTGAATTCCATGGTTTTGTAAATCCAAAATCTTCTAATGATTGTAGAACATCTTGATTATATGTATTAAAAAAATTAGTTACATTTCTAGATAATACAAATAACGTAAGAGCTTTATCATCTGATACAATAGCGTAATCATAAAAATCATTTACGATTGGTCCTAATTCGATAATCCAATAAGGAGCAGGACTAAGATCTTTTAATTGTACATTTAAATATCCACAACAATCATTTTCTTTATAAAATGCAACACCGGCAATAGAATCAATATTATTATTTTCATCAAATTGTTTATTTAAAACAGAAATGTTTTTATTTTCCAATAATCCATAATTAGCAGTAGAACAACGTCCATTTTTTTGAAATATGTTATTGATTTTATCACTATATACTTGATACCATTTTCCTAGATATTGTTCAATATTAACATAATCTACAGCTTTATAATCTTTACTTAATACACAAGTCATAAAAGTTAAAAGGAGAAAAATATTGAAGTTCATTAGTAGTAATCAATTATAATCTTTATGTTATTTATATAATATTTAAAATAAAGAAAATTATAATTACAAAAAAAAGAATAATAATTTGAACAAATTAAATATTGTTTTATAGTTAATATATTATTGATGTTGTTATTTATTATTATTATATGCAATGTAATGATTTGTTCTTATAAAATTACAACAAAACCATCATCATCAGTGTTTAAGTTTAATGGAAACTTTTTTTGGAAAATAGGTAAGTCATATAATTTTTACAAAGGAGAATTAAAAAAAATTATATTTAATGATTATCCAATATGTTTATATAGAGATAATAATGATAAAATTATAGCAATAAGTGATATTTGTATTCATAGAGGAGCCTCTTTATCAAGAGGAAAAATTGTAAAAAATAATTGTTTACAATGTCCATATCATGGTTGGGAGTATAATAATGGTTTAGTCCATGATATTCCAGGTTCTCCTTTTATTAAAAAAAACTTTGGGGCACCCCAATTTTTAATAAAAGAATTAAACAATGATGTATTTTTATGTCCGACATATGACCTAAATAGTGAATGCGGTATTAAACCTATAAATAATAATATTTATATTCCACCAGAAGCAAATGATAATAGTTTTACTAGAATTAATGGTATGCGACATATAAAAAGAACAAATACATTGATAACTGAAAATGTTTTAGATATGATGCATATTAGTTATGTTCATTCATTTGGAAATCAAATTTCTCCTATTCCTTTTGATATATCTTACAAAGACTTATCTGATATAGCAGGTAAAACAACATTTCACTACACTGCTGGACCAAATAGTATTTCTAGTATTTTTGGAAAAGCAAAATATGTTAAAGTAGAAAATGAATTTCATCTACCTGATACTACAGTAACAAGAGTTTTTGCAGGTGAGCAAATTGTTAAAACTATAATAACCCATTGTTATCCAATTGGTAGAAACGAATCTATTTTACATTTTGATTTATATAGAAACTTTTTAACATCAGAAATATTTGATCCTTTGTTTTATAAACAAATGGATATAACATTAAATGAAGATATAGCTATTTTAAATGGTATTTATGATAATTACATAAAGGGATTTATGAATACAAAATTTGATGTTACACAATTAAAGTATCGTGAAAAATTAAAAAAAAAATTTATTACTGAAAAAAAATATGATAATGAAAGTAATCATATAAAAAAATGTAATGAGCAAGAAAAAAATGATGAATTAAAAATAAACAATACAAATGAAGAAAATAAAGAAAATAATTAACATTTTTTTGTTTTATTTTTAAAATCATTACGTTGATATCGTGTAGAATTATTAAAAACTTCATTATCATTAAAATCTGGTTGATTTGTTTTCATTTCAGGAACACTAAACAATAATCCATGTTGAAAAGGTGGAGGTAATTGTTGTAAAGGATAAGAATACATGTTACTATTTGTAGAAGGGACATATTCGCGCTGATCACATTTTTGTAATGCAAACATTGTGTTACGTAATTGTGTTTCGGTGTCTACATTATTGGCAAAACCGCTCCAAGGAGCTTTTGAATTACCAGGATAAAATTGTTTATGATTATCATAAACATTATGTATAGCTAATGGTTCATTTGCTGGTTTGCGTATATTTACAACAGGCATTTTCACATATTTTGTTGGAGTTGGTCGAACATTAATATTAGGTTCTAATGGTCTATCAGTAGTATTTCTTTGAAACATGCGCTGGTTTATTTCATTATTACGTTCGTCATTACGAATACAAACACCATTTATAACGTTATACATACGATTCATATACTAATTAAATAGAAAATAAATTAGTATATGAATTTAATAAATTTTAAACATTTATCATTTTTACATAGGAAGTGAGAATACACACATGCTATAAAGTAATCTGCTTTGAAAATATAATACAAAAGAATGTAGTATGCTCATATATAAAGGAGCATTATCTTTACCTTTTGAGCTAAATAATCTGAAGGCAACTAAACCTACAGAACCAGCAAAAACAACAAAAAAGAAAATCATTAAAA
>Ga0257110_1001077_pt1 | contig 12829 bp, 21 predicted proteins | sample LP_taG_7_FD_190184 | JGI IMG/M metagenome (GOLD analysis project Ga0257110, IMG submission 190184) | Marine microbial communities from Northeast Subartic Pacific Ocean, Canada - LP_J_2015_P26_10m | ecosystem: Environmental > Aquatic > Marine > Oceanic | place: Canada: Northeast Subartic Pacific... | reverse complement strand
TGAATTTAAAAGAAACAATACAAGACAAAGTAGTTGCGCTCTGCTGCACTGGACCAAGTTTAACTCCAGACATAAATGTAGAAAAACATGACGTAGTTGTTGGGGTAAATAGAATATATTTAACACAGTTTGTTGAAAAGATAGATATATTATTTCACAATGCTAGTATATTAGATGATCCTAGACATATGATTAAAGTTATAAAAGATAAAAACCCAAAAGTGCATACTTTTTTTATACCATCAGCTAAAAAACATCCTAGAAATCAATTAGTACATTTAGACGATTTAACCTTAAAAGGGAATAAAACAACTAACTTGTGTGGGTATAGAGACGCATCAATGGAAGAGCTTGGATTCGAGCTGTTAAGTGGAATTATAGCATTAGAGATACTGTTAAAATTTAATCCAAGACATATAGATATTTATGGCATGAGTTTTTATCAAGATGATACCCAAATAAAATATACAAAATATACAAATGATAAAAAAAGACTAATAGAACACTCAAATATTCTAGGTCATGATATGATGAATAACTATAAGCATTTTAGCAGACTAATCAAAAACAAAAATATTAAATGGCACATAGATAACGAAACCCTTAAACGTGTAGAAAAATTAAGACTTGGGAATGTGTAAGATACTAAAAAAAGGAAGATAAATGAGTAAAATTCTTTATACTGGCGGTACTTTTGATTTATTCCATTATGGACACGTAAGTTTTTTAAGAAAATGCAAACAAATAGCAGATACGGTCATCGTAGGTTTAAACCAAGATGATTTTATATCAGAGTACAAGTCTGCACCAATATTTAACTACGAAGAAAGAGTTCAATCCTTAATTAGCTGCTCGCTTGTTAACGATGTTGTTCCGAACGTACTTGGTTTTGATAGCAAACCAACAATATTATCAGTGAAGCCAGATATAATTGCAGTAGGTGATGACTGGGCGCATAAAGACTATTATAAGCAAATGTCTTTTACTCAACAGTGGCTAGATGATCAAAATATAGCCTTGATTTATATACCATATACCAAAGGTATAAGCAGCTCTGAAATAAAAAGAAGAATAAAGAATGTGTGAGTTTGTAGTATTTGACTTTGATTTTACTATAGCTAAGACCATAGAACATATATTAGTAGCCTCCCCTAGAGGCTCTTTCATTATGGATGATGAGTCTTATGAAAGAATACACCCAACAGAGTTACAGCAAAGAGGAATAGCAGACGATGAAAAAATTGATGAACAAAAAAGTTTCATAGAATTTTATAAATTAAATTTAGAAAAATGCAAGATCATTAAACCAATTCTAATATATTTAAAATATTATAGCGATAATCAAAAAGTTTTTATATTAACTGCTAGGCCACAATCTTTAGAAAATGATATTCTAAAACTATTAAAAGAAAATAAAATTAACATTGAAAATATTTCATATAATGGATTAGCTAATTCTTCTTTTTTAGAAAAAACAAAATGGATAAAAGATAACATATCAAACCAATACGATACAATTGTATTGTTTGAAGATAACAAAAAACTCATAGATCATTTAATAAAAGAAAATGATATCAAACAATCAAAAGAACTTTATTATATAAATAATCTTACAGAAAAAACAATAATAACATATCATGAAACAAAAAATTAGACTAATTATTAGAGGGTTTCTTTACAAAGAGAATTGGACTCCAATATCCTCAAGAAAAAAAAGAAATAAAGATTATACCATAGACTTCTTACAGTGTCAAGATGGATATGCAAAATTAATATCTAAATTAAGAGAAACATATGATGTATCCGTATATTTTACTACATATGACACTACGCCAAAAAATACTGTAAAATTAATATCAAAAATATTTAATCCATGCTCGTTCTTTTTTAGCAAAGAGGAGAAATCTTCACAATTTACTACCAGTAAAAAAGCCCTTGATTCCTTGCCTAATGAAGAGGGGTATCTAAATATATTATTAAGGTCAGATATGAGAATGACAGATCTTTTTATAGAAAAAATTTGTAATTTTAATTATACAGCACATAAAAATGCGCTCATCGTATTATGTAAAGAATCAACCATCAAAGATAAAGTAATTGATGTTTTTCAATGTTTTTATGATAATGATATTAGAAACAAACTTTTAAAAGAAATTAATAAACTTTCGATAGATTTACACAAAGTTCATAAACAAATTTATACATTATGTATATTGGATCAGGCATCTATTAAGAAAAACCCCTGCCAAAACACTGAGCTATGTAAAGAATATTTTAGGATTTACCCACAATGAAAATTAAAACAGTCATACTTGCCAGAGGTGGTAGTAAAGGTATACCAAGAAAAAACATCATTGACATTAACGGTAAGCCTTTGATACAATATACAATAGAGGCGGCTAAAGCTTCCAAGGCTAAGGATGTATATGTAAGTACAGACTGTGCTGCTATAATGAGAGCAACTATAGACGCTAATGCTAATGTACTAATGAGACCCAAATATTTATCTTTAGACAATACGCAAAGCGAAGATGCGTTATTGCACTTTGCAAACGCTGTGTCATTTGAAATATTGGTGTTTATTCAACCAACATCCCCTTTATTGCTTCCAGAGGATATAGATAAGGGAATTGACATGATGGGAGAATATGACTCTGTTTTTAGTGCGTACAAAGAACACTGGATTCCAAGATGGACGCTAGATGGTAAGCCAGATGGATGGTCTACTGAGTCTCGCCCAATGCGTCAAGATCGCAAGGAACGATGGGTTGAAAATGGAGCTGTGTATATTACTACTAGAGAACAACTAGAAAAATCTAAATTAAGATATAGTGGTAATATTGGTATACTTGAGATGCCGATACATAGAAGTTTTCAGATTGACACTATGGACGATTTGGAGCTTATAAAAAAATGCTTGAACTAAATAGTTTTAAAGGAAAGCATAAAGGCGAAGATGTATACGTCATTGGCTCTGGTCCTAGTTGCGACTATATTGATCCATCTTTCATCACTAATAAAATAACAATAGGAACTAATCAAACGTATAGAAGATATCAAACTAATTATATACTCAGAAAAGAACATAAGCTATTACAGGACACTCTTAATAATTTTAATGGGCCAGTTTTTGTATCTAAAGGAAATTGTGGCACACTACATAGTGTAATAAATTTGGATAAGTATAAACACAACGACAGAATATGCGTATACAATCATTTAAACAATGCGCTGAAAATTAACCTTAAAGCGTTTGACATGCCAGATCATTTATGCGTTAGTCATTCAACGATCACGACAAGTATACATTTAGCATATTATATGGGCGCAAAGAATATAATATTGATTGGCGTAGATCATGGATGTTTAGACGGTAAGCAGACATTCAAGGATTATTATAAAGACATAAAAGAGACTGCTTGGAATGATTGGCAGCAATACAGGGGGTGGCTCAAGAATTTAGACAATGATACCACAAAAATAAAGACAAAATTATCCAGTTTAGGTGTAAATGTTTATAGTATTAATCCATTTATAAACTTTAGGCTTGAGGGACATAAATATGAATAATAAAGGTCAACATCCGTCTGGTAAAGTAAAAAAAGAAATTAACGACGTAATTAATGAATTAGAGAGGCGTGGAGTAGATGTAAATACTCACATGACTCAAGACACTAAAGGTTTAGGAGATGTCGTAGAAGATGTCTTGAAAACTTTTGGGGTAACAGAGGAAAGATTTAAACACTGGTTTGATTTAAAAGAATGTGGTTGCAGTAAAAGAAAAAAATGGTTAAATGGTATTTTTAGTTGGAAGGTTAACAATAAATGACTTTATACTACGTACTTAATAAGGATATAAATCCCAAAAAATTTTTAGAAGATGTAAGAAAAGAAATAGTTCATAACAAAACTAATAAAGATGATGTATTAGTAGTAGAAATTAGAAAAACTGTAGACGTTGTTGAGGATATTGCGAAGAAAAAAACTATTGAATATTTGAAAGAGAATCCAGATGATTAAAAAAATTTTATGCCAGAATAAGCATAAGTTATTTATTTCTTGGGAGGCAGGAATAGTTTATGAGAAACCATGCGTCAACATCGCAACTAAGTATATAGTAGATAGCTTTGGAATATTCTACGTGTGTAACGAGTGCTATGAGGAAGGTTGCAAGAGAAGAATTGATTCAGAATCTTTAACTTGCAAGCGCAAGCAAAATGATTAATATCTGGTGGAGGTGTATAATATAATGAGTACTAAAAATTATTTATGCCGATTCACACACACAGATAAGAGCAAAAAGATGAAATGTATACTGAGAACTATGTTCTATCAGTTCCTATTGTTATTTGTAGGAGCTTCAGTAGGATTTATAACCAATGCCGAATGGGTAGGCTGGAAGTTTCCTGTAATAGAACGATCAATCAATAACGTTTTCTTCCCCATAGACTTTGAAGATGAGGGCGTTTTACAATGGCTTTATAATCAAGGTCAATTTAAAGTATATTGTTTTAACGGCTACCCTAAAAACTTTAAAGTAATCGAAGAAGCTATGAGCGCAGAGGAGTGGTACTGGGTTAAGTATTCTTATACAGACAAGAATGATAACACAAGGGTAAATATTGATAGTATTCGCATTAGATGGAAACCTTGGGAATACTATTATGAAGATGAGGCTAGGGAGCCTTGGGGTGATAAAGAATTGAGCGATTATCTGGAAAATGGAACTCTAAATAGTAGAGATACAGATAGAGCTTTCAGATTGAGAGATGAGTATAGAACTCAGGAAGACAATAAGATTAAAACTTAATCATATTCTAACACTATATATAGGTGTGTATTCTTGACGATAGGGTATAATATGGTATTATAGACACTCTGAGTGTCTCCTACCTTTTATTTTACCTTATTGAAAGAAAACACTATGTTTAAAAGACTTAAACAACTGTTCACAAGCCCAAAGCGTAATGCTTTTACACTAATCGAGCTACTTGTTGTGATTGCCATCATTGGCGTTCTCGTTGGTCTTTTGCTACCTGCCGTACAGCAAGCTAGAGAAGCTGCACGAAGAATGTCATGTGCAAATAACTTAAAACAACAAGGTCTTGCTATGCACAGTAGCTTGGACTCACAACGATACTTTCCCGCTGCTTCTTGGACTATTGATTCTGCTGGATCGTCGCCAACTGGGAACCGTTCTGGTACAGAGCATAGCTGGAGAGCGTTTGTTCTAGGGCAAATGGAACAGAGGGCAATAGCAGACCAATATGATTTTACTAAAAATTGGTGGGAGCAAAATGCTACAGTACTATCTGCAAATTTAAATGTCTTCAAGTGTCCATCTGCTATGCCTCCCACTGGTGGTTATGCTAGTGTGGATGGGCCTAGTAGAGATGATGACAGTGCTGCTATCAGTATGAATCCGAATAATCTGGGATATACAGACTATGAAACCTTTACAGGTATTAAGAGTAAAGTATTTCCTTCTGCTTCAGATATCTATGCTGCAAAAGATAGAAACGAAGGATGTTTGATTAAAGATGCTGTTACCAAAGATGCCCATATAAGAGATGGATTTTCTAATACTATGTTGATTATTGAGTGTGGAAGTAGACCCGACACTTATAAAGCTGATACTAATAATGGTGGCACTCCTACTGGTGTTACTAATCAGTGTATTGGCTGGGCTGATAGTGTGGGGCCATTTAAGTTAGACGGTATGGATAGTAATGGAGACAAGTGTAAGAATTGTGCTGGTAATATTCCTTTTGGAGTTACTAATAATGGTGAAGCATTTAGTTTTCATCCCGGCATTATGAATGCTTGTTATGCTGATGGTTCAGTCAGAACTATTAATGAGAATGTAGATTTAGGCGTATTTGCTGCACAGCTTACAAGAGCTGGTGGAGAAGTTAATAATTAATTAAAGTTTTTGTTGACAAATTACGATGAGAGTGGTAGAATAACCTACCACTCTCTTTTTTTCTAGGAGGATTAAAATGACTTGGTTAGATTTATATAACTTTTTGCACACTAAAGCGAATGATGTACATCATTTGGATTCAGAGATTTGGCAATCGGAAGTAACAATTCATGATGCTAAAACGGGTTATGAAGAAACGGTAGATAGCTTAAAAATAGATGGCAAGACAGTACTTGCTTTTAACATGAATTCTTACTATAATGAAGAGTAAGATTGGCCCTATCGTCTAGTGGTTAGGACACGGGATTTTCATTCCCGTAACCGGAGTTCGACTCTCCGTAGGGTCATAGGATTTTTTGAAATAAGACAAGAAAGGTTGAACAAAATGGGAAGTGATATTTTTACAGAAAGCGCAGTCGCTGTTGAGTTAGAAACTTTTTTAAATGTAGATGCAATTAATAAAAAAGGCGCGAGGGAATTAATTGCTAATATTCTATATCAAGAAAAGATAATTGGTGACGAATCGCTTTCTGCGATGACTAAAAACAAAGATGATTTTATTGAAACATTCATTTCTGAAATAAGTATGAGTGATGGATATGAAAATTGTCAAGAGCGTAATAAGTTTATGTTGGAAACTTTTGGACTTCATACAGGAATTGACATGTCAGACATGCCTGAGTGGAGCCTAAGACAATTTGACAACTGTAGAGAATCAGGTTATGATATAATGACAGACGTTATGTACATTATGTTTGAATCTTATGATCTTTTTGAAACAGTGATGACTGATGAAGGAAAAAAAGTTGCTAAAAAACTAGGTTTTGATAATATTAATGAGACGACATGGACAGTACATTCGTACTAATTTTACTTTAACTTGAAAGGTTGATAATGAATAACAAATGGTATTTTTTGATCGCAGCGTTTGCTAGTTTTCTTTTAAGTGTTTCTATTTGGTTTCTTGGAGATCAAGCTGTAGCACAACAACAAGGTATTTTTGTTGGACTGTGGGTTCCTAGTATTTTAACACTAGGATTTTACTTCGACAACGAGGAATGTTGTAGTGTTGAAAAAAAGGATTAATTATGGATAATATGACACTGTTTTTCTGCGGTGTTTTTGTTACTCTCATTGCAGGAATGGGAGTAGTTACCAGTGAAGTCTTCCTTGGTTATAAAAAGTTTATGAATAAATATAAACAGAAAGAAGAGGAAGACGACAAACAGAAAATATTGAAATTTTAAAATTTAATAAGATGTAATTACACTTAGCCTGTATTGTCGATTAGTTGACATTTAGTCAGGTGTGTTGTTGCAAAGAAAGGACAAATATGCCATATATAAAACCAGAAGGAAGACAATGGTTAGAAGCTCCTATTGATGAATTAGTGGGCGCAATATCTTCTGATAATGAGATTTCAGATGAAGAACTTTTATTTATTTCTGGAGAGATAAACTTTTGTTTTAGCACAATATTAGCTAAGTTAATGGGTAAACCTTCATATTCTAAAATCGCTATAATTACTGGTATTCTTGAGAATGTCAAACAAGAATTCTACAGAAGAGTTAGCGTTCCGTATGAAGAAAATAAAATATTACAAAATGGTGACATTAGGGAGTATCGTAGGTTGTATCCATGAGCAGAATGTATGAAATAAAAAGCCTCAATCAATTCGCTAAAAGCATAGGCAAAGAAGTAGCGAAAGATGGAGGGTTTAGTTTTAAAGAATTAAAAGAATATATTAATGTTGTAAATATAAAAAATATAGTTAAAAAACACGCCCGTGTTAAGAATCATAAATTTTACATTAACGAAAATGAAACTCATCAAGTGTGTGAAGAAATATTTGATTGGTTAACAGGTGTTAGTTTAGCCAAGTTAGCGGCTGACGATTTTTTAGACTGCTGGTGGGACGATAAACAAGATTGCATGGTCTTTAAAAAGAAATAAAGGATTAAAATGCCAAAGAAGAAACAGGTGTCTTTAGAAGTAATCGAACATATACAAAGAACAATAAATGAATTGCTTGAAAATAATATCGAGCAAGCTTCTAAAAGAAAACTTTGTATCATGATGGAAAAATTATTAAAGGACATAAAGCAGAAAGACGATGACTTTCAATATCTTTACTGGAACAAATATGGAAAGTTAGATTGGGATGAAGAAAAAGAACATCACCTAACTACAATATCTATAGGAGATACTATACAAATTCCACAACGTTATGTTACTGGTCCAGATTACGAAGGAGAAGATAATTTTACCAGCGACACACAAGGGGAGTGGTCGAGAGTTTATTACTAATCAACGAAAGAGGACGATGATGAAAATTATTTTCAGTTTATTACTTGCGCTATGCGCATCTACATGTTATGCTCATGGAGGGTGGAAGCCTTGCATTAATTCACCTCAACCTTACCCGCAGGTAGTTGTTCCCGTGCAACCAGTGCAGACTCTAACTACCTTTGTTACACCAAGGGTATACTACATGTGGACTCCGTATTACGTCGTGGAACCAGTAAGACCAAGGCACTTTACATTATTCCCAAGGTTACACACAACGTACCAACCAACAATTCAATGGTCCTTGCAACCATATTACTCATATTAAGGAATTAAACATGGGCGAAGCTATAGCGACAATGATTGGTTTATTATTTATTTTTGGATCTATAAGTATATTTACCAGCTTGATTGTAGAAAAACATCACACTAGACCTGTTAAGCATAGTGCTTTTGACAATGATTTGACAGATGTTATAATTGCAGATGAACTATTTGACGACAACGACACAGGAGAATAAAATGGCGAAGGCAACATTGGAAGTGTTTCCAGTTGGTAGCAAAGTACAACTTGACGAAGATCTATTTGGAACTGTACTAAGCATTACTATAGGTGATAAGAACTCAGTTTTTTATGAGGTAGGTTGGTGGCAAGCTAGGACTTACACTAAAGAACATTTCGTACAAGATCAATTAACTTCAACTCTTGACGAACCTTCTAGGATTGGTTTTAAATGACTAATTCTGGGAGTGTAGTCCAAAGGCAGAGACAAAGGACTTAAAATCCTTCCAGTATGGGTTCGACTCCCATCACTCCTATTAGTTTTACTGTTTAGTATTACTTTTAATTTTACTTTACTATTTGTTTTAAAAGAAAGTTTAATAATGAAAAATAGATTAATGATTATGGATGCTGGTGAAAAAAGATCTGATGTTAAAGTGTATGACGACGCTTCAGGAGTAGAAAGAACAATGACGTTGGAAGAATTTATAGATCTTCCTAATCAAACTGAGTACGAAGGCATACCTCATTCTAACTTTAGCAACGTTTATCTTGGATCAGAGCAAGCGCACTTAATACCAAGGGGTGAATTTTCTTTAGCCCATCCAATGAAACTGTTACAACTTGAGAGCATCAAAAATAATTGCGATAATAGCAAAAACTTTCGACTTGTTGCTTTCTCAGAGAAGGTTACTCCTAGAGCCTTACATTATTCTGGTCATAAATACGGTAGGGGTGATAAAGATAATGATGACACTTTTGCCATTGCTAAATTAATTTGTGATTTTAATATGTACGACAATCTTAAGAGGGTTAAAAGCTTCGTAAGGTCAAATAGGACAGTTCAATGCGCTAATTGGAGAGAGCAAAAGGCTAATCCTTCTATGAATGCTGCCCAGACATGGAATTATGGTCTGATAAAGAAAGGTGAATCTATGCTAGATCTTGATCTCTGCCCAGTTGTCAGAGATAGACTAGTTCCTAACCTTCATAAGATAGCGTCACTGTCTAAAGATGTAGAGTTTTTCTTCTCGATTAATTCAGTCAAGGAAAATAGATTACTTTCTAGCTATCCACATATAAGACCAGACATCTCTAATTGCAGAGATATTATCCGTGTAGTAAAAAAGAAATCTGGCGATGTTGATTATGAAGTGGTAGATTGGTCTTTTGAAATGCGAGGTATGTACGCTGTGGCAAATGCCATTTTTAATTATGATGGAAGTTTTCGTATAGATCCGATTACTGGAAATAGAGTTGGCAACAATTTTCTAAACGAAGCATACTATGTAAACAGTCAATTCCACCAAAAGGGTGGGGTTGGTAGGGCTATTTTATATAATTATGTAATGCCAATAAGAATTGCTGATATGTGGGATGCATTACATCCTGAAATCAAATGGCCTCGTTATACAAGTAGCGCATTTAATAGGGGTGATCTTTCATCTGAACAGAATGAATTCTTTAGTTCAGGCAGGAAAAGGTTCAAAAAATCTTATAATAATATTATGGATTTTCTAAGAACTTTATAAATTGCAGTACGTTTCAGGCTCTATAGTTCAATGGATAGAACAGCGGTCTTCTAAACCGCCAATGTGGGTTCGACTCCCGCTGGGGCTATTGGTGTATATAATCATAGCATTTACCTAATACAAAGGAGTTTGGCTATGACAAAAACCTCATTGATTATAGTAGCATTAAGTTTTTATATTTCAGTTTACGCTTTACTTGGTTTTGCAAGAGAACCAATGAGAATGGATTTTCTAATGGATAAAAGACCTGTTAAATTAATGATTTTTTCTGCCGATTGGTGCAGCCCTTGTAGGGCAGCAAGAAGGGCGATGCAGGAAAATGCTAGCCTAAAAGGAATTGTTGATAGCTACGAAGTAGTAAAATATGATTTTGACAAGGCAGTACCAATGAGAAGAAAGTATAAGGTAACTAAAGTGCCGACATTTATTATAGTAGCAGACGGCCAAGAAGTAAGAAGGCAGGTTGGATTTAGTAGTGTCGATAAATTAAAAAAATTCCTAGATTAAAACTATGTTAAGATTTTTTCTTACCATTATATTGTCATTATCAGTATCTACAGCCTTATCGCAAGAAAATGGTATACAATTTTTCGAGAAGAATATTCGCCCAATTTTAAATACTCAGTGCTATTCGTGTCATTCTTCTAATTCTAAAAATGTCAAAGGTGGTTTATCTCTTGACACTAGGCAGGGTATATTAAATGGTGGTGATTCTGGCCCATCAGTTGTTCCCGGACAAGTAGAAGAGAGTTCATTATTAGACTATATTGAATCTGGCGACATGCCTCCAGACAATCCATTGAGTAAAGAAGTAGTTGACAATTTTAAAAAATGGATTAAGATGGGTATGCCTGATCCAAGGTACAAGCATGAGAATAGGGCAATAGAATTAAGACAAGCTAGACAGTTCTGGGCTTTTAAGAAAGTACAAAGACCATCAGTTGCAAAGTATGATGGTGATGTTATTGATGGTATAATTAATGATGAGTTACAAAAACAAAATCTTAACGCCGTAAAACAAGCAGATGAACACACATTAGTAAGAAGATTATATTATGACCTGATAGGACTTCCTCCAAGTGTAGAACAATTAGACTCATATGTAAACAGTAAAGAAGTAGATAAGTACGAAAGATTAGTTGACAGTCTATTAGAAGATGAAGGGTATGGAGAGAAATGGGCGAGACATTGGCTTGACATAGCAAGGTATGGTGAATCTACAGGTCAAGACAGAAACTTAGTCAGTCCATACGCATGGAGATATAGAGACTATGTTATTGATTCTTTTAACAAAGATAAACCATACAATGAATTTATAAAAGAACAAATAGCTGGCGATCTGTTGCCACATAAAAATTATCAGGAGTATAATGAACAACTTACAGCAACAGGTTTTCTTACAGTAGGCACAAAAAATCTTGGTGCAAATCCTAGACAATATATAGCAGACACAGCAGACGATCAGATAGATGTTATTACTAGGGGTTTTCTTGGTATGACTTTGAGCTGTGCAAGGTGTCATGACCACAAGTTTGATCCGTTTAGTCAAGAAGATTATTATGGTGTTGCTGGATTATTTAGCAACACAGAAAATTTAGACGGAGTTTACAGAGGTAATAATAATACAGGATTTCTAGGTGATTATGGATTTTTAGTCAACGATGAGACAGAAGATTTATATAAGAAGAGAAAAATAAAAGAATGGTTATTGTTATCAGACATATGGAATTTAGAACAACAGATAGAAAGCATAAAGACTTGGAACAAACGTGCTACAGAACAACAATTACAAAGAGAGTTAAATAAAAGAAATAAACAATTAGCAGAAGCAAAGAAAAATTTACCAGAAGAATATTTAAAGTATTTAGAACATCTAGAACCTGTAATGTCTGTACGAGACAAGCAAAAGATGCAAGAGATCAAACTGGCTATCCGTGGTGAAGTCAATAACCTTGGTGATGAAGTGCCAAGAAGATTACCAGAGATATTTAGCGATAGGCCAGACCTTGCATTTGATAATACAAGTGGTAGATTACAATTAGCAAATTGGATAGCACACAAGACTAATCCACTAACATACAGAGTATATGTAAACAGGATATGGAGACATTTAATTGGCAAAGGAATAATAGATAGCTTCGACAATTTTGGCATATTAGGTGGAGAGCCTAGTAACATTAAACTACTTAATTATCTATCAGACAAGTTCACTGTTAATAGATTGTCTACTAAACGTTTAATTAAAACTATAGTTATGTCTGACGTATACAAACGGAGCAATAATTATGATGACCACAATTTTAATAATGATCCTGATAATATATTTTTCTGGAGAGCTAATGAGAAAAGGTTAGAGGCAGAACAAATTAGAGACACTTTACTGTTTGTCTTTGGCAAACTAACTGGATCAGAAACAAACGCAAGCGATTTACAAACTGATATCAAAAGTGTAAGCAAAGATTTAAATAAACATATACAAGTACACACTGGGCGTTCTATATATCTGCCATCACTAAGAGATAGGAAAGAAGAATTATTAGATATATTTGACAGGCCAGATAACAGTTTAATGGCAGCAGAGCGTAG
>Ga0257110_1001074_pt1 | contig 12850 bp, 19 predicted proteins | sample LP_taG_7_FD_190184 | JGI IMG/M metagenome (GOLD analysis project Ga0257110, IMG submission 190184) | Marine microbial communities from Northeast Subartic Pacific Ocean, Canada - LP_J_2015_P26_10m | ecosystem: Environmental > Aquatic > Marine > Oceanic | place: Canada: Northeast Subartic Pacific... | reverse complement strand
TAAGTAGAAGTATAGCGAGTATCATCTTACCATAAACCTATATAAAAATTGAAATTGAAAAAATAGTAGAAATGATACGTAAATTTATTGATTTTTTAACGAAACCCGAACCACGACCCGTTCTGGGTCGGTGGGCGGTAAAATCGTGTAGTGAACTACTCACGTCCATAAACTCCGTCTACCAGAACCGCGACCATTGCGGAGACGTAATATGTCACGAACCCAAAAAAGCGGACGAATATATTAACACAAATAAAAATACCAAGTAAATGTATATGAGTAACTCTAAAGTTCCTCAGGAACTTCGTAACCTCGGTGTTAGGAACATGAATATTACACGTCTTGATTTATCAGCTAAAAACTTAACCAATTTACCACCATCTATTGGTAAACTTAAAAAACTTGAACTTCTTTTTTTGTATCGTAATAATTTAACCTCGTTACCACCACAAATTGGTAACCTTAAAAAACTTACAGCACTTAAATTGAGATATAATAATTTAGAATCATTACCACCACAAATTGGTAACCTTACAAACCTTAGGTATCTTGATTTGGGATATAATAATTTAGAATCATTACCACCACAAATTGGTAACCTTAAATATCTTAGGGAACTTGTTTTGGAAGATAATATATTTAAATCGTTACCACCACAAATTGGTAACCTTAAAAAACTCGAAGAACTTAGATCGAGTAGTAATCATTTAGAATCGTTACCAAAAGAGATCGGTAAGCTTAAAAATCTTACATCACTTGGATTGGCTGCTAATAAATTAACATCGATACCAAAAGAGATCGGTAAGCTTAAAAAACTCGATGTACTTTTTTTAGGATATAATAAGTTAACCTCGTTACCAGATGAGATCGGTCGTCTTCCAAAATTGACATCAATTTATATACATAGTAACCCAGACCTTAGAACCATACCAAGAACACTTGATCGATCTGGTTTAAGAATTACTAAGAATAGTTCGACACGTTTTGAACATATACCACTTAGACCTGTACAACGTAGAAACGTACCCCTAAACACTAATCGTAACGATCCTATATCTGGGTATATTTTTAGTGTCGGTAATAATGCCTTAAACCTCGGATACAATAAGTACTTAACTGAAAAATCACTTCTAAACTGGATAAAAACGAAAAATAAATATACTAATATCACTAATATTAACACTTTATACAGTCTTAGTCCAAACACAAATATCGTTTCAAATCCATTTACACGACAACCATTATTTAGAAGAAACTTAAATTTCGTCAAGTTTGTAAAATCAAACAAACCAAACACACTAAATCCACGAAATAACATGATAAAAAAGGCGGGTAACGCCGCTCAAATTAGACTAAACACAACGAACAAACCAAAAACACCAAACACACCAAACACACCGAACACACCAAATCCACGAAATAACATGAGAAAAAAGGCGGGTAACGCCGCTCAGAGTAGACGTACAAATGTCAATAATAATAACTAATCATTTCTTATACACAAACCTAAATTTACTATACAAATCCGAAACCGGGTTACCTTTAAGATCTTCCCATAGTGTTAAAGTAAACCCCAAATTTTCCATTCGCGTGAATAACATATCTTTATGCGCTATTGGTTCGACTTTTGGTCCATCGGCATAATACGGGGTATCGGCTAAATGGACGTATAACTTTTCCCCAAAGTTCCCCGAACTCGTATGTTTCATTAGAAAATAGTTCCCTAACTCATCTTTTACGGGTGTATTCATGATAATCTTATCGGAATTCGGTACGATTCCTATGAATTGACCCCCGGGTTTAAGTCTATTTTTAATTGCTAATAAAGACGTCTCGAATAACTTAGACGATTCGAATATATAGTGTAACGCAAAGTTATAACATACGACGTCGTATTTCCTTTGTGGACACGCGAATATATCACCTTCGTAAAAATTGACACGTATTTTCATATTTTTTGCGCGCGACTTAGCCTCCTTAAGTGAATCTGGGTTCGGTTCACACATGCTTATATTTGCACCAGCGTGTTTCCACTTTTGGAGATCACCACCGAATCCACATCCTACATCCAAAATACTGTCGCCTTCGCGGGTAGCCGATTGGATGAGGAGACGCTTAGACTCGTTATGGTACTTTCGTATCTCCTCCATTTATTTATATTCGTTTTTCTTTTTTAAATGGGGTTACTAAGGTTAAAAATCTCAGACTATATAAATGACTAAAAACGAAACTATAAATTCATCAAAACCTAAAAAATCTACCATGTTAACACATACTAAAACAAAATTAAAAAAGGGTAATCAATCATCCGCGACTAAACCTAATCCTAAACTCAAAACAAAAAGTTTAAAAAGTTTAATGAAAACGACCCCTAAACCAACACCAACACCATTAGGAGAAACATATAAATTGCGTAGTAATTACAATGAAAAATATGGTAACCAAGTACCAAATTATTCTAAAAATGTAAAAAAATAATCATAGGTTAATATTATATTCAAATATATTAATTACACATTCTTTTTGAATAACCAATAACTGCACACGATATTCTCTTACCGGCGTGTCCAGTTGTTAAACTATCACTATGACTACTTAAACCTAAATCATCCATATCTTCGTGTATAACCAAAGACCTTCCTATTATATTAGCTTTAGTCCCTCTTAATTTTATTAAATTATCTACCATTCTAAAAGTAGCGTTACCACGTCCATCAAAATGAATATTACCCAAATCTCCAACATGTCTTTCCTTAGATTTAGGACCTCCATGTTTTTTATTATATGGATTGAAATGTCCACACGCACCCATACACTTATCAGTTAGATCACCCGCTTCGTGTATATGAAACCCGTGCGAACTATTTTTGTACTTATTTGATTTTAATACCCCCCTGATTATAACTTTACCCCCCTTTTCTTCAAATTCCACAACACCCTTAATGTTAATATGGTTAAAAAACGTTGTCGCTATAACCATTTATTAATGTATAAGATTTAATTTTTTTCTCTTTTGTCGATACCAATATTGATATTTTGGACAGTAACCATAAACTTTTCGTTATTTATTCGTAAACGCTTTATACTTTTTATTAACTCCGAATTACCATATTTACCAATGTGTAATATATTGTTATTTTGAAGTATGTTATTCTCCACGAAATTTAAATATTCAGTTAACCTTTCGTTAAAACATAACATGTATTCCTGTTCATTTTTGGTAATAAATTTACGATATGGTCTCTTAAAAATCATATATTCTGATACGTTTTTATAAAAATCATCGTTATTACCACCATAAAACATATCGATATGATCCTTTTTACCAACTTTTTCATAAGTTTCAATTTCATCCCAATTTTTTAGGTTTTTTACCATGTAATTTTCCAAATAACATTTTAAAGACTGAAAGGCCGAACAACCCATTCTTTTTAATTCAGTGTTATTTTTATGCGACGTACCAAACGATTTTTCCATTATTTTCGTACACGCAAAACACCATAATCGTAAATTATTAGTCTCTCGACCTAATTTAAACCAATATTTAACATGATCTTCTTCACTCGTATCACTGAGTGATATGTAAGGATTTACAAATTTTAGAACGTGGTCGACCACATCCCTGTTTAAAGGTTCTTCTAATTCGCGAACCGCGATTATTTCTTCGTTCTTTTTAATGTAAGATTCAGGTATCATTTTTGTTATTGTTTTGATTTTACTTTTAAAATAACAGTATCTTAGGTTAAAAAGAAGATTATAATTAATATAAATGAAACCTATTATTAAATGGGTCGGTGGTAAGACACAAATTCTCGATAAAGTTTTGAAAACTTTTCCGAGGGAAATAGAAAATTACCACGAACTATTCGTGGGTGGTGGAAGCGTTCTCTTTGGAATACTCGAAAGTCAAGACATTACCGTAAAAGGTAAAGTTTACGCGTACGATAAAAATCAGAAATTAATTAACATGTATAGACAGATTCAAGAGAATCCTAAAGATGTTCACGACCATTTACTTGAACTCTTTACCACGTACGATACACGAATAGGTACGGACGTAAACCGTAAACCTGAAACTGAAGATGAAGGTCTTACATCGAAGGAAAGTTACTATTATTGGACACGTAAAAAGTATAATGAATTGATACCTACGACGCCTATACACGCCGCGACATTAATTTTTCTAAACAAGACGTGTTTTAGAGGTGTGTACAGGGAAGGACCGAACGGGTTTAACGTACCGTATGGACACTATAAAACGACACCTTTAGTAGTATCTTTAGACGAGTTAGTAAAAATACAAGACCTTATAAAAAATGTGGTTTTCAAATGGCGTGATTTTAGGGTCGCTTTCGCACAAACCGTAAATGATAGTGATTTTATATACGCGGACCCGCCTTACGCACCTGAAAGTGTTACAAGTTTTGTAGGGTATACGAAAGATGGATTTACAATGGATGATCATAAAGATTTATTTAAATTATTAAAAAGTTCTAAAGTTGATTTTGTAATGTCAAATGCAAAAGTCGATCTTGTAACCAGTAGTTTTAAAGAGTATAAGATAGATGATATTCCCGCGAGACGTGCTATACACTCAAAGAATCCGGGTGCTTCGACGATTGAAGTTTTGATAACATCCATTTTTCAATAGCGTTTACGTCAATTTTGTATAGGTAAGGTATCGGTAACCAATGATCCTCTTTACCTTTTCTTTTTATCTTGAACAATTGATACCTATTATCGGCTTTTTCGGCAAAAAAGAATGGGATACCGTCCTCTTCGTTATGTCTTATCGGTATTTTTAGCCTTTTTATACCAAACCCATACGGATATGTACCTGGTGTTTCTTGTCCTCTATTTAACAAATAACACAAGTGTACATTTTTAAGTTTAGGGTATAAGTCTTCTTTATATTCACGTCGTAGCGAGTTCGCGCCACGGATCTTATTATCACAAGACCCACTATAGGCCTGAAATTTTACCTCGAATAAAAAAAGCGTTTCTTTGTTTTCGTCTAGTAATGCAAAATCAGCCTCTTTGCAATGATTCCAATCATCGAAATTGTACATGTCATTTTTTACTAAATGTTTGTGTAAAGCTCGTTTCATATAAAATTTAAATTTTTTATCACCAATCATGTAGTCGTCTCCATTTTCCATTTCCTTGTTGAAAAATAGTTTTTTAATCTGACATTCGAATGGAAGACCGGAAATGTTAGTATTAGCACCACCAGGCATATTTATTGTTATATTTAATTTTTTATTTTTATTAAAATAGGATCTAATGACTTAGGTACTATATTGCTCTTCTTCTTTGAATATAAAATTAAAACGAGCTTAAAAAAAAGATACTACATAAACATATAAAACAATGACAACTCTTGAACAAGATTATACGACCGTACCTGGACAATTATACGCATGCCTTTCTATCGTAGGACCCGATGCACCACAAAAAAACGATAAGTTTGGTATTAAAATTAGAGGTGCATTTAATTCCAGGGACGAAGCTGCATCTCATGCGAAACGTCTTCAAAAAGAAGATGCGACCTTTGATATTTACGTCGTCGATATGTATAAATGGTTATTAATTCCACCCGATCCGGTTCAAATTGAAGATGCACATTATGCTGACGAAAAGCTCGAGGAATTGATGTCGGGTTATAGGGAAAATCAGGCACAAGCCGCCGCTATGTTCTCTGAACGTAAGAGAGATATGATGGCTGTTAAAGCACCAGGTTCAGACACATACTTTAAAAGTGGTGATGAAAACTCAAAGTTTTATACGAAACCTGATGAACCTCCAATTAGCCATCCTGGTGAAATTTTGGAACGTCTACAAAAGGAAAAACCTGATGCCGATATGGAAGATCTCGTTAAGGAAGCAGATGAGATTGTTGCTCAGGAAATCAAGGAATTAAAGGAAAAACGTGAATCTGATGCAAAGGAAGCGTTGGAAAATGAGGCTACGCAAAGAGGATTCAATTCTACAGAAGCCATGCAAAAGTTTGACGATGAAAAGGCTAAAGCCGAAAATTTGAAAATGGAGGAAGAAGCTAAGAAAGCTCAAGTTGAACTTTCGGAACAGGCGCAGATTAAGGAAGACGATGGTAAAGATGAAGAAGAGGAAGTGACATCTAAAAATATGGAAAATGTAGACCCTGAAGAGGCGGCGTAAATTAATTTTGTTATTTAAATGTAAGTATGTTGAGTATTATATTAAACATAATCACCATTCTTATTGTTCTCACAATAATCGTTTTATTTTTAAAATTGTACTATAATGTAAAAAATAAAACGGAAGAAAAAAATGTTACTGCATCCGATGTAGTTCAGGATATTATTAAAGATCCTTTGGTTGTGAGTCGAGCGTATTTTACTGAACCTAAAACTGGTAATATAGGTACATTCAAAGGTCAACAAACTCAATCTCAATACGACTGGGTAAGTGGTAAACCTTTTATCCCGGTCGAAGAATAACTGGTTGCATAGTTTTCCCCATGAAAAATCCTAATAAGAATGCTACAAAAATAATAACATACCCTGTTTTATCTAAATTTGAAAAAATATCGGTTTTGTCCTGTATTTGTAAAGGCGGGTGGTTATAATATACAGGTGGCGGTGGTGGTTGTATGTGGTCATAATAGGTTTCGTTATGATTATGTTCATCATTACGTTCTTCTAATTCATCACTGTTTTTATTCATGAATTCATCTGGGTTATACTCAATAGGTGTACCAACTTCAGCTTCCATATATAAAAAAAGTATCTATTTTTTTAAGCTCATTATTACTCATCTTCTTCTTCTTCTTCTTCTTCTTCTTCTTCTTCTTCGTCTTCGTCTTCGTCTATATCGTCAACAACAAACCCTTTCAAGTTTCCATTTTCATCTTCATCTGGGTCGGTTTCGTATTCGTCGTCTGTACAAAAATCTTCATCGTCTGTCTGTAATAAATCTTCATCTGAATCGTATTCATCATCCTTAAAATCGTCTTCAACTTCTTCAAATAATTCTAATCGTTCTGGTGATTTAGAAACTCTCCCGGATCTTGTTCTTGTTTTTGCAACCATAGTATTAATTATTATACAGACATTTCCTTTAACTATTTTACTCACTTTCACGCTGTTCTATAACGTTATACAAATACTCAAAACACGTTCTTAAATCACTAATAATAGTATCTATATCTTCTAATTCGTCCGTATCACCTGACATAGAACTGAGCGATATTTCATTTAAATTTTCTAGTGCCCTGTTTAAATATTTTCTTGATAATTCGGTATTTGTCCTGTGTTCGAGTGCTAATTTGATATTTTCAACTAATTCACTGTGTATATCTTTATTTAAACCTGAGTATTTATAAGATTGTCTTACGAGATTATTTATTTCTGTTACGATATTGTTATCGGTATCTCTGTTAATTAAAGACGATGCAAAGTATATTACAATAGCTAGAACTACTACAGCTATCATTGCGTATCTATAATTTAGATACTATTTTTTCCGGAAGAAAATGTTCGCGGGTGGTACATTCACAAACTTGTTGAATTTTATTTTTTATTATTTTAAAATCTGTATTGTTAGTGTTACATCCACTACACATATACGTTGTGTTTACTAAATGTTCTTTAGATTTAGATTTAGTTTTATTTAATTTTATATCTGTTACATTAAATGTAACGTTAGTTTTTACCATATGTTTATTTATAAAGTCGATAAGTATAGTATTTATTGTACGATCTATGGTATTATTATTTTCATTATCACTTTTCTTTTTGAAAAAAGATTTATTAGGTGATACATATTTCTTAACGGTACCGTCTTTGTATAAAATATCTACAATTTTAGGTGGTAATTGATGTCTTTTACCTGTAAAATCTTTACAAAACCCATAATGTCTCATAATATCAGTGGTAGAAAAACACTTTTGTGCAATTGTTTCTCCTAGTATATGAAACCATACATGGTTAGAATTATGGTTACATTTTTTATTTTCACAATAGAAAGAGTTGGTCGATACTAGAAATTGATTATTAGATTCAAACATTTTTGTGATACGTGAAGTTTTCTGCCCTTCGAGGTGTTTGTTTATAAAGTTTTGTAAAAGACATATAACCTCTTGGTCTTTGAATTCATTTTTTATTTCCATTTGTGCAAAAGATGAGCCTTCGTTTGATCGAAACACTGTTTTTCCTTCTATAATATTTGGTTGTGTACTTTGGCTACGTATCGTTGCCATGTGTAAAAGATTAACATCTGGGTGTGGTAATATAGTTTCGAGTAGCGTGAAAGGACCTTTGTTACCTTTATAAATGTAATAGGGTAAGTATTCACCCTGGATAACTTTACCCGTATTATTACATTCTTTACATCCCTGTCCAGAACACTTTTCATGTTTAGCACGTTTATATGAAAAAGGCATACGAAAACCACTTCCTTTTGTTTTTCTATCTGAACTACCGTATACGGCAGAATCAACGACGTCTTCCCAATTTACTGAACCATACACTAATTTTAGAGTATCTATAACATGTTCTCTTATAGCTATTGCTGAAGATCTATTCACTGTAAAACCTTCCCAGTTTATATGAACACCTGTTTTTATCAGTTTATTCGAAACCTTTTTCGGTTCTGCTATAGATATTAAGGCCTGTCCGGCACCTTCAAATTTACTAACTTTATCACAAATAATTTTACATATACTTTCTACTTGAGTAAGAGTTAATTCAGTTTCATCTTTATAATCGAGATCTATAAAGAAGTTATAATTTTCCGTTTTTTGTTCTACGACAAAAATCTTCTCTCCTAAAGTATAGACTTCTACACATTTTTCATAAAAATCATTCAATCTATCAAATGGCACGGAAAGGATACCCCCATCCATGAGCACATGTGATACATTGGAGTTGTTTAAGAACCCCTGTTCTCTACACCATTGTTTAAACATGGTATATACTTATAAAGTATTGGTTTTATTTTTTTATATTCATTCACTATCGTAGTGATGTCGCCAAACTGTTTTTCTAAACGATATTTCTGGATATTGTTCCTGTTCTGATAAAGATTTTTTCAAAACGAGAAGTTCGTAAACTTTATCGTCCTTGTGTAATTCTACGTACCTTTCTGCTTTGTTATGCGTGTACCCGTGTCTTTCGACGAGTAATTCCTGTATTTGAGATAGTATATAAGCCTTGGACTTCATTATTTAATAGAGAAGGTTTTTCTATTAACAGAAGTTACACACGCGTAAAATTCTGGGTTATTGAGTACGTTTTTAACTATACGATCCCACTGTTTTTTTGTGTTAAATTCTGATAAGGTTTCAAAATTCATAAAATCATTTTCATCATGGGTCCTTTTAATGGGTAACTTTTGTATTTTTTTTAAATTTGTTTTTTGTTTTTCGTCGTTAAACTTCTTAACGAGATCATTTTGTTCCTGTTGCGTATAATTTACGAAAAATATGAAGACGTTATATTCTAAATCTACACCCGGACTTTCTTTTACTACAAACTTGAAGTCTGTATATTCGCCTTTCTTTAGATTCACAACACCTCTCGTTTCTTCGTCTAATTCTCGTAAGGCACATCTAATAGGATTAGGTATTTCTTTTCTTCTACACCCTCCGGTGACGAAAATCCAATCTTTGAATCGTCGGTCTCGGACAGTCAGGAACTTTGGTTTAGAACCCGTAAACATTACGGGAATGGCTATAGCTTTATATTTTTTCATTGCGCGATTGCAAGTTATAATTGAGCGAGATGATTATTCTGAAGATTTTTCTTCGCTATCTTGATTTTCTTCAAAATCTTCGTCAACTTGGGTTTCTTTTTGTTCAATTTTTTGGGCTGGTCCTGGAACTTTTACGGCTGTTATTTGGGACAAAAATGAAGATATTTTACCATTCATTCCTTTAACACTTTCCATTTCTTCCCTGGTCGTTTTAAGCTCTTTATACATATAAATAGATGCTGCGATACACATTATAATAGCAACAATTATTGCGGTTTCACGGTCTAATGTAAACATTTTATAGTAAAATATAAACTCATATTTTTAAGTTCATATAATCGCACCCATGTGTACACCGTCTTCTTTTGGACACTCGTATCCCATTTGAGCAAATTGAATCTCCTGGTAATGTCCATCTTTACACTCCGCATTTTGTACGGGTTCTTCGTGTTTAGAGTTAATGAGATGATTCAAAGTTCCGGATTTAGGATCGTAAGTTATAATAAAAATGAAAGCTAGTAAAAAAACTAATTGCCAGAACATTTATAATAAGTGGCTAAATTAAATTAGTTCGAGTACATCAAACCACCCATACCGTTTTCGATACGGAGGATGTTGTAGTTAACACCGTAGAGGTCTGTTTTAAAGGGCAAATTGTCAGAAACGAGTCTCGCAGAATCGAGTCTACTGAAATTGAGCGACCCCGTTGGTTGAATCTTCGTTGTATCGAGACAGAATGGAACCAACAAGGTACCAGCATCAACCGTGGACGATTGAGTATGGTAGTAGATTGGAGCCGTGGAGAAGTGTGGTTCGTAATTTTGGGCGTCTGTAACATCTGTACCATTGATTTGGAGTTTGAGTTTGGTAAGGTTAGAACCAGTACCGTCAAAGTCTAATGATTTTGTTGCAATCAAATACTTCATTGGGTGGTTAAAGTTAAGTTCTTGTATTTTACCTTTGGATGCAACGGCCTTTTGTGTTTGTGTGACGATCATGTTTTGTGGTGTAGAGGACAAGTTTGTACGTTCATCCGTATCGAGGTGGATGAATTGGGCGTACACTTCAACATCTTCTTTATTACTTTCAAATGTTCCCCACGTAATTCTCAATTCAACATCGTGGTATTGGAGCGCGACCAATGGGATCGCGGATTGGGCGTTTTCGCAAAACGAAAACCTGAGTGGGTAAAACTTATCAGCTGCGAGTGCCCACGTCGATTTAGAATACGATTGATTCATAGCAACTGGCGCGAGACTATTAATAAAAGCACCATCGTGTGTGTCGATGACTTGACCACCGATCAAAAGTTCAACCTTGGAAACTACATTGGCCCAAGTCGTAATATCACCTTTTCTATTGGCGATATAGACGTAGCCGAGCATATCACCTTTACGCTCGAACCTGATGGTAGACATACCAGCTTCGGTGGGGTTGCCCTGGATAGTTTGTCTTTCGACAGTTTGGGCGAAATTTGTGTGACGTTTATAGTTGGACCTGAAAAAGGAAACTTCGGGTTGACCGACGAGGTGCGCATCTTGGGCACCGATTGCAACGAGTTGAGCAATACCTCCAGACATATTTTATATTATACTAAGGTTTTATTTTTTTAAATATCTTCAATGAATTCTGTATACTGATTTTTAAGTTCATTGTATAAATGGGATATCATACTCGTGTTTGATGTTTCTAAATCAGAAACATTTATAGTTATGAGCTGAGAGTTTATCGAAGTTTTTCCCTGTGTTTTTGCATCTTTACTGATATGGTGTTCGAAATAAGATGTTAATTTATACACGTTTGAACTTTCCGGTAAAGAATCGAAATCCACGTGAATATTGACTTTTCCATTACGATCTTTTCGTAACCCGATGTAATGTTCGGATAATACCATTCCGTAATCCGCAAGTATGGAGTCTGTTACCATACCGTTCTTTAAACTTTCAGATTCTGGAATTATTATACCCATTATTATATATACTTTATAAATTATAATTATTTTAACTTTTAGACGAATTGACTTAATTTATTTTCAAGTGCTTTTATTTTAGAGTTAAGTTCTTTTATAGCTTCTACAAATATACCTGCAATGTTCCCATACGCTATACCATACCCCAATTCTTCTGAACCACATACAGCTTCCGGTAACACTTCGAGTAATTCCTGAGCAACTAAACCCGTGTATGCTATACCATCTTTTTCATAAGTGTACCCATTTATTTTTTCTATTTTAGAAACTGGGTCTTCTATAGTTTTAAGATTTTTCTTATTTCTCGCATCGGAATATGCAGTAACATTTCCAGTTGCATATATATCACCCACAACATGGAATTTATGAGCTGGACTCGTTGTTCCTATACCCACGTTCCCTGTGGAATATTTTATTACCATTTTAGAGTCAGATATTTCTGCATTGGGTGTATTACTACTCGTATTTTCCAAACAAAAGTGTAAATTACAACGACTAGAATTACCATCACCCTCGGCTATTATAGCTGCTTTAAAAGCAGAAGATGAGGTTTGATTAAACGGTGTACCTAAAAGTATTCTCGCTTTATTGTTTTCATTTCGATTTGTTATGACTAAATCTGCGTAACTACTAGCACTGTATCCAGTCGAACCACCAATTATGGTCATTTTATGTCCCGTACCCATGGTCTGCCCGGAAGAGCTGCCGAACATTGCCTCACCACTCGAATTTATTCTTAATCTTTCGATATTAGCTAGTGTAATTGTAAACGTATCAGCTGTTGGAAACCCAAACTTTGAATCTGAATCACCATCATGTGCAATATAACTGCCAATTGCAACATTACCCGTGTTATAGATTATATCTGAACCCGAAGTTGTCCAAGGACTTGAACCACCACTACTTACCGTTGACCATGTCATTGTACCCCCACTACCTTGCGATGTGAGTACTTGTCCAGCCGAGCCCGCACTACCATTTGCATATAAACGAGTTGTTACATTCATAGTACCGTTAACATGAAGTTTATAACTTGGACTCGATGTTCCTATACCCACGTTCCCTGTGGAATACATTATACACATTTTAGAGTCTGTTAGATCTGCATTCGCAGTATTATCAGTTGAACCTTCCAAACAAAAGTGTAAA
>Ga0257110_1001071_pt1 | contig 12863 bp, 7 predicted proteins | sample LP_taG_7_FD_190184 | JGI IMG/M metagenome (GOLD analysis project Ga0257110, IMG submission 190184) | Marine microbial communities from Northeast Subartic Pacific Ocean, Canada - LP_J_2015_P26_10m | ecosystem: Environmental > Aquatic > Marine > Oceanic | place: Canada: Northeast Subartic Pacific... | reverse complement strand
AATTTGGGGTAATATATTTTTAGATGAAATTATTTCAACTACTATTGTTATTGGATGTTTGGTTATTTTAGTAGGAATATTTCTTGCTACTTCTAATAATTCTAGTTTCAAGAGAGAATAAAATATGGAAACCACAGATTTAAATTTAATGTTAATCGAAGCTAATGAGCAGATTAAAAGATTATCATTTGAAGAAACTCAAAATATAATACTATTAACCAAGCATGTCATTTTAGATGTTAGAGAAGAGTCTGAAGTAAGTTTCTCTGGAATGATAAAAAATGCTGTGAACGTCCCTAGGGGTTTAATAGAATTTAAATTTAGACCTGGCTCGAAAGAAAATCCCGTAAATATTGACGAAGAAACAAATATTCTTCTATATTGTGCAGTCGGTCACAGATCAGCATTAGCTGCAAAAGTATTAGATGATATTGGTTTTAATAATGTTTTTAATATTGGAGGATTTGGAGAGTGGGTATCAAATGGTGGCGAGATAGATAAACCATAATTTATATTCATTTAGTTTATTAATTCCTTATGTTTTTATATAGTGATATGTTTATTTAATAGCTATAAATATGTCTGTTATTTACTTTTAAATATATATATCATAAAGCCTGTTTTATATATATTGCCTGTCTAGGGAGGCCATACAATGATCGTTAATTTAAATAGATATTTATTCACTTTAATAGCTTTTTCAGTTTTCAGTATTTCAGCCCAAGATTCAAGCGATGAGTCTGCTAGTCTTATAGAAGATGTTATTGTAACCTCAAGAAGAAGAGAGGAAGCAGCTCAGTCTGTTCCTGTAGCTATAAGTGCATTTTCTTCAAGTGATTTACTCACCCAGAACATTACAACAACTGACGATCTAGATAACGTTGCTCCCAATTTAAGTTTTTTTCAAGATGGCGCAGTGGGTAATGCAACTTCTATAGGAATTAGAGGTGTTGGATCATCATTCACCTCATCTGTTCGAGAGCCTAGTGTTGGTGTATATATTGATGGTGCATATATATCTAGGCAACAAGGTAATATTTTTGATCTTTGGGATATAAGTAGGGTAGAAGTAATAAGAGGACCTCAAGGAACCCTATTTGGAAGAAATAATACTACTGGGGCCATTCAGCTAGTCTATAACAAGCCTTCTGATGAAGTTGAAGCTGCTATAAAAGTTGGTTTTGGTTCTAGAAATCTCCAGTCGACATCTTATTTATACAACACGCCAATATCGGAAAACATTTCCTTGAGAATAACAGGATCTGATTTGAAACAACAAGGCCATGTCTTAAATACAGAAACAAGTCAGATGTGGGGTGAAAAAGATATGCAGAATAATAGAATTCAATTGAGATATTCTCCAACTAATGATTTGAATATTGATTTGAGTCATCACATGTATACACAAAATGGAAAAAGGAACTTGGGTGCATGTAGAATACTTAATACTTCAGCTCCTCTTTTAGGTGCTTATTCTATCGCTCAGCTAACACCAGCTATCATCGAAAATTGTAATAGTTCAGTTCCTGGCAAAAGCGGAAGCGAATCTTCTTCAGGGGATATGACAGGCGAAACTTCAAGAACAATATTATCGATTGAACAAGATTTAGAGTTCGGTACTCTAACAATTAATCATTCAAAAACAAAAGTAGAATCATCTTTAGCTTCTTGGGGTATGGGTCTTGAGAGTCAGGCAGCTCCATTTATTAGCCCGCAGAATATTTTCATGAATGGGGATTACGATTCTACAGAAATTAGACTCAATGGTTCTTCTGGAAAACTTGACTGGGTGATCGGTTATTTCGAATTCAATGAAACAGCAACCTCTTATGCAGAAACTGTTTATTTTAATAATTATCTACCAGATCCATTCTTTCAAACTATTGATCTAACTTGTATTTATGTTCCTCAGGCCTGTGTCGGAGGAGTTAATTATGCAGGATCTATATTAGTATCAGCTTATGCAGCCATTCTAGGCGTTAAGGATTTAAGTGAATTTAGTACAACAGACTCTATGATTTCTTCTGATGCAATGTTTTTAGAAGGAACTTATGCATTAACTAACAATCTGAATATAACTGCAGGTTGGAGAACTACATCTGATAATAAAAAAGCAGATACATCATGGATTAGACCATCTTATAGTATGGTCACAGGTTCTATAAATAGACCGGTTGTAGGCACTCCAACACCTCAAATGGCAGGATGTGTTCAAACTCTTAAAAATAATGGAGCAACATGTTCTGGTGATAAAGATTTTGATGATGACACAATGAGACTTATCCTTGACTATACTTTTGATAGTGGAAATATAGTTTATGCATCTTACTCAGAAGGCTTTGCATCTGGTGGTTTTCAAAATGATGCAACTCTTCTTAGGCTTGCCCCTGAATATGTAGATGCTATTGAATTAGGTACAAAAGGTACTTACATGGATGGTAGATTAAGATTCAATGCTTCTTACTTTGTTCTTGATTATCAAAATAAACAACAGTCTATTGGGTATATAAGTGAAAGTGGCTCAGCAATAAACACATCTCAATCAGTTGAATCAGTAGAGATTACAGGTCATGAAGTGGAATTAACCTATTTCTTATCTGATAATCTAGCAGTCATGTATTCACTGGGCGAAACTGATGGAACATACAATAAATTTATCTCTGTTATTGATGGCAAAGACTTAAGCAATAATCCATACAATGCTTTTGGACCAGAATCTAATGCATCATTTTCTATAATGCATATGACTAATATTGATGGAATAGATATCACATCAAACTTATCATTAGAAATGAAAGGAAATAATATTTTAAATCTTTCTGATAATGTTTCTGAGCCAGAGTATGAAGTCCTAAACTTCACACAATCAATTAACTTTAACAATAATGTTTCAATGCAAATTTATGGTAAAAATATACTTGACGAGGTTTATGCAACAAATGGTTATGGAAGTGTTGAGCTTGCTGGATTTTTTACTAAGTATTATGCTCCAGGATCTGAATACGGTTTGAACTTAACTAAAACTTTTTAAATAAATATTAATTTAGAAACCCCTTTTATAAGGGGTTTTTTTTGCTTTTTTTAATTGGTGCGCCCGGGAAGATTCGAACTCCCGACCCCTTGGTTCGAAGCCAAGTACTCTATCCAGCTGAGCTACAGGCGCATGTCTTGAAAAACACTACAAATATAACATTGAACTTATTGATTTATCTCAAAGGATGATAATGAATGTATATAGACTTTGTAATTAATTTATATTTTTAGACAATTGGTTAAAATATTTGATAACTTATTGGCTTAAAAAATACCACTAAAACAATAGTTATTAGTCCTCATTAATTATAGATTTATATGATTTCTAATCATATAGTTGTAATTTTCTATCCAACTGGTTAGAATCTAATGAATATTACGATTCTAGGGGGATCCTTTCATGTCTAAATTTATTAATAAATATATCTATCTTTCATGTCTTAGCTTTTTGGTAGTAGGTTTTGCATCGCAAACTCTTCTTGCCCAAAGCACAGACTCAAGGCTTGAAGAGGTTGTTGTTACTGCGCAAAAGCGTGAAGAAGGGTTATCTGAAGTGCCAATATCTATACAGGTACTATCAGCAGATCGCTTAGACGACATAGGCATTACATCATGGGAAGGACTTGCTCAATATGTACCTGGTCTTCAAGTAGCCAAAGGTGTTCAAGAACAATCTATCTACATGCGTGGTGTAGGTTCAGGTACTAATAAAGGATTTGAACAGTCTGTAAGTCAATTTGTTGATGGTATGTCTGTTTCTAGAAGTCAACAATACTCCGTTCCATTACTAGATGTTCAAAGAATTGAAGTTCTTAAAGGAACGCAAGGTGTTTTATTTGGTAAAAATACAATAGCTGGAGTTATAAATACTGTTAGCAAGAGCCCAGTTATTGGTGGTGATCTTGATGCTTATTATTCGTTAGAAACTGTGCCTGAATGGAATACAACCAAAAGAAGTATGGCTTCTAATATACCAATTAATGATAATTTTGCTATGAGGGTTGCTTATAGTTCCGATCAATCAGATGGTTGGGTTACTAACGGATCTACTAGCTTAACTGAACCTCAAACAACGAATGAAGCTCTCAGACTAACTTTTCTATATGAAATGGATGATATGGAAGTTAATTTAAAGTATTTCTCATCTGACTCAGATAGGGTTGGGCAGCATTCACAAATAACTAATTGGGGACTTGTAGCTGCTCCTCCAATTCTTGGAGCTGCGGGTAAACAAGTTGCAATTGCAGTTTTTTCTATTGCTAATGTAGCTTTTCCTGGAATTGCTACAAATGGTGTAGGCCAAGATTTCACAACATATCAAAATTTCCGTAAAGCCGCTTCATACCAAAACGAAAATGGCGGAACAAATGATGCAGACAATTTTGTTCTTAATATAAAAACATCATTAAATGATCATGACGTACAGTGGACTTCTTCAATGTCAGAATACGACTTTACTGAAGGTGCAGATGCTGACTTTACACCATTACACTTTATTACTGTTAGTGGTAATGAGCAGTATGAAGCAACTACTCATGAATTTGTTATTACTTCCCCATCAAATGATACATTTGAATATATAGCTGGTTTTTATATTGAAGAAACTGAATATTCTTTCCAAAATGATGTTTTCCTTGATGGTAGTTTAGGTACTCCTGGAGTAACAAATGCAGTTCTTACAGCTGCACTTGGAGTAGGTGGATCTTTATGGAATGCTCAATCTGGTGGAAGATTACCTGCTACAATTTTAGCTACTCACCATTTGCATGATTTAGAAACTAGCAGTCAGTCTGTCTTCTTTGAAGGAACTTATTATGCATCAGATAAATTAAGTCTAACAGCTGGTGTTCGTTGGTCAGAGGATGAAAAAGAACTAAATGATAGTCAGTTTATGACATCTGATATCACTGGTGGAAATAATAGAAGTAACGCTACAATGAATCCTGGTGTTAGAGCTGTATTGTTTGGAGCTTTAGGAAGAGATACTTATGAATTTCCTCTTCAAACAATGAAAGAAGATCATGTAACACCATCATTTAAAGCAAATTATGAATATTCAGATTCAACAAGACTATATCTAAGTTGGGCTGAAGGTTATAAATCTGCTGGCTTCGATGGTTCTGATAATGTAAAGCGTGTTAACTATACAACTCCTGATGCTAGTAGCAGATTTAAAGCTGAAGAGGCAACTACTATTGAATATGGAGCTAAGTTTGACTTTGCAGATCAAAATTTAAGAGCTAATATTGCAGCTTTCTCTACAGACTATACAAATATGCAGGTTTCTGCATTTGTTGGTGCATCTTTTGTAGTTTCTAATGCTGGTGCTTCAACTATTGAAGGTATTGAAGGAGATTTTCAATGGTCGCCACTCGATGGATTATTAATTGGTGGTGCCTTTACTCAACTAGACGTTTCATTTGATTCATTTATTGGTGGTTGTACGGTTGCACAGGATATTGCTTACAGAGCAGCAAATAGAACTGTTGTTTCTACTCCTATGGGACCTCGAGTTATCTATGGTACTTGTACACAAGATCTTAAAGGAAAAACAGGAGTATTTGCTCCAGAAATGTCAACATCGCTATTTGCAGAATATGTTGTAGCTGGAACAAGTGACTTTAATATTGTTCTTGGAGCTGATGTTAATAAAGTTGGAGAGTTCTATAGTCAAAATGATTTAGATCCTGCCAATCTTTCACCAGAAACTACTAAAGCTAATCTTAGAATGGGTGTTGAAGCTGCTGATGAGAAATGGTCTGTTACTATCTTTGGAAGAAATGTAACAAATGAAATTGGTAGATCATTTGGAGTAGATTTACCTCTAATATCTGGATCTCATGTTGCATATTTAGATCCAGGAAGAGAAGTTGGCATGCGTTTTAGAGTTAATTTCTAAGTAATTAGAGAATAATTTTTAATAGCGCTTAACAACTACCCCCGAGTAGGTTGTTAAGAACTCTAAAGATCATGAGTGTAGAGCCTCTGTCTACATTCATGGTCTAATTTGAGTTTGGTATTTCTAAATCAAAGTAATCTATATAAAAAAAATATTCTTTATTCTTTCTCAATTAGTTAGCTTTTAGAATGACGATAGTCATTTGGGTTAGAACTGTTCCATCTTACAAAAGCTCTTCGAAAGCTGGCAGGTTCGCTATAATTCAATAAAATAGCAATTTCTGAAATAGTAAGATTTGTAGTTGTTAAGTATTTTTTTGCTAAAAGGTTTCTTACTTCATCACAAATAATTCTATAGCTGCTAGATTCATCTTTTAGTCTTCGTCTTAAAGTACTTTCACTTATATGCAATTCTTTTGCTACATATTCAATGTCAGGAAAATGATCTCCATTGTGGAGTAAAATTCTTCTTGTGGCAGCAGAAAAGTTTTCAACACTATTAAGACCTCTTAAAAGCTCTTCACACTGCTCCTGAAAGATCATATTTACTGCAGAATCTCGTCCCTTGAGTTCAAGATTATTGATATTAATGGGAAAATATATTTCACTATGCAGATGATTAAATAATACTTTAGTTCTTAAAATAGATTCATATCTCTTAATGTTCTTAACACCTAGATGACTAAAACGAACTTCAATGCCAGGTATATCAATATCCGCAATCACTCTTCCAATATATAAAAATTGTGATATTACTAACTCTGTAATAAGTTTCTTAAGTAGGTCATTACCAACATCAACTCGAATTCTTATCAAAGTTCCTGAATCATCTGAGTTAATAACCTGATAATTTAATCCTTGTCCAGAAAGTAATTTGTATCTTTGAAGAAGCTTTAATGCTTCGCTTAAATTTGAGCAGCTCATTAATGCAAAACCAAGGGAGCCAAAATAAGATAGATCAATTCTTTGACCTAGTGTAACCATAAAACTTTTATCATCACAAAGTGTATAAGCACTTTCAAATATTTTTGGAAAATCTGATTCTTCACATTTATCAATATCCTTAATATTGCATTGATTAAGAAATCTTTCTTCAGCAATCCCAAACTCTTCAAGTATTATTACTAATTGCCTTATTAGGAAAGATCTATTAATTGCTTTATCAGACATAAAATAAATGTATTAATTATTAATATTAGAAAGTATAGCGAAATATTTTTGAATTAATATATCCCCATTACGAATTAAAATATCCCTATACAAATAAATATCACTGCTATGATAGAAACTGTAAGCTAACAATTAACAATAATATGACAATGATAAAAAGAAATCCGTCGTTTGAATTAAAGAAATACTTATCTTCGAATTGGGCTAATGATGATGCATTTTTAACATCAGTTTTTAATGCTTTAAGTATTAGTTTTCCAATAGGCGAAAAATTCTTTATGAACAGTGTTCGTGCATTTAAAGACGATGTTAGTAAAGAGATATCCGAAGATATTCGTATATTCTGTATACAAGAAGCAACTCACACTAGAGAGCATATCAAGTACAATAAATTGTTATGTGAACTAAAAGGTTATGACTTAGAAAAGTTAGAAGGTATATTTTCAAAAAAACTTGAAAAATCTTATACAGACAAAGTAGATAACAAAATACGATTAGCAATCACAACTGCTATGGAGCATATCACAGCATCAATGGGTGCCAGCATATTAAAAGGTAAGCTTATTAAGTCAGACAATCCAGTAGTAGATATGTGGAAGTGGCACAGTTTAGAAGAAGTAGAACATAAAGCAGTAGCATACGATGTTTATAAAGCAGTCAATGGTTCAAATAAAATTATGAGGATTGTGATGAAACTGGCATTGATTGATATGCTTCATGCCAACACCAGAGTTGCTATCAATATGTTAAGACATGACAAGCAATTTTGGAAATTATCGACTTTTAAAAGCATGTTAAGGTTCTTCTTTTTAAAGAGTGGAGCACTAAGAAGCAACTACGCAGACTATAAATCATTCTTTGATGTAGACTTTGACCCTAAAGCACATGGAAGTGATCTAGACTTAACTCCATGGAAAGAAAAATTTGATACCAATCAGTTTGTGTAAACAAAACTACTGTTTTTAAACACTATGCTAGTATAAATTTATGAAGAAAATCAGGGCAATCTTTTTAGCACTTATATTTGTAATCGTAGCAGTTATATTATATTTTTTTTTAATTGGCTCATCAGTCGAAGAGCATCAACAAGCTCAATATTCATTAGATACAACTTACTATACAAAAAATAAATCAAGTGATATTTATCCCTCACCAAATCCTAATAAAAACGCTTATTTTGGAGATTTGCATATTCATACATCTAATTCCTTCGATGCCTATACGTTCGGAACTTTAAGCACACCAGAAATAGCTTATAAATATGCTCAAGGTGAGTCAATTCCTCATCCAACGGGTTATGATATCCAGCTTCGAAGGCCGCTTGATTTTTATGCTGTTACAGATCATGGTTTCTTCTTGGGGCTTTTGCCAAGCGCTGCTGATACAAGTTCAATATATTCAAAATATGAATACACTAAACCCTTACATAATTTAAATGAATCAGTCTCAAATGGCTTATTAGAACTTACTAAGAGAGCTAGTCTTTTTAGAGAATTTGCCAGGAATACTATCGCTGGGCTGCAAGATGGAAGTGTTGATAGAGATATCGTAGATAATATTCAAGAAAGTGTTTGGAAAGAAACAGTAAAGGCTGCTGATAATGCATATAAGCCAGGAGTTTTTACAACTTTTGCTGGATATGAATATACATCAGCTGAAGATTTATATGATAACTATCTTCATCGTAATGTTATATTTGAAGGCACAAAAAATCTTCCAGATTCAATTTTTTCTAGATTAGATAGCATGAATCCGGAGCCGCTTTGGGATTGGATGAATGGTCTTAGAGAGCAAGGAGTGGATAGTTTAGCTATTCCTCATAATTCAAATATTTCGGGTGGAAGTGCTTTCTCTATGGATTATTTTAATGGCGGACCAATTGATGATTCTTATGCAGCAAATAGATTATTGAATGAACCCCTCGTAGAAATAACGCAAGCGAAAGGAACCTCAGAAACTCATCCATTAATTTCAAAGAATGACGAGTGGGCTGCATTTGAAACAGCTACTCCTTATGACTCAGGCAAAGCAATTGAAATGAAAAATATAAAAGGTGCCTATGTAAGAAATGCATATTTAAGAGGCTTAGAGATTGAAGAAAAAGGAACTATTAATCCATACAAATTTGGCTTAATTGGTTCAAGTGATAGTCATGTTGGCGGCGGTTCTTATAATGAAGAAACTTTTTTCTCTAAAATAGGTATGTTAGATGGAACTCCTAAGTTAAGGGGCTCAGTGCCATTTGATAAATTTTACGGTTACACCTTGAATAAACTTCGCTCAAATTCAATGACTAAAGTTGATGATAATTATTACCTAGCAGTAGGCGATCGCATAATTTACTTTGGAGCTTCTGGTCTTGCAGGTGTTTGGGCAGAAGAAAATACAAGAGAATCTATTTTTAGAGCTTTTCGTAATAAAGAAACATTTGCAACATCAGGTCCAAGAATTAAAGTGAGATTTTTTGGAGGATATGATTTAGAAAATTATGGACTCAATGATAACGATCTTATTCAAAAAGCTTATTCTTTAAATACTCCTATGGGCGGAGACATATATCTAAATGGTAATACTGGCCCAACATTTTTAATATGGTCAGTCTCAGACCCTTTTGGTGGTATGTTGCAGAGATCTCAGATAGTAAAAGGGTGGGTTGAAAATGGAGAACATAATGAAAAAGTATATGATGTTGCCTGTTCAGATGGTTTACAGGTAGACCCTACAACCAATCGATGTCCAGATAATGGAGCTATGGTAGATTTAAAAGACTGTTCTACAACTTCTGATATTGGTGATTCGGAGCAAAAAGTATTTTGGAAAGATCCTGATTTTAACGATAGTCAGAACGCATTTTATTATGTGCGTGTGTTAGAGAATCCATCGTGTAGATGGTCTACATGGGATGCAGTCAGGAATGGAGAGAAGCCTAGATCTGATATTGATACAATTATTCAAGAAAGAGCTTGGTCTTCTCCAATATGGCTTAAAGTTGAAAATAAATAATATATATATTTATGCTTTATGAGACTGCATTTATGTCTATTGACTGAATCATTGGCAGTTGTTTTAATTATATTTAATAGATCAATATTTTGATTGGGGAGTATTAGAATGAAATCATTTTTTATAAAGTTTTTAATAGCAATTCCAGTAGTGTATATAGGATTATTAATTGGACTCTGGTCATCTGTAGGAGACAATAGACCGATCATATCATTACTTGATTTGTTGAGATCAGATAGCGCAACAAAAATAATAGACTTCCCTATAGATATAGAAGAATCCAATAATCTCAAGCCAAAACCCAATAAAGACAGAAATCCTTATTATGGAGATCTTCACGTCCATACTAAACATTCATTTGATGCATATGTATTTGGTGTTACAGCCTCACCAAGCGATGCATACAGATATGCTAAAGGAGAAGGTATCAAACACCCTATGGGTTATGAAATGAAACTTCGTGAACCATTAGATTTTTATTCTGTAACGGATCATGGTTTTTATATGGGAATGATTAATGCATATGCTGATACGTCAACCGATATATCAAAAAATGATTTCGCAAAACCCTTTCATAATTTAAATAGACCAGAAAATTTAACTGTCGAATCAGCTGGTGAAAGATCAGATATATTTAGTTCTGTGTTAGCTGGTGTAATTACAGCTAGAAGTTCTGATTTACATCCAAATATTCTTAAAGCATGGTTAACAAGAAATACTCAAACAGCTTTACCATCATTTGACTATAAGATTCATAAGTCTGCATGGGCTGATGTTGTTAAAACTGCAAATGAGTTTAATGACCCTGGCCATTTTACTACTTTTATTGGTTATGAATTTACAACTTCAACAGATATTGAGGGTGGAAATTTGCATAGAAATGTTATTTTTAATTCATCAAAGGCTCCAATTAGACCTTGGACAAGAATTGATTCAATTAATCCAGAAGATTTATGGACATGGCAGGATAAATTAAGAGATAAGGGTGTAGACACAGTTTCTATTCCTCATAATAGCAATGGTTCAAATGGTCAAATGTTTGAGATGGAAAGCTTTTATTCTCAGCCCGTTGATAAAGCATATGCTGAAAAACGCATGCGAAACGAACCAATTGTAGAAATTACTCAGGTAAAAGGAACATCTGAAACTCATCCTTTATTATCTCCAGATGATGAATGGGCTGATTTTGAGATTATGGATGTTAGAGTTGGTAGTAGACCGCCAACCTACAGCAGACCTTCAGGAGGTTATGTTAGAGAAGCATATTTGAATGGATTAACTTTAGAATTTACTGGTCAGGGTAATCCTTATAAATTTGGTTTGATAGGCTCTTCTGATACACATACAGGCGCTGGTGCCTTTGATGAATCCAATTATTGGTCAAAAGTTGGTTTACTGGATGGAGACCCAGAAAATAGAGGTTCATCTCCTTTGACACCAGAAAGCTTAGAAACCATGAATGATTACATGCTGGCATTTAACCAGCCACGAAGCACAATCAGTCTAGATCAAGGAGAGTATGCTAATACTGGTTTTACACAATGGGGAGCATCAGGTTTAGCTGTTGTTTGGGCTGAAGAAAATACTAGAGATTCAATTTTCAATGCGTTCAAAAGAAAAGAAACATTTGCAACATCAGGCACCAGAATTGCAGTTAGATTCTTTGGTGGCTATGACTTGTCTTCTCTAGACTTAAATTCAGAATCACTAGTGTCGAATGCTTATAAAAAGGGTGTAACCATGGGCTCAGACTTAATGAACTCGGGTGATAAAATCCCTGAGTTTATTTTATGGGCACAAAGAGATAAACATGGAGCAGCTCTTCAAAGAGTTCAAGTAGTTAAAGGTTGGATTGATGCCAGTGGTAGAACGCATGAAAAGGTCTATGATGCAGTTTGTTCTGATGGATTAGCAGTCGATCCAATTACAAATAGATGTCCTGATAATGGTGCAAAGGTGAATATTAATGATTGTTCAATCAGTCAAAATATTGGCGCCTCTGAGCTTAAAGCACTTTGGAGCGATCCTGATTTTGATAATAGAGATAAATCATTTTACTATGCGAGAGTATTAGAAAACCCTACATGTAGATGGAGTACTTGGGATGCTATAAGTAGAGGGTTTAAACCTCGTGAGGATTTACACGAAACTATTCAAGAAAGAGCATGGACTTCGCCAATATGGTATATACCTGCACCTAGTGATGTTGATGTTGTTCCGTTGGGTGGTACTGTGAGATTAATTAATTTAAGCACTTAATAACTTTCTGAAGTCTAAATTGAAATACAAAGTTTTCATATTTTTTGTAATAGGTATCTCTTTATATCTAGTAGATACAGTTATGAATGCTAATGAAGATAAAGATATATTTATATCAGATCAAGAAATTCTTAGTCTAATAAGTGCATGGAAATCACAAGTTGGTAGAAATCCAACAGAAGATGAGTTAGCAAGAATAATAAATAATTTAGTTGATGAAGAGATTTTATATAGAGAAGCCCTTAATTTGGGTTTGGATCAAGAAGATAAAATCATCAAAAGAAGGCTTGCTCAAAAAATATCATTTTTAAAGGAAGAGTCTATTCCTGATATTCCTTCTTCTCAAGAATTATTATCCTACTTTGAAAATAATAAGGATAAATATTTTATTCAACCAACCTTCACATTTACTCATTACTTTTTTTCAGAAGCAAATAATTCAATCCAAAGAGCTCAACAAGCTCTTAAAGACATAAATAATGAAAAAGATATTAATTCTG
>Ga0257110_1001070_pt1 | contig 12871 bp, 12 predicted proteins | sample LP_taG_7_FD_190184 | JGI IMG/M metagenome (GOLD analysis project Ga0257110, IMG submission 190184) | Marine microbial communities from Northeast Subartic Pacific Ocean, Canada - LP_J_2015_P26_10m | ecosystem: Environmental > Aquatic > Marine > Oceanic | place: Canada: Northeast Subartic Pacific... | reverse complement strand
GCGTCGGAGGGCGTGGCCGACGGCGCGTCGGAGGGCGTGGCCGTCGGAGCGTCGGACGGCTTGGCCGACGGCGCGTCGGAGGGCGTGGCCGACGGCGCGTCGGAGGGCGCGCCCGTCGGAAAAGAACCTCGAACAAAAGGGGCTCTAATGCCCAGTGAACGGTGTCAACAGCTCGATTTGATTTGGCCGGGGGGAAATATATACCCCTTGCTTTTGGAGGGGGGGGCTCTACAACGAGTGGGGCGTCGCCTACCGACCCCGGCGTCCCGAAGCTCACGTGCCGAAGGCTCGGAGCGCCAGCGCCCGACAGCGTCTGCGCCGCGACCGCAAGTCGGGGCGCGAGGGCCCGGCGGCGGCGAGCACACCGCAGCCCTCGGGCAGCGCGGCGTCCCCGGGCGCGCCGGCGCGCCCGGAAGCGGCGCGGCCCCACCGCCCGAAGAAGAAGCCCGCAAAGTGATCTGCGCGGAGCCCTATTAGAGCAGCTGCACGCGCGTCACCTCCACGCGCCGGAGGATCTTCCCCGGGAAGACGGAGTTCGCGCGGCCGTCGCCGATGGCCCTCGCCGCGCCGCGGAACGCGTCCTTCTGCGCGCGGTAGATCTCCGCCGCGAGGGGCACCTCCGTCGACGGGCCGACGGCGTCGAGGGAGTAGACGCCGAGGGACTCGATCTTCTCGAGGAGCCGCCCGTCGTCCCGGAGGACCGCGCCGAAGACCGCGTAGTCGGGATCGAGCTGCGGCGCGGCCTTGAGCGTCACCCCGAACGCCGTGACGTCCGCGCCCGCGTCGGACCGCCGCCGCGTGAGCAGCCCCCGCGCGTCGTGGGGCAGGGGCGACCGCTCGCGGCCGAGCCGCGCGGCGACGGACGCGCCGCGCGGCGACAGCGCCTCGGAGCCGTCGCGGCTGTTCACGAGCACGCGCTCGCCGAAGATGTCGCGCTCGCCGAGGCCCTTGATGCGGCCGCCGACGACGAGCGACCCGCGGCGCTCGTCGACGAGGGACCGCGCGAAGGTCGGCGTCTCGGACGCGTCGGGGTCGCCGAGCGCCGCCGCGAGGAAGACCGCCGCCGCGGCCGGCGCCGCGTCGCCTGGGCAGCAAAAGAGTGATTCAACGTCGCTTCAACGTGAGTGTTCCGCGCGCGCGCGTTCCGGGAAAAGCATCCACGCTTCGAGACCGTTCCGAGAGATGATCGCTCGTCCAAAGATCAGCCGAAACGAGTGGAAAACGGCCGAGATATGAGCCTTTGACGTTGGGAATTGCGCTCTCTTTTGCTGCCCCGCGCGTCGCCGTAGAGGCCGAGGTCCAGGTCGCCGAAGACGGGCGGGTCCGGGTCGTCGTCGCGCACGCTGAAGGTGCCGTCGGCGCGCGCGACGCGCACGCTGAGGCGCAGCGTCGCCGTGACGGCCCTCGACGGCCTGGGCTCCGCGGCGAGCGCGGCCTTTTGCGCCGCGACGACGCGGTCGGACTCGCGCGAGCTCGCGGCGGGCGCGCGCGGCGTTTCGCGCGGCCGCGGCGGCGCGAGCGCCTCGGAGGCCGACTCCGTCGGCACGTCGGCGAGCCACGCCGGCGCCGCGCCGGCCGCCGCCGGCCACGCCGCGGCGGCCGTGCCCAGCAGCCGTCGCCGCTCGACGACGCGCACGCCGCCGCAGAGCAGCGGCGCGAGCAGCAGCAGGCGCATTGCTGTAGTTGCTGCGACGCTGCTGCTCGCTGTCGGACGACTGCCGACGGCGTCAAGCGCAGAGCTGATCAGTGCTGACGGTGGAGAGGCGCGGCGTCGTTGAACCAATAATGCAGCATGTTGACCCCCAAATGGAGCCCATGGAACACTCGATGGAGCCTCACGAGCGTGGTTTCCTTGACGAAGTGGAGGGTAGACGCGCCTCGGGCCGCGGCATCAATAGCCTTTTTTATTTGCCACCTCTTGACGTGATGACCTCAGTGCCAATGGAGGATCATCCAGAGGGATATACAGCTCTATATTTCGCAGCGCAAGAGGGCTTGTCCGCGGCCATCACACCCCTCCTCGAGAACGGCGCCGACGTCCACACCGGTTTGCCCTCAAACCCCGAAACGCCACTGCACGCCGCCGCTCGATCAAACCGAGACAACATAGCGGCCGTTCTACTCGATGCGGGCGCTCGAGTCGACGATCGCGACAGACATGGGCGAACCGCGCTCCACGTTGTTGCCAGAAACGAATGCTTTCGCGAACCGCGCTCCAATTTTTGCCAGCTGCTCCTGAGTCGCGGCGCGTCACTCGACCTTCGAGACTGCGACGGTCATGACCCCGAGGCCTCCGCGCGATTCTGCTTCAAAAAAAAAACGGCCGCCTTCCTCGCCGAGGTCCGCGCCGCCGGCGGCTGGGCGAAGTATGTCGCTGCGCCGCGCGCCGAGCTACTCGCGCTCCGCCACGAACTCCCCTCGCTCCGCGAGCGCGGCCGCGCGTCCCCGTCGACCGTGCGCGCGCACGAGCGCCTCTTCCTGGACACGACGCTGCCCGACGAGGTATTCTCCCACATCCTCGCGTTCTGGCGGACCCCGCGCGACTGCTAACGGGTGCGCCGGCGGGATCCGCGGACCACCATGGCGGCACAGTGACCCCCGGCGCCCTCGCCAGCGCTCAGGACAGCCGATCGGCTATGGAGCCATCAGAGAGCTCCTGAAGCGCGGCTGCGAGCACCTGTGGTCGCGCACTTCTCGAGCAGCACTCTGCTCAGGAGAGGTGGGAGCCACACTCTGTTGTCGGGTCGCGCACCGGCTCGCGAGCGCCGACGACCATGGCGCAGCCGCAGCAGCGCGACTGGACCGACGACATCGACCTCTCCTACGAGGCGAACGAGACCAACGCCAAGCAGGGCGACTACTACGTCGAGGGCTTCGGCGCCGCCGCGCCCGTGGAGGACGCGCCGCCCGCGGAGACGGCGTCGTCGCGCGCGTCGACGCCGACGGAGATCCTCGACGAGGACGACATGGGCCTCCGCGAGCGCGCGTCCGCGTACAAGGCGATGTGGCGCGACACCGGCAGGGCGAAGAAGAAGGTGACGAAGCGCGCGCCCGCGCGCGTGCGCCTGCCGCTGCCCAAGTACGGCGCCGTCAAGAGGACGCTGCGCAAGCCCGAGAAGCGGGCCGCGGCCTACGCGGCCGCGCCCGTCGCGTTCTTCCCCGGCGACGACGGATCCGCCGAGTCCTTCGTCGACTTCGCGCTGCCCTACGGCCTGCTCGTCGAAGCCGCCAAGGAGCGCGCCGCGGAGAGGGCGCGCAAGGCCGGCGTGCGGTCCCTGGACGTCGCCTTCGCCGAGTTCGAGCTCGTGAAGCGGAACGTCTTCGCGCACCGCGCGGAGCTGTGTGCAAATCAAATCTTCAACCCGACTTCAACGTGCGCGTATTCGAATGTTTTGACACGAGCTTTTCAACTGGGCTTCGAGAACTCGACGAGAGCGATCGATCACTCCCAAAATCAGCCGAATCGACTTCGATTTGACCGAGCTAGAGAATTCTCAAGTTTGGTCCCGACGTCCCAGCTCACTGGTTGATTTGCACACAGGCGCGGAGCGCGTCTGGCGGACCGTCGAGGACGCGGACGGCGGCCGCTGCGGCTGCGACAAGGCCTGCGAGTTCGTCGAGCTCGACGACGACGGCGACGACGGCGGCGACGACCCGGAGCGCAGGGGGCGCAGCGGCTGCTTCGCGGCGTGCCCGAGCCGCGCGTCGTTCATCGAGTGCACGCCCCTCACGTGCTCGCTCGGCAGGCGCTGCGCGAACCGGCGGCTCCAGCGCATCAACGCGGCGACGGGCGTCGAGGTGCGGGACACGGGCGACGCCGTCAAGGGCTTCGGGCTCTTCGCGACGCGGCGCCACCGCGCGGGCAACGTCCTCGGCGAGTACGTCGGCGAGGTCATGCCGGCGCGGCGCTACGCGGAGCTGCGGAACTCGCGCGACGAGAAGCACTCCTACTTCATGGCGTTGGGCAAGGGCGACGTCATCGACGCGAGCCGCTACGGCGGCCTCACGCGGTTCTTGAACCACTCGTGCGCGCCGAACTGCGAGGCCGAGAGCTGGATGGTCAACGGCGAGATGCGCGTCGCGATCGCCGCGCTCCGCGACATCGCGAAAGACGAGGAGATCACCTTCGACTACAGCTGGTCCAGCGGCGACGCGCAGACGGCGGCGCAGCCGTCGAAGGTGTCGAGCGACCGGCGGTGCCGCTGCGGCGCGCCGAACTGCCGCGGCCAGGGCAGGAAAAGGGTGATTCAACGTCGCTTCAACGTGAGTGTTTCGCGCGCGCACGTTTCGGAAACAGCACCTACGCTTCGAGAGCGCTCCGAGAGATGATCGCTCGTCCAAAAATCAGCCGAAACGAGCGGAAAACGACCGAGCTAGGAGCCTTTGAAGTTGGGAAGTTCGCACCCTTTTCCCGCCCAGGCCGCGGCGTGCTCGGCGACCGCGAGGAGATCGTGCTGAGCCAGGCGCTCGCGGCCGCGCCGCCGGCGGTCGTCGGCGGTCCTCGGAGACGCCCCGCGCGGTCCGTGCCCGAGGGCAAGGCCCTGGAGCCCGCGACGCGGGCCGTCGTCCGCGCGGGCTTCTGCCGCGAGGACGGCGAGGCCGTCGAGCGCGCCGTCGACGCGTGGTGGCGGCGCCGCGACGCCGTCGCGTCGTCCGAGCCCTTCCAGATCGCGCAGCGGGCGCGCCTCTTCCTGCTGCGGAACGTCTTCGGCGCCGACCCGGCGGAGCACCAGCGGCGGCTCCTCGAGCCGGGCGCCGCCGCGGAGCGCCGCGCGCCGCCGCGGCCGCCGCGGCCGCCGGGCGCGGCCGCGGCGTCCTTCGCCGCCTTCCTCGCGCTCGACGACGCCGGGCGCGAGGCGCTGGAGCCGCGGCCCGACGAGCCCGAGTGGACGAAGCGCCTCCTGGCCGCGGCGCGCGCGCGGCCGAGGCCGCCGCGGCCGCCCGCGCCCGCGCCGCGGCCGCCCGCGCCGCGGCCCGCGCCGCCGCCGGCGCTCCTCGACGACGGCGACGTCGACGACGACGACGCGGCCATGGCCGCCGAGGCCGCGGCCGCGGCGCCCCACGGCGACGACGGCTCGCGCACGGCGAGCGAGAACGACGGCGCCGCGTCCGGCACCGAGTCGGGCGACGACGGCGCGCCCGCGGACGACGGCGCGCCCGCGGACGACGAGGCGCCCCGCTTCGAGGCCGAGGACGACGAGGCGCCGCCCCTCTTCGAGGCCGAGGACGACGAGGCGCCGCCGGCCGCCGAGGAGGCGGCGCCGCCGGCCGAGGTCGAGGCGCCGCCGGCGGCGGCGCGCTTCGCCGCGGGCGACCGCGTCCGCGCGCGCTTCGACCGCCAGCGGACGCTCTACCCCGGCGTCGTCGCCAAGGTCCACGGCGACGGCACCTACGACATCGCCTACGACGACGGCGACGAGGACTCGCGGCTCGAGGAGGCGTACGTGCGATCGCCGGCGAAGGCGCCGCCGCCGAGGAAGACGCCGCCGCTCCCGGCGCCGCCGAAGAAGGGCGTCCTCAAGCGCCCGGCGCCCGCGGAGGCCGCCGGCGACGACGACTCCGCGCGGTCCGCGAGCCCGCGCGCGGCGGACGGCACGCGGCGCATCCCGAAGAAGAAGAAGGCGAAGAAGGGCGCCGCGGCCGAGCCCAGGCCCGCGGACCCGCGGAAGCGCAAGGCGAGCGTCAGCGAGCCCAAGCCCGCGGACTCGCCGCGCGAGGCCCCGGCGGACCCGCGCAAGCGCAGGCGCGAGGACGCGCCGCCCGCGGCGCCGCCCGCGCCGCCCGCGCCGCGCGGGCGGCCCGAGCCGCGGCCCGACGCGCCGCCGCCGCCGCGGCCCCGCGACGAGCCGCCCTTCGGCCGCGGCGACGACCGCCGGCCGCCGCCGCGCGACGCCGGGCCGCCGCCGCGGCCCCGCGACGCGCCGCCCTTCGGCCGAGGCGACGACCGCCGGCCGCCGCCGCGCGACGCGCCGCCGCCGCGGCCCCGCGGCGCCGGCGACGACCGCCGCCCGCCGCCGCGCGACGCGCCGCCGCCGCGGCCCCGCGACTACGACCGCCGCTTCGACGACCGCTTCCGCGAGCCGTCGCCGCCGCGGCGCCGCCGGTCGCCGAGCCCGCTCCGGCGCCGGCCGCCGTCGCCGCCGCCGCGCCGCCGGCCGCCGTCGCCGCCGCCGCGCCGCCGCCCGCCGTCGCCGCCGCCGCGCCGCCGCGACTACTCGCCGGACCGCCGGTCGCCGCCGCGGGGCTACCGGCCCCGGTCGCCCGAGCCGCGGCCGCGCGTCTACCAGCGCGCGCGGCTGTAGGAATTAAGTGGCCCATCGTACTAGTAGTAACATATCCCGCCGGCGGGATTTAACATATCCCGCCGGCGGGATATGTTGATCGCCGACCCCGCGCGTCCCCGAGGCGCCGCCGCGTGTTACCTCGACGCGTTCGCGGGCGCCGCCGTCGGGAAGCACAGGTTGCGCGCGTCGTCTCGTCGCTCGCGGAGGAGCGCGTAGGACTCCGCGCGCGAGCCCGCGAGGCGCGCGGACGCGTAGGCCGCGCGGCTCGTCTCCGAGTGGCGCCAGTCGAAGGGCGAGCTGCGGCCGCCGTAGTCCTCCTCGACCCACCAGGGGTGCTTGCCCGGCGGCGGCTTCGCCGGGAGCCACTCCACGGACGTCTCGTTCGAGAGCCACGCGAGGAGGCCCGACAGGCAGGCCAGCAGGCCGCAGACGAGCATCCAGCCCCAGACGGGCACCCACAAGATCGTCGTCGTGAAGAAGCGCCGCGTGCGCTGGCGCCAGGTCTCCTCCTCGCGCCGCGTCGCCTCGAGCGCCGTCTCCGTCGTCGGGGAGTACGTCGGCGCGTACGCCGTCGTCGGCGCGTCGGACGTGAGCGTCGCGACCGCGACGGCGATGACGACGGTGTGCTTGGCCTCCTTGACGGCCTCGGCGCTGCCCGTCATGTTGGCGAAGTTGACGAGCTCCGCGGCGAAGACGCCGTCGTCGACGGCGGCCTCGAGCGCGCCGCGGACGTCCGCCTCGTAGTCGAAGATCGTCGACACGTTCGTCGCGTCGTGGATGACCAAATCGAAGGTCACGAGGCACGACGACGCGAGCTTCCGCGCCCGCAGCCGCCGGCCGACGGACGCGACGGCGCCGAAGTTGACCATCGTGTCGACGCGCAAGCCGAGCACGCCCGTCACCGACTGCTTGAACGCGTAGACGTACTGGCCGTCGGTGAAGGCCGACGCCTCGACGCCCTCCATGCGCATGTCGACGCCCAGCTCGAAGGCGGGCAGCGTCGGCTTCGGGTTGTACGAGAAGCACGCGCGCCTCCACGTCGACAAGCGCGCCGCGGGCGAGGCCTTTGGCGTCGTGCACTACGCGGGTTTGGTGACCTACGACGTCGACCAGTTCCTGGTGAAAAACGTGGACCAGCTCAGCGGCGACCTGTCGAGCTGCGTCGCGGGCTCGTCGCACGAACGGACGGCCGCGCTGCTGACGTGGAACGACGCGCCCGCCGCGCCCGCGCCGCGCGCGCGGGGCGGCCGGGGCTCCGGCGGCGGGAGCAAGACGACCGTGTCGAAGAAGTTCCGCGGCCAGCTCGCGTCGCTGACGACCGCGTTGAACGCCACGGAGCCCCACTACGTGCGCTGCGTGAAGCCCGGCGCGGGACACGGGCGCGAAAAGGCGCCTCGCTCGGTCGTGTTCCACTCGTTTCGGCTGATTCTTGGACGAGCGATCATCCCTGGATGCTTTTGGGGGGAACGCGCGCGCGCGGAACGCGCACGTCGAAGCGAACGTCGAACCCTGCCCAGGTGAAGCCGAACATGGAGAAGGTGAAGCGCGTCTTCCGGTCGCCCGTCGTTTTGGAGCAGCTGACCTACGCGGGCGTCTTCGAGACGGTGACGATCCAGCAGAGCGGCTGGCCCTTCCGCAGCCCCCACGAGCGCTTCGCGAAGCGCTATTTCGTGCTGGACCTGAAGAACGCCGCGGCGCTGCGGCGGCTCGGGCCGTCGGGCCACGCGCGGGCGCTCCTCGCGCGGCTGCGGGCGTCCGACGACCGCCGCTTCGGGGCGGCCCAGGTGGCGTTCGGCAAGACCGTACCGGAAGCGCATGATCTCCGAGATCAAGACGCTCCGCTACCTCGACGACCGCCCCGTCTTCGAGGACGAGCGCCGCCGCTGCGAGGCCTGGGCGCGGGGCTTCGCCGAGGGGGGCACCCTCGACGCCGCCAACGAGGCCGAGCGCGCGGAGATCGCGCGGATCCGCGCGGACAAGAAGGCCGCCGAGGACAAGCGCGTCCGCGACTTCGAGAACTTCATCGCCGACGCGCGCGCGGCCAAGGCCGCCGACGACGCCGCCAAGGGCCTCTCCTTCTCCGGCGACCGCATCGTCGACCCGAACCGACCAGCGGGCGACGAGAACGCGGACCCGAACGGCGGCGGCGCGACGGCCCGCTTCGACGAGGCGACCTACGTCGACGCCGACGAGCTGGACTAGCGGGGGCGTGGCTATCTTAGTTCGCGCGCGCGCCGAGGCCGGGGATCTTGCTGGGGTGGCCGATCCAGGCGGTGAAGTTCCAACAGGCGCCGCATGCATCGAACCGGACCGTCTCGTCTTCACCCCCGTCGAGCACCAGGTTCACGTTGTTTTGCGTGAGGGAAATCATCTGACCGCTATAGTCTTTGGTCCTGTTCGTCGGTTGATAGTATCGCCCAATAGTCGCACGAGTTTCATCACGGGAGCCCCATTGAGCGCGGAGCTTCCACGAACGAGCGTTGCTCAGATAAGGTGAGATCTGAGTGATGTACATCACCTGGCCCTTCGGGACTGAATACTCGAAATCTTCGCCCCACTGATCCTCGAAATCTTCGTCGTCCTCTTCGTCATCACCTATTTCAGGAGCTTCAACTACTCCAGAGACGCATCGAGCGTGTTCCTCCGACTTCTCCGACAACGCGGCCATGGCCTCGTCGCAGGCTGCGACCAGCCGATCGTATGCGAAGAACTCCGCCTCGGCTTTGAGATCGTCGAGCCGATGCGCGTCCGCGCGCACCGCCGCCGGCAGACGATTCCCGCGCATGTACTTGAGCAAGTCTCCGAAGACCTCCGGATCGCGGTCGACGAAGAGTTCGCGGCGGCTCGCCGCGTCGTCGTCACCGTCGGCGCTGATTCGCGCGCGCTTCTTGCCCCGCATGGTCTCGCCCGTGCTGCCGAGGAGCCCTTCGAAGTAGCCTGAACCCGAGGCGAGCAGCGTCGTCGTCGACGTCTCGAAGAGCTTGCCGCCGGCGTTGATGATCACCCGCGTGTCCTCGCTCATGGTTGTCGTCGATGCCAGGTGGTCGCTTGACTGCGGTGCTTCCGTGCGGCGCCCAAGACCGCTGCGAGCCGCGGCCCAGACTCACACCTAGAACTGCATCTTGAGGCAAAGGGCGGGTGTTGCCGCCAAAATTCGCCCCTTCTGCTGCCCCGCGATTCTACGATGGTGAGCTGGAACAGAAGCGTGGGCTGGAAAGGAAGCATGCGGGCTGCTTTGCCGATCTTCGTCCTCCAGGTGCAGGCCCAGTACTTCCCGCGCCACCACGTGCCCGGGCGCATCGGGCAGCGCCATCCCGGGCGCATCCTGCCGGGCAGCTCGAGCTCGTCGGACGCCTGCCCCGATTCCGACGGCGAGCAGTGCCAACCGGACGGTTCCACGGGCTACGCGGACGCGTCGGGCCTGACCTACGACGAGACCACGGGCAAGTTCGCCGGCGAGATGGTCACGAACGGCTGCAACGACCAGCCCCGCATCTACGGCTCCTCGTACTTCAACGGCCGGTCGTACTCCGAGTGCGAGTCGCAGACGATCCCGGCCTACGACGACAACGAGGGCCTGCCGACGCTCGGCCGCGCGGGCATGACGCTCAGCGGCGGCGTCAACATCTACAGCGCCTTCGAGGCCGGCTTCAACGACTGCGACGACGGCCAGCCCTGCGCGTGCACGGGCGCGGAGTGCGAGGGCGGCGTCGACGTCCACACCTGCGAGGCGCACCTCGAGTACGCCTGCACGTCGTCGGTGACCTACGAGATGTTCATGGACACGTGCGGCGGCCACGCGGACCCCTACCACATCCACTTGGACCCCGTGTGCAACTACGAGGCGTCGGGCAGCGGCCACTCGACGGCCATTGGGGTCATGCTCGATGGACGGGTCGTCTACGGCATCCAGGAGACGGCCGCGTCGCGGCCCTGCGACCTCGACTCGTGCCTCGGCCACGTGGGGCCCGTGCCCGCGAACGACGCCTACGGAATCGCCGAGGGCGACGCGATCTACCACTACCACACGTCGGACGCGGACCGGTCCCCGGGCACGTGGACGCCGGCGTGCTACGGCGACCCCGACGCGGCCATGACCGTCGACGCGTGCAAGGCCCTCTACGACGAGTGCGGCGACGGAACGATTTCGATGACGACGGCCGACCATCCCGAGGGCCTCGACGTCGACCTCTACTGCCCCTGCTTCGACTCGCCGTCGGACCTCTACGACGAGTGCGTGACCGCGGCGCCGACGACGGCGACGCCCACGCCCGCGCCGACGACGGCCGCGCCGACGACCGCCGCGCCGACGCCCGCGCCGTCCACGGCCGCGCCGTCGCCCGCGCCCGCGCCCGCGCCGACGCCGTCGCCGTCCACGGCCGCGCCGTCGCCGTCGCCCGTGCCCGCGCCGACCCTCGCGCCGACGCTCACGATGGCGCCGACGGCCCTGCCGACGGCGGGCGCGGCGGCCTCGTCGTCGTCGAAGTCGTCGTCGTCGCCCGACCTCGTCGGCCCCGTCGTCGGCGCCGTCGCGGCCGTCCTCTTCGTCGTCGGCTGCGCCGTCGCCTACGCGCTCTACAAGCCCGTCGACGCGAAGAAGATCCTCGAGGACGACGCCGCGGCCAGGGCCGCCGGCGTCGACAGCAAGGAGGTCGAGCTCGCGGACGTGCCCAAGCCCGACGCCGTCGCCGACGCCCCCGACCCCGACGCGCCCCCCGCCGACGAGGAGGACCCGGCGGAGCCGCCCCAGACGACGATGATCTAGGGGTGGGGAGTAACGTGTGCTGGCGTGGAGGCGTCGGGAGCCCGTCCGAGTCGGCGGGCCCGGCCGGCGACGTCGAGTTATCCTAGTTAACTCTCTCTCTCTACCTCGCGGCGATCACGAGATTAGCTCGACATCGATTGAGCGAAGGCCGGCATGGAGCAGCGTCTGCGAGCGACGACGCGACGCACCCCCTAGAGAATGAGAGCGGCGCCGTGTTGCCGTGAGTCCCACCGTCGGCGCCGAGACACCGTGCACGCTGAGTCGCCGAATTCGCCGCTGCGCCGCCTGACCACGGCATCGCCGGTCCGCCCCATTGCGCGGCTCCAAGAGCGCGTAGGGACGGGGTCGCGGCGCAGCGACGATTTTGCGGCTAGCGGCGCGGCGCGGCGGCACCGACGGCGGGCCGCGGGCCGGACGCCCCGCCCCCCTCGCGCGCGCCCCCGCCGAAGCGTTACCGCCTCGCGCCGTAGGTCAGTCAAGATGCCGTCCAAGAAGGAAGTGAAGAAGGCGCCTCCGAAGAAGGAGGCGGCCAAGCCGGACCCGCTGTTCCAGGCGACGCCGCGGAACTTCCGCGTGGGCGGCGACATCCAGCCGACGCGCGACCTGAGCCGGTTCGTCAAGTGGCCGCGCTACGTGCGGCTCCAGCGGCAAAAGAAGATCCTCCAGCAGCGCCTCAAGGTGCCGCCGGCCCTGAACCAGTTCGCGACGACGCTCGACAAGAACCAGGCCGCCGAGCTCTTCAAGCTCCTCATGAAGTACCAGCCCGAGGACAAGGCGGCCAAGGCCGACCGCGTCAAGGCGCTCGCCGAGGCCAAGGCCGCGGGCGGCGCCGCGCCCGAGGGCAAGGCGCCCACCGTCGTCAAGTTCGGCCTCAAGCACGTGACCTACCTCGTCGAGAACAAGAAGGCCAAGCTCGTGTGCATCGCGTCGGACGTCGACCCCATCGAGCTCGTCGTGTGGCTCCCCGCGCTCTGCAAGAAGATGGACGTGCCCTACTGCATCGTCAAGAACAAGAGCCGCCTCGGCACCGTCGTCCACCAGAAGACCGCCGCCGTCTGCTGCCTCACGACCGTGAAGAAGGAGGACCAGCACTCGCTCGACCAGCTCCGGTCGAACTTCAAGGCCATGTACAACGACAACGTCGCGCACGCGCGCAAGTGGGGCGGCGGCATCATGGGCCTCAAGACCCAGGCCAAGCTCGCCAAGCGCGAGAAGGCCCTCCAGGTCGAGCTCGCCAAGAAGGCGCAGTACTAGGCGCCGCGGCGACGGCCCGCGGCGCGGGCGGCGGCGCGGACCAGGCGCGGGCCCGCGGCGGCGGGGCGCGCCACCCTAAACACTGACAAACAACACGCGGGTTCCGGGGGGCGGGTTGGCCACTGCCACGCTGCGGGGGACGGGCGTTGGCCACTGCCACGCTGGACTATCTTGGACTCGTGCGTGAGCCTCGTGGGCCGCCGCGACTTGGTGCGCGTGCGAGCACCGGTCGAGGCTGTCGAGCGCGGCCGCGCGGCGGTCGAAGCCCGCGACGGTCGGCGTTCACGTCGCTCGGCGCGGCCTCGCGTGCACCACAGCCGAGCGAGAAGGAGAGCTCCCCCATCTCCACGGCATCTCCACTTCAGAAAGTCAACGTGAATGGTTGAACCCCTTCCATGGTGTAGGGCAGCCCGAGATGGCAGAGCAGCCCGCAGCAACGACAAACGAGATCGTCCGGCTGCGCACCTGCCGCGGCACCTGGGTCGCCGCCGCGGCGGACAAGCGGCGGCTCGTGCAGAGCGCGGACCCGAGCGACCGCAGCACGGCCTTCGCCGTCGTGCCCTGCGGG
>Ga0257110_1001069_pt1 | contig 12877 bp, 9 predicted proteins | sample LP_taG_7_FD_190184 | JGI IMG/M metagenome (GOLD analysis project Ga0257110, IMG submission 190184) | Marine microbial communities from Northeast Subartic Pacific Ocean, Canada - LP_J_2015_P26_10m | ecosystem: Environmental > Aquatic > Marine > Oceanic | place: Canada: Northeast Subartic Pacific... | reverse complement strand
CGGAGCCTTCGAAGCCTTTGGGGCGGTGCCGGGAGGTTGTGATTGCTAGGTGTTCGACTATTGTGATTAGATGGGCTATGTTTCCTGCGTTCGTCGGGGCTAATAAGGACGGTGTTCACGCCGTGAACTTGAGGCACCGAGTCTCTGCGTGCACGGCGTTGCACTTGCGACTGCAAAACTTCATGCCGCACCTCGCGCAGTTGTAGTTGGACGCGAACCCGCACACGGAGCAGTACTTTCGAGCCGTGGCCGTTACCGATGGACCCGCCGCCGCGGTGAGGTACGTCGGAATCTCCCTCGGCACCCTGTCCAGCATCGCCTCGTCCAGGTGCGTGGCGAACGATCTCGGTCCCTTCTTCGTCGCCACCGCGCCGCGCGTCGTTCTCTTCCCACCCTTGGCCCCGCCCTTCTTCTTCAGGACCGTGCCCACACCCTCTCCCTCCTCCATCTCGTACTCGCTATCATCGTCGGCAGCCTCCGCCTCGGCGTTATCGTTCTCGAGCGCATCCAAACGAGCAGCGGCGACCTGCGGGCACGATGGGGGTTGCGGGGCGAAAAGTCAGCGTGGATCGGGGGGAGGGCTGCACTGCGTCGGGTCGGGGAGTGAGGAGGGTGGTCGGTTCGCACCTGTCGTCGCGTGTCCTCGTCCACGCGCTTGAGCGCCTTGGCGACTGTCTTGACGCGGGTCGACTTTCGCTCTACCATCTCGAGAGCCTCGCGCGCCTTGGAGTGCGATGGTTAGGAGTCGGCGGCTGAACCTCATACCCGGTCTCAGTGGGTCAAATCGAAGCCAATCGCCCCGCCGTGGTTTCCGTTTGAAAGGAGGGATTGGCGACCTTCGAACGGGGCGGTCCGGGGTTTGCGAGCCGGGTTTACGGCCCAATATCGGCGTGCGAGACCCCCGAGCGCGTCCTGCCGCATCGGACTCGATCGGAGAGAGCCCGGGGATGGCCAAGGGGATGGACAGACGCGAGGAACGTTCTGTTGTTGCTTTCAAAATTCTTTCGTTTCGTAGCAACTTCTCTCTAAATCTCAACGACCTCCCTCTTCCTTGATCTCGCAAGCACGTCCAAACATGTGATAGGTTCTAGTACAACTCGGGTCTTCGCTGGACCTCTCCCGTGCGGCGCTCTCCCTGGCGCGCCGCCAATTTCGCCGATCACGGCCGCTCACTTCTTGCTCTTCCCCTTGCCGCTCTTGAGCGACCCCTTGTCACCCTTTGCCGGTGGGAGAGACCCAAAGCCGCTCTTCGGGTTCTCAGGCGCGTCCTTCCACATCGCCGCGCAGAGCGCGAAGACTTCCTTGGGGCTCTTGTCCTTGTTCTTTTCCTTGGTCTCCGCGACGGCCTTCCTCATGAACTCGTTGAACTTGGTCGGCGCGCGGGGAGCGCGCTTCTCCTTTTTCTTCTTGATTGGTTTGCCGTCCGCATCAAGCAGCAGGGCGCCGGGGCCCCTCTTCCCCAGGGTGACGCCTCCCGCCGCCGCGAAAATCTCGGAGATCTCCTGCGCAGCCTCCGCGAGCTTCGCGAAGGCCGGCGCCAGCTTGTTCATTTCCATGTTGATACGTGTGTTGCCTCGACGACTGCCGCGCTGGTTTGAAGTGACTCCGTCAGCACGCGACGATAAGGCTTTGAGTCGCGATCGATTTGAACGGCTTCAAAGCGAGCGACTTGATTGGACCGCCGGATCGGGCAGGTGCACCACTCGCGAGAAAGTTTGAGTTTTGGCGATGTCACCAACCAGTCTCACGGGGCGCGGAGAGAGGAGCGATGGACAAGCTGAAAGGTTTCGCGTCGAAGGCGAAGGAGAAGGGTTCGGCGGTGGCGGCCGCGGCGAAGGAGAAGGGATCCGCGGCGGCCGGCGTCGCCATGGAGAAGGCCAAGCAGTCAGCGGCTTCGGCCAAGGAGAAGGTGAACGAAAAACGAGCTGAAATCACGCCAAAGCTTCAGGAGGCCTACGGCAAAGCGGAGCCCGGGTTGCAGGATTTCTTGCGAAAACCGCAGGTCCAATACCTAACGTCGAATCCCAAAGCTATGATAGCTCTCTGTTCCCTCTTCGTGATGGTTGGTATTCCAGGCGCGGCGACGCTGAGCACGTGCCTTTCGCTGATGGGACCGATTGAGGCGCTCGCACCGTTGATAGTGATGTTCGCGGAGCCTTTGGCGTCGATACTCGTTTAGACTCTTATTCGAAACATACATTTCATCACAGCCGAGTCGATCAGAGCTCTCCGTCCTCCTAAATCAGAGCTCTCCGTCCTCCTTATCGCCGTCGTTCGCCGCGGGAGCTGAGGCTCGGGGCGGAGGCGGCGGGTAAGCGCCTTCGTCCCCGTGGTGCCTCTTGCGATCGCGGTCCCGATCGTCCCTCCTGCCCCGGGACGAGGACCTATCGCGCTTGTGCCCCCTGTCGCGGTCGCGGCTCCTGTCCCTGCCGCGGTCGCCGTACCTGTCCCTGTCCCTGTCGCGATCCCTGTCCCTGTCCCGCCTGTCGTCCCTTCGGTCCCTGTCGTCGCGGCGATCGTACCTGCTCGAATCCCTGTGACTACGATCCCGGTCATCGCGGCGTGAGTCGCGGGAGCTGCCACGCCGCGAGTCACGCCGGTCGCCGCCGCCGTATCCGCGGTCACCGCCGTGCTGCTGTCCCCCGTATCCCGCCTGGTGCCCCCCGTGTCCTTGGCCGCCATACCCGCCGCCCTCCTGGGGCCTGCTGTGGTACACCTGATCGCGACCCGCGACGAGGTTGTTCTCGGTCTTACCCCCGCGTCGGGTCCCGCCGAGCCCGCCGCCGAACCGCCTGGGTTTCCAGTCCGGCACGGTGCGGCCGCGCTCGGCGTCCACCAGGATCCGCCTGTCCTCGAGTTTGAGCCCATCCGCCGACCTGTACGCGTGCTTCATGTCGCTCTCCCGCTCGAACTCGACAAAGGCGTAACCCCTGGGTTTACCCTCGCGGTCCTCCACGACGTGGACGGACTTGACCGCCCCGAACCTCTCGAACTCGCGCCGCAGCTTAGCCTCGTCGACGTCGTAGCTCAGCCTGCCCACGAAGAGGGTCTTGTACGGGTCCGAGTCCGCGAGCTTGGGATCCTCCTTCGGGTTCCAGCCCTTGAGCTCCTCTTCGATCTTGGCGTCGTTTTCCTTCGCCTTCTCGGCGGCGATCCTCGCCTTCTTCGCCGCCCTGGTCTCCTTCACCTCGGGCTCGGGCGGCGGAGAATCTTCCTCCTCGGCGGGATCTGTGAAGAGCTTGACGTAGTCCGCGATGCCGGTGTAGGGCTGGGTCTTCTTAGCCTTGGCGGGGGGTGGATGGTACTCCACGGGAGCTCGCGAGACGAACAGCCGAAGCAGCGAGGGCGTCAAACCCGTCTGATGCGTCGACGAGTTGGGCGGAGGCCTCAGGCCGTGCATGATCGGCGGGCGCATCATCCCGGGCATCATCGGCGGAAACCCGGGCCGGAAACCCGGGAACCCCGGCGGCGGGGGCAGGCCGAAGCCGCCGGGTGGCGGTGGGAGGGTCCCGGGCGGACCCCGAGGGAGCTCACGCAGAGATTGGGGCGCGGGCTTCAACATAGCGAGTCGACGCGCTCCGATGAGTGGGAATTAGGGATTGCTGCGGTCGGGTTTTGGGTGGTTTTTTTGGGCTGGTATCGACAGCTGGTATCGACAAACTTTTTTCAAAATGGTTTGAAACTGGCCCTGGATCTTGACGCGCCCACACAAAGTCACGGGCACCGCGCTCCGAGGCTCCGATACGAACGAAACGGCGAGAGGCGCGCAGATCCCGCACCCTCCACCCTCGTTTCGCAGGCTCGACGTCAAGGACAGCGCTCGTTGTTCTTCCAGCGTCGAAGTTTAAAAAAAAGCCTTCGTCGGCACCACGATTGCTCGTGGTCTCCAAGCGCTCGTTCGCCGCAGTTGGTCGGTCACCGCGTCGCAGCTCTCGCAGCCGCGTCACTCGCTCTTCAGCGTCCTCAAGTACACGCCCTCCCAGGTGTTGTGCTCCTCCTCATCCTTCTCCACCTCTCCGAGTAACGACTTCACGATGGCGAGCGAAGCGTCCACGGTTCGCCCCTTCCAGGTGGTGGTGGCTGCCACCAAGGGCGAGATGGGAATCGGCTACCAGGGTGGCCTTCCCTGGAACCTCCCCAAGGACATGGCCTACTTCAAGGCTGTCACCGCCCAGGTGAACGAGCCCGGCACCAAGAACGCCGTGGTCATGGGCCGCAAGACGTGGGAGTCCATCCCGGCCAAGTTCCGACCCCTGCCCGGCCGCGTCAACGTGGTGCTGAGCCGCGGTGACACCCTCGTGGAGGCTGGCTCGGAGAACTCCGCGCCCGTGAACGGCGGCGGTAAGCCGCAGGTCCTCCCCGAGGGCGTCTTCCTCCGCCCCTCCCTCGACGCCGCGCTCGAGCTCCTCTCCTCGTCCGAGCACGAGTCCGGCGTCGAGAAGGTCTTCGTCATCGGCGGCGCGCAGGTGTACGCCGAGGCGATGAAGTCCCCGCACTGCCAGGCCCTCCACCTCACCGAGGTGACCCCGCCCGTGGACGAGCCCGAGAAGTACAAGTGCGACGCGTTCCTGCCGGCGATCGATCCCGCCAAGTTCAAGCTGTACGCGTCCGCCAAGCCCGTGCGGGAGAAGGACGGCGCCACCGTCCAGTTCCTGACCTACTTCGGCGTGGACCCCGGCACTGGTAAGTTCCGCCAGCCCGGATCCAAGGTGCTCCCCGCGGGTGCCGTGGCGAAAGGGGTGAAGCACGAGGAGATGCAGTACCTCGACCTGATCAAGGAGATCATGGAGGAGGGCAACGTGAAGGGTGACCGCACCGGAACGGGCACGATCAGCAAGTTTGGCTGCCAGATGCGTTTCGACCTTCGCCGCAGCTTCCCGCTGCTCACCACCAAGCGCGTCTTCTGGAGGGGCGTCGCGGAGGAGCTCATCTGGTTCGTCAAGGGCTGCACCAGCGCCAAGTTACTCCAGGACAAGGACATTCACATTTGGGACGGCAACGGCAGCCGCGAGTACCTCGACTCAGTCGGCCTGGGTCACAGGGAGGAGGGCGACCTCGGGCCGGTGTACGGCTTCCAGTGGCGCCACTTCGGCGCCGAGTACAAGGACATGCACGCCGACTACACCGGTCAGGGCGTGGACCAGCTCGCGGAGGTGATTGACAAGATCAAGAACAACCCCAACGACAGGCGCATCCTGCTCACCGCGTGGAACCCCGCGGCGCTCAAGGAGATGGCCCTGCCCCCGTGCCACATGTTCTGCCAGTTTTACGTCGCCAACGGTGAGCTGTCGTGCCAGATGTACCAGAGGTCGTGCGACATGGGCCTCGGCGTGCCCTTCAACATCGCGAGCTACTCCCTGCTCACGTGCATGATAGCGCAGGTGTGCGGACTGAAGCCCGGTGATTTCGTGCACTGCTGCGGCGACACCCACGTGTACTCCAACCACGTCGAGCCCCTCTACACGCAGCTCGAGAACGAGCCCAGGCCGTTCCCGACGCTGAAGATCAACCCGGAGAAGAAGGACATGGACTCGTTCGAGTTCAGCGATTTCGAGATTGTGGGCTACGACCCGTGCCCGCGCATTGAAATGAAGATGGCCGTCTAAGGCGAGACGGCGAGCGTTTGAAAGTCCCCTCCGCGGTGCGTCAATAGACTATCAATAACCAAATAAAGTTTTGCTAAATCACTCATCGTCACGGTTTGAAGTCTTTCGGCAGTCCGAGTGTCGCGAGCGTCACGTCCCACAGCTTCGCCGCCGCGTCGTCGTCGAGCGCCGGCGGGCTCGGCGGCTTTGCGACGCACTCAGACGTGAAATACGGCGCCAGGCCCGTGTTTGCCAACGCCTCCCCCCTCGTCGCCGCATACAAACTAGCTCGCGCACCCTCGCTGGGCGTGAGCAGGATGCGGCTCATGCATATCTTGTACGCCACCTGGACCACGTACGGCAGCGTCCTGACCACCCCGGTGACGATGTTCCCCGGGTGCACCGTGGCGCACCGCACCGTGGAGCCGCCCCTCACCGCTCCGCCCTCGCCCTCCTTCACCCCGAGCCTGCGCTCGAGCTCCCGCGTGAACTGGATCTCCGCCAGCTTACTCTGCGCGTACGCCGCCCTGGCGCCGTACGACCTTCGCTCGAACCCGAGGTCGTCCAGCCGGAGCCTCGGGCAGAACTGGTGGAGCTTGCTGCACACGAACACGACCCTCGCGGGTGCCGAAGCCGTGCCCGCCTTCTTGAGCGAGGGCATGAGCAAGAGCGCGAGGAGCGCGGGCGCCAGGAAGTTTGTGCCGTAGTGCGACTCGTGCCCGTCCTTGGTGCGGTTGAACGCCCCGGACATGTCGAAGACGCCGGCGTTGTTCAGCAGACAGTGCAGCGGCTCGTCCTTGGCCAGGAAGGATGAGGCGAAGGCCCTGACGGAGTCAAGCGAGTCGAGGTCCAGGTGCATCACCTCGCAGTTGAGCGGCTCGGATTCCGTAGAGTTCCACGAGTCCACCAGCGCCTGCCCGCGCTTCACCGTGCGGCACGCGAGCACCACGCGCGCGCCGGCCCTCGCGAGCGTCTCCGCGGTCGTCGTGCCGATCCCGCTCGTGGGTCCCGTGACGATGAAGGTCTTCCCCTTCACGTCGGGGCCGAGAACATTCGCGGGGTCGGTCGGCAGGTGGCGCGTGTGCCAACGCTGCATCATCACGTCGTCCACGACATCGAGCCACGTTCCGAGTCCCATGGCGCTATCCCGAGAACGCTATCCGGCGTCGTGAGCGATTTTGTGGTGGACGACGTTTGGAGGCTCTCGCGCAAATGTGACTGCTGGCTGTGGGGTTTGTGTCGAATTACGTTGTGAGACATGGTCAGCAGTTAGATTTTTCGTGTAAATACGCAATCATCACCACGTACATGTGATCATTTACGCAAAACTCCCGAAACTCTAACTGATACGCGGTAGCAAAGAAGCGAAATCAAGGCCGAAATTTTCATCGGTTACATTTTGCCGCGCCGCGCCTTTTACTCACACACACAAGAATGGTGCACAGGGACGTCGAGGCCGCGACGCCTCTGCTGGGCGGGGACGATACCCGCCCGCGGTCCCGCGGGTCCTCGCGACCCGTGGTGATCGCGTTAGGGTCCCTCGCGTTCGCCGCGCTCATCGGGCTAGGCGTGTACACCCACAACGCGGGCCCTCTGCCCGGCCTCGATCTGCTGAAGCACAAGGAGAAGGTGACGCCCAAGATGTACGCGCTGATGGGGGAGTCGCAGGGTTTGCCCCAGCAGCTCAAGTCGCTGCAGTGTTACGCCAAGATGGCGAGGGAGACCGGCTCGGAGCTGGTGGTGGGTCCCGTCAAGACCAGGGCGGTGAGCGGCGGCGAGGATGAGTACGTCTCCTTCGACGCGATCGTCAAGCCCGAGCCCGGGACGTGGCGCGCCATGACCAAGGACGACCGCGCCGCGTTCCTCACCCACAACCTCGACCGCGGATGCATCACCGCGCTGCGCGATCAGGACACCATCGGAACCACCTTCGTCTCCCCCGGTGACGAGACCGTGCGCTCGGACCCCTTCACCTCGGCGAAGGACTACCAGTCGGTGGTTGACACAATCAAGGAGAGAGGCGGGAAGCCTTCGTGCGTGGCCTCCGCCGTGTTCGCCGAATGCGAAGAGGCGGGCACCGAGCTCGACTTCCAGGCTTCGAAGCACATAGATCTCCTGTCCAGCGAGGTGCGCAAGTTTTTGTTCGGCGCGTCGGACAGGAACTTCCGGGTAGTGCACGCGAGGTCCAACGCGGCGACGATGGGAATGCCGGTTTTCAAGTCGTTCACCGCGAACCAGGCGTCTATCAACATCGACCCGTTCGTCCACATGTGCCGCGAGTCCAAGTCGGGTCACGGGCTGCCCACGTACGTCGCCACGGACGATATGAGCGCCAACACGCAGATGAAGCTGCAGAGCGTCGGGTGCAAGACGATCCACTCCATCCTCGGGTCGCAGAAGCTGGAGGAGTGGGAGATGTCGGCGCTTGACCAGTTCATGATGGCCGACGCCACCGAGCACTACTCCATGCGGTGCACCACCATGGACATCATCGCCAGCTCATCGAGGCGCATCCGTCAGAAAATGCCGTCGAAGTGGTTCCTCAACAACGCGCAGAAGTTCCACGAGATTGCGGACGGAACCAACATGGACCAGTGCGAGGCTGGCGTCAAGATCGCCGAGGAGATTGAGGAGGCGAGCCAGCCCAAGGGCGAAGGTAAAAAGTTCGCCAAGGCGGCGGAGGCGAAAGCCAGGGCGCGCCAGACGGCGGAGGATCGTGCCGCGGTGGCTGCCGCGGGTGGGGACGGGGTTGAGATTCAGGGCCTGAACGACGCCGACGGCGGCGACGCGTTTGCCATCGCCTCGTTCCTGGCCAACGAGCAGCAGAAAGACGACCCCATCGAGAAGTTCCTCCGGGAGGTTGGAAGGGGGACCGCGCAGGGGAGGTGATCGTCGTGTCCTAATACGCCGCGCGTGTAATTCATTTCTAAGCTAGTCGTGAAACGTCGCCACTCCCTAAGTACTCGTGTGCCCTCAACGTCAGTCGAAGATCATGTCCTCGTCGATTTCACCCGGGACCCTGACGAACAACCCCACCGCGTCTGGCCCGTTCACCGTCTGCCTATCGTACCTGAACACCAGCTCCATGTGCCCGCGGTTGGACGCCACGCCTATCATCGCGTTGCTCGGGTTGGTGTGCACGCCCTGTAGACCCTTCCACAGCTGTTTGGTGTTCACCGCAACCAACGCCGCCGACCCGCTCGCGCACGCCTCCGCCAGCCGCTCCGCCGCGCCCGCCGGGTTGAGGTCCTCGTCGTCCACTCCCCCCCGTGCGTACTGGTCCTCGGCGTTTGGGAGTACGGCCAGGCCCCTGTACTCCGTCCCGAGGGTCACGCTCCCGCCCTTGGCGGTGGCGAGGTGGAGCGACCCGGCCTTTGTGGTGGCGAGCTCCGTCCGTGGGCCGACCGCCTTGAACCTCTCCGCCGCCTGGTGGGCACCCTCCGTCGCGTGCCTGTCCAGGTTGAGCCAGTAAGGCACGTTCACGACGTTCGCCTGCACGATACGCTCCAGATCCGACAGCTCGCGGCTGTTCAGCGGCCCTCCCAGCGGCACATCCTGCGCGATATCGACGAGGCCGGTGCTGGCAAAGTTCAGGAACGGCAGCGAGAGCCCTTCGCGGACGACGCGCTTGATGAGCTTCACCTCGATGTGCGTCGCCTCGCTCCCTACGAGCCCCCTCAGCACGCGGTACAGAGTCGCCGTTTCCAGCTTGACCGCGATTTTATCCTCGTTGTTGCTCGCGATCTTGTACTCGTCGAACGCCTCCTTGACGAGCAGATCCGCGTGGAGCTCCAGACCGCCCGAATCGGCGGCACCCTGCACGAGATGCAGCGTCTCCGGGGTGAACAGCACCGAGAGCTCCTTGCCCATCTTGTCGAAGATGGGCACGAAGCGCTCCAGCCAGGTCACCCCCATCGAGCTGAGCGTGCATTTGAACTTCATCCTTCCAAAGTCCTCCCCTCCGGAGCTGAAGGCGCGTGCCCCGAACACTGGCAGACTGCTCTTCTGACTGTGGGGTGCCTAGCCCGCCAAAACTGAGTTTTGAATTCTTCGCATCTGGACGGGCGGAAAGGGCGTCCTTCTCATTCTTTGGGGCGCATAGGAACGCCATGGATCGGAGTGGGGGTGTCGTCGCGGATGTACCGTCGACGTCCGGGGCGGGTGCCGGATCCCTAGGGGCGGGTTCCGGATCCCTAGGGGGAGAGCGGGAGATCAGGGCGAAGGTTGAAAACTGCAAGGTGAAGATCAACACCTGGGAGACGGACTTCGCGAAGGCGCACGGCAGGAAGCCCACGGGAGATGAGGTGAGGGCCGACAAGCAGGTGTACGCCATGTATCGGGAGTACCGGGTCCTCAAGGCTGACCTGGAGAAGGAGAACGCGGCGCAAACGCGAGGAGGGGCGAAGCCTTCCGCGCCAGAATCGCGGGTGCCAACAACGTCGGCTCCGCCCCTCAGGGACGTCGGGTCGAACGCCCCGAGGCCGTCGGCGCGCCGTCCCGCCGCCGATAGCAGCGACGACGAGGATGACGATGAGTGTGTGGAAGCGACGCCCGTGAAAAAGGCCGCGATCCGCTCCCGCCCCACGCAGTCGCAACCCGGACCTCCGGAGGCTCGGGCCGGTGCCCCATCGCTACCGGCTGCAGCCGCGATGCCGCCGTCAACATCGGCAATCGCAAAGCCCGAGGCCAAGCTCCCGCCCCGCGTCGCGTCCAAGCCGGTGGGCGGGACGGCATCTTCGGGTCCCTCGCTCGCACGCGCGGGCTCCGGGATGCACAAATCGGGACCGGCGATGGGAGGCTTCGCCCGCATGGCGGACCGGCGCAAAGCCGCGGCTGAGTCGTCGTCGTTTGAACCGCTGCTGTGCGACGGGCGCGGCGTGCTCGGATCGGAGGTGGTGACCAAGGCGGGAGGCGGGGGTACGAAGAGGGCGCCGGAGATGACCCTGTCCTCGTTCCTGGAGGATGACGGTAAGGAGAAGAAGAAGGCGCCCGTCGTCATGCCCGAGCCGCCCAAGCCGCCCAAGGAGAAGCGGAAGGCGCCTCCAATGCCCGTTTACGACGTGAAACCCAAGAGCAAGGCGCCCGAGCGTTCGATCGGTGAACCCGACGAGGACGAGATGTTGGCGATGATGGAGGCTGAGGAGCGCGGCACGCACCCGTCGATGCCCGCTGATGATGACGGGGAGGACTTGACAGCCGCCGAGGAGAGAGCCGCCGCTCGAGCCGCAAAGAAACGGGAGGAGGCTGTGGCCAAGAGGAACGCGCGGATGACGGCGGAGAAGAGAAAGAACGAGGAAAATTCCGACGATGGCGATGGAGACTACAGCATGAGCGACTCGGAGGAGTTCGCGATCGCCGTGGCCAAGCCCAAAAGGCGGCGCGCTGCCGCTCCAGCAAAGCCCAAGCCCGCAAAGCCTGCAAAGCCCGCCGCCGCAAAGCCCGTTGAGGCCGTTGAGGCCGTTGAGGCCGCCGACGCACCCGCGGCTGAGCCGGCGAAACAGATGTCCGCCCGAGAGAGAGCGGAGGCTCACAGCGCCGCGAGAAACGCGGCGTACGAGGCTGAGCTCGCGAAGAAGGAGAAGAAGCGCACTGCGAGTCGCGTCAAGCCCCTCGAGTCTGCCGACTGGCGCGGCGCCGGTGACGAGGCCCCCGAGGCTCCGGTTCCCGAGAGGAAGCCCGCCAAGAGGAGCAAGAACGCCCACGGCAACTTCGTCAAGATGAACTTGAACAAGAGGAACACGTACAAGAGCAAGATCAAGAATGGTGCCAAGAAGACGGGCAAGAATTCACGGTACAGCAACTGGAACAGCAAGGAGAGGCAACGGAAGGCGGTGCCGGAGCCCACCGAGGACGGCCAGTCCGTGTGGCAGCAGGGCGACTGGGCTGATCGGAACGCGGCGAAGAAGGTGACCGAGGAGGACAAAAAGAAGGCGATGGACGAGGCGAAGGCGGAGCATCTCAACCAGGCGGCCGGCATGAAGCAGTCCGCGGCTGCCATCGCCGCGGCTGAGGCGCGAGAGAAGCTCGAAAAGCCGAGCCCCGAGCTCGATGCCGCGTGCGCCGCCGCGCGCGCGAACCCAACGGAGGAGGCGCTCGTGGACATCCTTCGACGGGTGTTTGGCCACTCGGACTTCCGGTCCGGTCAGCTCGAGGTGATCCAGCGGGTGCTTCGAGGCGGGTCCACGCTGGCTCTCCTGCCCACCGGCGCGGGTAAGTCGCTGACCTATCAGCTCCCCGCGATGCTCCTTCCCGGTCTCACCCTGGTGGTGTCGCCGCTGCTGGCGCTCATGACCGATCAGCTCCGCGGCTTACCCCCGGCATTACCCGGTGCCGCGCTTCGCAGCGATCAGAGCCCCGCGCAGCTGTTCGGCACCCTGGACGAGTTACGAGCCGGGCGCCTCAAGGTGCTCTTCGTGTCCCCGGAGAGGCTGCTCAACGAAAGGTTTCTGTCCGACCTGCGGTGTGTGCCCGGGGGCGTATCACTGGCGGTCGTGGACGAGGCGCACTGCGTGTCCGAGTGGTCCCACAACTTCCGTCCGGCGTACCACCGCCTGGGACGCATCTTGCGATCCAGGCTTCAGCTTCACGGTCCCGTGCTGGCCCTCTCCGCCACCGCGACTGAGCGCACCGAGCGCCATCTCAGGTCTCAGCTGTGCATCCCGAAGGACGGAGCGTATCGCAACGACACGATCAGGCCGAACCTGACCCTCGCCGCCATGCGCGTCCCGGGCAACTCCAGGGACCCCACGCTGCTGTACATGCTGACGAAGGAGCCGGGGTACAGCGAAGGGTCGGTCATCGTTTACACCGCGTTTCAGAACCAGGCGGAGACGGTGGCTTCGTACCTGCAGACCAAGGGCGTGGTCGCCAAGGCTTACCACGCGGGGCAGCAACCGAAGGATCGCGCCAGGACCCAGGCGCAGTTCTTCGGCGGCAGCGTGCGCGTGGTCGTCGCGACGGTCGCCTTTGGCATGGGCCTCGACAAGCCCGACATCCGCGCCGTGGTCAACTATAGCCTCCCGAGGTCACCCGAGGCGTACATCCAGCAGGCGGGACGCGCCGGTAGGGACGGACAGCCGGCGCGATGCGTGTCGTTCATCGACCCCAAGGACTTCACCAGGCTACGATCGCTGTCCTTCAGCGACGGCGTGGACAGGATCACGGTGCTCAAGCTCCTCGAGAAGGTGTTCCTGGGCAAGCAGAAGGACGCAGTCGCCGAGGGCCGACAGACCGTGGGCGCCCTGATCGTGCAGAAGCTCGAAAAGGAGTTGGACATGCGCGGTGAGGTGACC